>Ga0181379_1000086_pt1 | contig 43758 bp, 47 predicted proteins | sample 2SPOviralmetaG_FD_130115 | JGI IMG/M metagenome (GOLD analysis project Ga0181379, IMG submission 130115) | Marine viral communities from the oligotrophic San Pedro Time Series (SPOT) site, San Pedro Channel, CA, USA - 2 SPOT_SRF_2009-07-10 | ecosystem: Environmental > Aquatic > Marine > Strait... | reverse complement strand
TCACTTCGTGCTACCATTTTGAATGAGAATGTATGCGATCTAAATGACATACCTTGAAATATATTCTCTTCATATGGGTTGAAGATTTTACCTTGAGAGACTGCAAGTAAGTCGTTAGCTCCGCCACTAAATTGTGATCCAAGTGCATTACCAACGGCCTGGGTTCCTTTTGAGATGGTATCCAGGACAGTCTGAGGTAGTTGATCTCCTGCCAACTTCTGCAAAGATGCTGTAGCACTCTCGGTAGTCAAATTAGAACCTTCTGCTAACATTCCAGCAGCAGCCATACCTACAGCACCAAACTTGACCTCACTATATTTACTTACATAATTTGTTTTGATGTCAGGAGGACATGCTAAGAAGCAAATAGTACCATTTTGTTTCCTTCCTCCTTGATAACCACCTGCCCTGTTATAAAAGAAACCTTTGTTCTTAGCATTGGTTGCTTTCTTATCACGAAATCTACGAATCCTCAAGTAATCGACTGCACCAGTAGGCGAGTCCTCATTATAATCATCAAAGTCACCAGGCACAGGCACGCCAACAGGATATATTAGATTAGCCATGTGAGAACCTAAATACTTTCAGTCTATGTACTATTTAGTGATGAGATACCAGGGAAAGTACCGACCGTCTTTTCCGATGAAGTATAAAGGTGATACAACAAACATTGTTTATAGATCATCTTGGGAATATAAGTTTATGAAATGGTGTGATATTACACCGTCAGTCCTAGAATGGGGCAGTGAAGAGTTTTTTATTCCATACACATCACCTGCTGATGGAAGGAAGCACAGATATTTTCCAGATTTTTATGTGAAAATAAAAGGACGTGGTAAGTATGTGGTTGAGGTAAAACCGTTTTATCAAACGCAAGAACCTAAGACACAAAAAAGACATACCAAAAGATATATCAATGAAGTTGTAACTTACGCTGTCAATCAAGCAAAGTGGAAAGCAGCACGAGAATTTTGTAATGATAATTCCATGGAGTTTATGTTGATAACTGAGAAGGAGCTCAAAGTCTAATGCCACAGATAAATCGATTTAGATCATCAGCTGAAGCAGCAGAGTCTACACTTGGTGGATCTCTACAGAACTTTATGTCCCATGTCATGGGACCTGAGAAGTATGGAGTATCTACTTCACAACTCTGGCATTTTCAAATGACCTATCCTAGAGCACTATCGGGTGGTCTTGGTCAAGGTGGATTGCATGGGGGTTTGTTCAAGGATAAGTATATTGATCACATGAGAATCTTTTCTCTGTATGCAAACGAGGTCAATACACCAACAAAACAAGTTACGACTGGTTCATACCGAGCAGTCGGATCTGAGATTAGTTATGCAACTGGTAGTACATTCTCTGAGATCAGTGTACAGTTTTTGATTCCTAGATCATACGTCAACCTATTGGTGTTTGAAAGATGGATGTCCATCATGGCAAACGATGCCAACCAGTATGTTGATTACTATAATGAGTATGTTGCTCCATTATTCTTCATCTATAAGTTTGAACGTGGAAGTCAAAGAGATATAATTCCTGCAGACAGGAAAGTATATGAGCGTGCAGGTGGTGATGAAAGGTCATGGCCTAAGTACAACAAAGTTGTAGGTATGTGGCACATGTATAATGTGTTCCCTAAATCTGTTGGCACCTTACAGTTCACTAATAACCCTGGTGAACTAGTAACATTGGATGTTACCTTTGCATATGAACGCTATAGATTCTATGCTGATCCTAAATTTGGTGGGAAGACCAAAAAGAATAAGAAAATAAAGGACCGAACACGTAGTCAGCGTAAGTCAAACAATAAAAACAAAGGACCTAGATCTAATAAGTCTAAGAGAAATAGGAGGGAGAGAAGGAAACGAAACCGAGATCGAAATTGACTTTTTTATTCCAAAAAAGGGCGGAAAAAAACTCCGCCAAAATTTTGACCCCTATAGATTTTTACTAAATACAATTACTGAATTGATTACACTATGGCATTACCAAAGATTGCTACTCCACAGTATACTTTGAAACTTCCTTCGACTGGTAAAAACATAAAGTTTAGACCATTTCTTGTGAAAGAAGAGAAACTCTTACTGATGGCGATGGAAACATCAGATGAAAATAGTACGATTGAAACTATCAAACAGATCATCAAAGACTGTACTAATATTACAGTTCCTATTGATTCTTTGCCAACGTTTGACATTGAATACATCTTCTTGAAGATTCGTTCTAAGTCTGTTGGTGAATCATCTAAGGTTCTTCTGACTGCACCCGACGATGGTGAAACTGAAGTGCAAGTTGAGATCAATCTTGCTGCAATTGAAATCTCAGAAGATGATGAGCACGATAAGACTATCAAACTATCTGATACTATGGGTATGGTTATGAGGTATCCTTCCTTGGACACCTTTGTCAAGATGAATATTACTGGTGATGATGAGCGAGACGAGATCACTCAAGTCTTTGACCTTGCATCTGATTGTATTGATAACATTTATGATGAGAATCAAGTCTATCCTGGTTCTGATTCTACCAAGCAAGAAAAGATTGAGTTTCTTGAGCAACTGACTTCTGAACAGTTTCAGAAGGTACAAAAGTTCTTTGAAACCATGCCTAAACTGATGCATGACGTTGAAGTTGTCAACCCCAATACTAATGTGACTTCTACGGTGACCCTGGAGGGACTAGCGTCTTTTTTCGGGTAGCGTTGTTACATAATAGTCTAAAAAACTATTATGAAACTAACTTCGCGCTAGTACAATATCATAAATGGTCTCTTGACTGTATAGAAAATATGATTCCTTGGGAACGTGATATTTATATCCAGATGCTCATGGAATATTTGAAGGAGGAAGAACGTCGTTATAAGGAACAATCACGCGGACGATAATGGCAAAGCTAGGTTACAAATTTGTAAACCCAAGTCTTACTTCCAAGGATAAGGAGACCTTGAAGTCTAGTGGCGTGAAAACGCCGAACGCCAAAAAACTGCCTAGCGGTAAGATTGTTCTTGGCATCAATAGACTTGGTGCAGCAACGGATAGTATTTACAATTCAATCCGAGGACTGACATCTATTGAGGAAGTTCGTGCAATATCTCTAAGAAGTAAAGAGGTTGAAGAACGTAGAGCAGATAGAGACAGACAACTTGACCAAAAAGAAGCAAGTCAAGAGCGTGGTGCTGCAGTCAAACCTATAGATGAAAAGAAAGTTGGTAAGGAAGTAGGGAAGAAGGATAAGAAACTAAAGAAGAAAGGTAGTTTTTTGCAGCAATTGCTGACACCTATCTGGAATCTGATATCACCATTCATCAAGTTTGCTGCCATTATTGGCATCATGAAATGGTTTTCAGATGAAAAAAATCAAGAAAAAGTAAAGAAACTTGTAGAGTTTACCAAAGTAATCTTTGATTTCCTATGGAAATGGGGTACATTTGGTGTAACTAATCTTATGGACGGTCTAGCAGGACTGTTCGGTGGTATTAGTAAGATCATGAAGGGGGACCTGGGAGGGGTCTGGGAATCCATAATGGGATTCGGTCAACTTCTGGTAGGATTCCTTGCTCTCAAGGGTTTAGCGATGTTCCTGAACCCATTCAGTTTGATGGGTGGTATCCTAGATCTTCTAGGAATGATGTCATCAGATGATGGTGGTGGTTTAGATCGTAGTAAACCTGATGCAGATGGACCAAACAAACCTGGCAACAAACTAAAAAATAAGACTTGGTTAGGAAAACTAAGACAAAGAGTTAGGATCATGTTCAAACGTCTGAAAGGACGTTGGTTGAAGAAAGTTTTACTTGTATTCAGTATTGTTGGCACATTCATTAGTGATCTTGCAGCAAAGATTGCTAGATGGGGTGCAAACTTTTTCAAAAATGTAGTCAAACCTAAGATTGCAAAGGCAGTTGCAGCTGCAGTTGAGGCATTCAAGAACAGTTTGCCGCCTAGTGTACTAAAACGATTGACAGATGGATTAGATGTCATCAAAAAGGGTGGTGAAGGATTACTCACCCGTGCTGATGAACTCACAAAACCACTACAAAATGCTGGTAAAAAGGCATTTGATATAGTAGAAGGATTTAGAGCAGATCCTAGGCAAGCATTATCAGAAACTAGAGACGCGGCAAGGAAAAGATTTATTGATCCTGTTGCCCAAGGTGGTAGTGATCTCCTAAAGTGGTTTTCTAATACCAAGTTCGGTCAGAAAGTTGGGCAGGGAATTGATGTTGCTAAGGGTGCATGGGACATCACTAGTGAATTCGCCATTGACAAATACAAAAGTTATAAGGAGGGTCTAGAGAGTTTCCTGAAGGGAATACAAGAATTCCCACAAACAGTTTCTACTAACTGGAATAAACTAAGTGATAATATTACAAACCTTGCTGCAAAAGGAAAAGAGTTTGTTGTTGATAAATTTCTAGCACCACTGAAGGCTACTGCAAAAGATCTAATTGAAGGGAACCCTGTTACCAAGTTCTTTATTGATAAATTCAAAGGTAAGGCAGGAAAAGAAGGTGGAGAAGGTCTCTTCAAGAAGTTTGTAAATATAGCAAAACCTGCAGTCCAAGGTACAAAGAACGCTCTTGATGCAGCGCCATTCAAAATTGGTCCTCTAGACATTATTGTCGAGACATTGTTTGCTGCAATGGAATTGAAGGCGGGTCAAGATCCTCGTCGTGTTGCACTAAAACTTGCTGGTTCTATTGCAGGTTTGGTTGCTGGTACTGCTATCTTGGGTGCTATTGGTGCTGGTACTGGTGGTATTGGTGCTGCTATCCTTGCTGGTGTTGTCACTGGTGCTACACAATGGGGTGGAGAATGGTTAGCAGATAAACTTGCTGATGTTATTGGCATTCCCAAACAAGATGTATCATTTATGGATGCATTCAATGTGGATGAGAAAAAACTAAATGCTGCAACTCCAGAGGATGATGTACCAGAGAGATCTGCAGGTGGTTTAGTTCGTAATGTGAAGATGTCTATGGGTGGATCTGTACTTGATCCTACCAAGACTGGTTCTTCTAACTTGGTAGTATGGCAAGCAGCACAGAAAGCAAGGACAGAAGCAAGGGCAGAAGGTCTTTCCCATGCAGAAGTTGAAAAACGAGTTGTTGCTGCATCTGAAGCAGCACTCCTAAAGCAGCAACCTGTTCATAAAAGAACATCCGAGACAGTTGAGAAGCAGAAGGACTTAGATAAAAAAGCAAGTCCTCCACCTCCAACTGAAATTGGTATGAAGGTATTGAAAGCAGCAGATCCTACTGGTGGTGCTGCAACTATATTACTGGGAGTAATGAAATCATTGTTCCCTAATGCTCTAACACCTCCTACACCACCAGATAAATCAGCCGCTTCTACCACTGACAGTGATTCAGGTAATAGTATTAGTAGTGGAGGTGGATATACAGGTGATCCTGGAACATTAGCAGTCAATGGTAGTGTCACTGCAAAAGGTGTTGACATTTCTAAAAAGATTATGAGTGACACTGGTGCTACTAAACAAGCAGCAGCTGCGATCTCTGGTAACATGGCACATGAATCTGCTGGATTTATACCTGGTATCAGAGAAGGTGGACCTTTTGGTAAGAACAGTAAACCATGGCCTCAAGGTACAGTTAGAAAGGGATATGGATGGGCACAGTGGACTAACTCTGCACCTGGTGATAGATATGATAAGTTCATCGCTTCTTATGGTGGTGACTATAATAAGATCCCAAGTAATGCAGACAACTACAAGTTCCTGATGTCTGAGTTGATGGCAGGTAACGGTGGATTTATCAAGAAAGGTACTGGCACATCTGGATCTTGGGGAGAGTTCAAGAAAAAGACTGACGTTGCAAATGCTACAGTAGATTTCCGTAAAACCTGGGAACGTGCAGGTGTAGCACATGATGGACCTAGAATAAAATATGCTAAGAGTTTCTTAGCAAAAATGTCTGGTGGTGGTAGAGTAAATAGTATTGCTAAAGCATCTCAGTCTGTTGCTGCTATTCATGAGAAGGAAGAGGAAGATTTGGTAGTCATTCCAATACCAAAGGTCATTCCAATGCCAATAAATAGAACACGGGGCACCAGAGTAATTGCTACAGTTACTGGAAAGGCCGATCACTCAATCAGGTTTGAGAATTATTGATGGCAGATCAAAAAGTCAATAAGGAAAAGCGTAAGCAAAAGATCAATTTCTACAAATTTGTAGGAAGGGTTGAAAGTCAACCTGGAATAGTTTCGGTAGGTAATGATAAAGTTGTTGAAGGTCTCAATAACTTAGGCACTTCTGTCAATGCTATTGCTTCTGAGTTTGAAAAGTTCAAAAATATATCTGCACAGAACTTTCTAAAACAGCAGAAAATTGAAAAGGATAATCAGAGAAGAGATAAACCTGGAGTACAGAAAAAGAAAAGAGATCCATTCGGTGGTATGGTTCTCGGTGGTATTGCAGCACTAGTAGCAAAGGGTGCTGGTAGTATCCTAGATCTACTCGGTGGGATGTTCAAATTATTTGTTCTAGTTCCACTGATGAAGTGGATGAGCAAGGAAGAGAATCGTGAGAAGTTACAAAAAATTATTGCAGGTATCATTGGTGTAGGTAAGTTCCTATTCAATGTGACTACGGGTATCGTAATGACTACCCTAGATTTGATTGCTAAGTTTACTGAGATGCCTTTCTGGAAGGAGATCCTGAAGGGTGGATTGTTCTTGATTGCATTAGGAACAGGATTCTTAGCATTCAAGAAACTATTTGGCGGCAAGGCGATCAAGTTCGTCGTCAAGATGGTCTTCAAAGTATTCAAAGGTTTCTTCAAATCTTTGGTGTGGTTTAGTAAGAAGTTACTAAAACTTGCTACTTCTAAAGGACTGAGAAGAGGATTAGGTAAACTATTTGGTAGTAAAGCTGGTAAGGCATTGCTATTCAGTGGTGCTATCGTTGGCACTGGTATGGCATTAGATGCCATGAATAATGATGGTGTCACTGGTAAGGATCTGCAACAGGCAGAAGAAGATCTAACTGATCAGGAAGATGAGCAGGAAAGTGAGATTGCAGGTCTTAGTCCTGAGATACAATCAAAATTAGATCAACTAACATCAGCGTTTGGACTTGCCACAACTGCTGCAGCAGGAGATACGCGAGCGGGTGGACCAGCAGAAAGTGTTGGCACTACACAAGAACCAACTGCACCAACAGGACAGAATGCAGGAAGTCCTCAACCTGCTCCAGAACCACCTAAAAATCTACAAGAATATGCAGGTCAACAGGTAGGTAATATTGGCCGCGGCGTTCAAGAGGCTATAAAAGATCCTAGGCAAGCAGCAACAAATCTGAAAGAAGGTGCTATTAGTGCTTTCAATTCTGCTCAGGCAGGGTTTGGAAATATTCTTGGTGGTAGATCTTTCTTTGATCAGGGAGAGCAAGCTACTGCTATGCCTAAGATGGCAACAGGTGGATCTCTTCGTGGGTTTGCTAACGGTGGTATCATTCAAGGACCACAGACAGGGTATCCTGTATCACTAGATGGTGGACAGTCAACATCATTCATCGGTCATGGCACCGAAATGGTGTACTCAAAACCAGGTGGGTCTGCATTCGTTGTTCCTTATGACACTCCTGCTACTAGAGGTAATAAAGGTCTAACAGCACGTCGTAATTCTGAAGCACAACATGCAGGTTTCTTTTCTAATGGTGGTCCTTTAGGTAGAACACTGAAGGCATCTGGGGGTGCAGAGATTCCAGCAGAAAAGATTGCAGAAGGTCAATCGAAGAATACTGAAGAAAAAGCACCTCCTGCTGGCGGTGGTAAAATCCTAAGCGTACCATATTTCAACCAGAGATCAAACAAAACTGATGCTCTAGGTACTGGTGGAGACTCACAATGTTTCTCCACTTCTGCTGCAATGGTTGTCTCGGCAATCTTAGGAAAGAATGTCATGCCTGACGAATATAATAAGGTTCGTTCGCAGCATGGTAAGTCCACTAGTATGGGAGCACACCCACCAGCAATGAAAAAGTTTGGTGTTCCTGCATCTGGTGGTGATTTTGGATCATATAAGGCATATAAATCAGCAATCAATGCAGGTAAACCTGTTGTCCTAGGTCTGCAACATAACAGTGGCAGTGGTCACATGGTTGCTGGTATTGGTTACCGAGGTAATGACATCGTTGTAAACGATCCCTATGGAAAACTGAACCCAACTCCCAAGGGTGGATGGGCACAAAGTAATCTCACTAGTGCATCAGATACTAAAGGTAAGGGTGTTGTATATCCTAAGTCATTGATGGATGGCATCTGGGTTGACCGTGGTCCTGGGACTGGTAGGATTGTTGTACCTGGTAAAGGTGGTGTTGCTCCTGGTGGATCAATCAATAGTGATGTACAAACTACAAGCGAAACATCACAGGATGGTGGCACAAACTCTACTGGTGCTGATGTAAAACCAAAAGAGTCTGTCGAGTCATTGCTTGCTAACCTGGGTAACCTCTTACTAAAGGGTGCTCATGCAGTTGATGGTAATAAAAAGTATACAGGTGGAAAACTCAGTGCAGCTACATTCGGGGGTACAGAAGATGGATCTACTGCAGGTCCTGGTACTGAAGCTGGAACCAGAGACTCTGCAACGGGAGAACTAGCAGGTGGTTCAACATCAGTCAGTGGTGGATTTGATAAGAAGTTTGCAGCACTGCTAGGTAATTATGAAGGTCTAAGACTAAAGGCATATGCTGATGCTAATTATGGGTGGGAGATTCCTACGATTGGTATTGGTGCAACTTACTATCCAGAGGGATTCCGTAAGTCTGGTAAGGTTCAGAAGGGTGACACGATTACTGACGATGAAGCATATTGGATCAAGTCTAAGCATATTATTGAGCACCGCAAGCGTCTCACCGATGAGGTTGGCAGTGACTATAATAAGGCACCGAATAGAGTAAAGGCAGGACTAGAGTCTGTAGTCTTCAACTATGGATCTTTGTCTGGTGCTGGTATAAAAGATACTGTGAAACAGTCACTGAGCAGTGGTAATTATGCCCCAGTTATTGATGCATATCGTACTAGATTAGCAAGTCATAACGGTGGTATCAATAACTGGCGTCGTAATGATGAAGCAGGTGTGATGGAAACTGGAACTAGTAAGCGTGCTGGTATTTCTTTTGCATCACACGGTGGACCTATCAAGTTAGTCAAAAGTCTCTCTGCTGGTGGTACTCAGCAGAGTCCAGCATTCAAAAAACAATTCCAACAACAGATGATGCAACTCAAGCATCAAAGAGATTACATTAGGGCAGCGATGAGCTCACCAGTAGGACCAAAATCACTCGGGATGTTCAAAGATCCTCGTACTGGTGGTCTAGTCAGTGCAGCAAATTTAGAAAATCAATATAGAGCGTACAAGCAGAAGGAACGTTCTCTGGAACGTTTGGTAAAAGGTGGCAGTCCTGAACCGAAAGGGGAGGTAGTACCTGCAAATATCAAACCTCCTACTGTACAACCACGGCAAGTACAACTTCAAACTAATAATGTTGCTACAGCAAAGAGTGCGGTAAAAACAAAACAGAAAACAGGAGCAGCTGCCGCAATTGCACAAACATCACAGCAGAATCAAGCAGCACAAAAACAAGTACAAGCAATGTCTAAACCAATACCAGATAAACCAGTCAAAGTTCCTATCCCGAAAGGTGGCGACGGTGGTCGGTTATCTAGTGATGATATATACAATTATCGTCCTGGATTTGGTCTGTTTGCTGGAGGTTTCTGATGGACGTAAAAGGAGGACAGGGCACAACGGGTTTTAGTCTTGAGATTGAAGGCGTTGCAGGACCAGATAACAAAACTAATAAGTTTGATGAGTATGTAAACGAAGTTAGAATCATGGAGGGGATTGATTCCCCTTCTATCAGAGCAATTATAGCATTTGATGACTCTGGTGATGTCATCAGTAGATTAGCAGGTGGTGAAACATTCTTCCTTACATTAGAAAACGATGTTAGTGGAAAGAAAGTTGAGTATAATCTTCAACTTTATAAGATCACTGATCGTGTTAGATTTGAAAAACGTAACGTATATAATTTACACCTCTGTTCAGAAGAGTTTCTGAGGAATGAACTTGTCAATGTATTTGGTTCATTCCAAGGTAAAAAGACTGATGATTATGTTGGTGAGTATCTAGGTTCAGACTATATCAACACCGACAAAGAGTTGTATTCAGAACCAACTGATGAGAAGTTTTCTTATGTTTGTCCAAACTGGAGACCATTCAATGCTATCAATTACCTAGCAGAGAAGTCTCTTCGCAAGAAACAGACAGGTAAACTACGTCAGAGTGGATATATTTTCTACGAGAACACATCTGGATATCATTACATCACAATCGATGCGATGATTGAAGATGCAAATAAGCAGAAACCGAAAGGCGAATCGAAAGGTGCTGGTAAGAGACCACTACCACAACTGTATTACTATGGATATGGTCAAGCAAACCTGCCAAGTATGGCAGAAGAAACTAAAGACTTTATTATCCAAACGATTTCATTTCCTAAGTCTTATAACCTGCTAGAAAATCTCAGGCATGGTACATGGGCAGGATATACACAAGGATTTGATCCTGTTGATCTTGCTAAGAGTTCTAGTGGAGATCAATCAGGTGATCTACCATTAGCATTGGATGAGTATGCTATTAGAAGAAACTGGAAAGACATGTCACATGTCAATCCAAAAGGAAAACCACCATTTGATATGAGTAAGTTGGCACCTCAGGGTGAACCATCGATGGTTGATACTCCTAGACGAGTAAGACTGAAACCAGTCATGACTCGTGGTTATGGCAACATGGAGAAGAAAGAATCTAAACAGTCTGCTCCAATTGGTGGACAGAGTGTGAAGTCTATTGTTGAAGCAGGATCATACAATTTCCTAAGACTGAAGAGTCTTTTATATCAACAACTTCAAGTTACTGTACCAGGTAACTTAGATTTGATGGCAGGTCATGGTATTCATATCACGATCCCGAAGGCACTACCAGACAAACCAAACAGTACAAATATTCCCACAGATCAACGTTGGAGTGGTCTTTGGATCATTGCTAGTGCTGAGCATAAGTATCATGATGGAAGAATGATAACGATTCTTCTATTGACTAGAGATTCTACACCTGATTCTGGTGGTGCAAGTTCTAAAAATAATGAGAGTACCGCAACTATTGCTGGTAATTCTAGTGGTAGACGGAAACGTAAGGGACGTGTTCGTAAGAAGCGTAGAGGACTTAGACGCCGTGGTGCAAGACCTGCCGTTGGACGTGGACTGGGTAGCAGGAAGAAGAGACGGCGGAGATCTAAAAAACGTGGTAAGAATGTCAGCAATCTCGAAAGAAGAAAGCGGCGTAACAAGAAGAGGTCTACGGCGGGACGGAGAGCGATCCGTCGTAAGGATAGAAAGGCACGGAGAAAGAATCGCGGTGGCCGCAAGGGTTCTGGAGGAACTCGTACTAAGAAACGGAACAATAAGAAGAACAAGAGACGCAATCGTCGGCGTAAGAACAAAAACCGTTGACACTAGAGGGTATCAATATTATACTAAATAAGTACATTCCCTCAGACGTATTTCTATGGAATCAATTGAAAAGCATATTGAAAAGGACAAGGAGATCCTTGACAACCCTCTAACTTCACCTAATCAACGTCGCCACATTGAAGGTGAGTTGCATGAATTGGAGGAGTATGCAGAGCATCACAAGAAAGAGATTGAAGCAGGCGATCATCATGATCCAACCTACCTAGAACTATTCTGTGACGCAAACCCTTCGGAACCAGAATGTTTAGTATATGAAGATTGAAGATTATGTTCTAGGTGTTTGGGATAATATTGAGCAATGTTCAATGTATCCTACAGAATTTTCTAGAATCATTGTTGAATGGATCAAGATCCCAGACGGATATGAATCTTGGCAATGGAAACATCCAGAAGGTAAAGAAAATGCCTATCGCCATACCTTACACAAATTCGTAGAGTATGATGATGGGTCTGTTGTTATGGAAACTTATAACACAGATTGGACAAGAAAAGGTAACTGTGCTATTGTCTTGACACCACGTAGAAATGGGTGGTTTGGACAAGATAATGGTAATTGCCAAACTAAGAATGGTACGCTAATTGCTACAAAGATGGAATTACTTCCTGATTTGTATAGAGTATATGATAGAGGCACCGATCAATATGGCGAGTATGTCTTTGGTGGTTGTCAATTCTATGAATTCAAAAGGCGTAAATGAAAACGAACTTTTGATTCTGAAAAAGGGCGGAAAAAAACTCCGCCAAAAATGAGACCTATAAGGTTTTTCCATAAATAATGTACGATTTGATTTCATAATATGGCAACGTCCCAAGTTGAAGGATATGTAAAAGAACGTCAGAATGACTTCTTTGGTAAGGACGGAATGCAATGGTGGATCGGTGAGGTTGAAGATAACCAAGATCCCCTGCAGATCAACCGTGTCAAAGTAAGAATTTTGGGTTGGTATACAGATGCTGATGGTGGTTCTATGGAGACACTACCAACAGATGATTTGCCATGGGCGTTAGTTTTACAACCTACAAACCAACCAGGTAATGATGGTCAGGGACAGTCTTCTGGTCAATTGCAATCTGGTGCTATTGTTCTAGGTTTCTTCCTAGACGGTGAAGAAGCACAGATGCCTTGTGTTATGGGAGTTCTTCGTACTATCAAAGGTGGAGAATCACGTAAGGAACCACTTTTTGCCCTAACTGGCGGCGAAATGCGTAAAGTAGTCAATTACACTACTGCCTCAGGTTCCAATAATACGGCAACTATGGAGGGGGACGAGCAAAACGCAAATAGAAATAATTCAGTCCAAACTGCAGGAACTAAAGAGGACTCTCAAAGCGCACCAGCGAACCCGCAGGGCGTTGGCGTCAAAACTGGTACGGCAGGCGCTGCAAAGAGTATTGGACCCCCAGTCGCTGCTGCAGACGGCGTTGGTGGACCTTCTAAGACCCTTACGGTGCATCTAGAATCTGTTCTTGATACAGCAGCAAAAGAACTGTCTGGAATCAAGTCTCAAGGTAATGGATATGTCAGTGTTGCTACAGGTGCTCCAGTTGCACTTGATAATATCATTGGATCTGTAGAAAACGCAATTGCGGCGATTGGCGGTGAAGCAATTGCTGCTATGCGAGAGTTTTTGACAGAACTTGCAGGAAAACTAACTTCTGGTGGTGCTATGATTGCATCATTTACTGGTATTCCAACTGCAACAATGGCAATTGTGAAAACTGGTATTCAGTTGATTTTGTCTCAGATCTGTACTCTTGATGATCAGATCGGTAGTTTTATTGACATGGTGATGTCACCATTCAGTTCATTTATTGAATCTGCTCTCGATAAAGCATTGGACTTTGCTGGCGATTTTATCAATCAGGGTATTGATAAACTTGGGCAAGGCATTTTGTCAGCAATGGATAGTCTTCTGTGTGCTGTAAAGAATATTGTATCTGCTGCTGAAGGTATTCTTTCTGGTATTGGTGCTGCAAAGAAGATTATTGATACTTGGAAAGAAGGATCTACAATTTTTGCTGATGGATTTGATCTTGCGTCAGTTGGTTTTGAAGGGTTCTTGCAAATTGTTTTGTTCTTGTTCAACCTCTTTGATTTTGGGTGTGATAGAACCAGACAAGATAATAGAACAAAGGCATTCATTCCATTCCTAGGTACTACTTATTGTGATGCAGAAGGACTTGCAGATAAATTAGGAAACCGTAAATGTGGTGACTTAGGAAGTGGATTTGCTCAAGGTAGTCGTAATGTTGCATCAGATTTTGTCTCACAAATTTATAACGATGCTAGTCCTTATCTGACTCAGGCAGAAACTTTCATGAGTGGTGGTTGGAGACAACACACTGGTGTTCCTGGTAGACAATCCCAGACTGAAAGAACTCCTTCTGGTACTGTGCATACATCAATTTATGTCGATGATAATGCATATAAGAAGTATCTTTCTACAGAAGCAGGAGCAGATGAAAAGAAAGCACTTTCTAGAGATAAAAGTAAAACCGAGAAGAAACCAGTAGCAGGTGACCATAGTCAATATGCAAACGCATATACCGTTGATGTTGCTAAAGATCTTTGTTATAACATCCGAGGCGATGAAGTTCATACTATCAATGGTGATTATCACCTAAAAGTGACAGGTAACTTCCATCTTGAGGTAGGTGGTGCCATGATGGTTACTGCTGTTGGTGCTCCACAGCAGAAAGATGCCAATGGTAAAAATCCTGGTAAAGCAGATAAGATTCAAAAGCACCAAATCAAATTTGAATCTGATGTAGATATCAGTTCATCTGGTGGTACATTCAAATTGAATGCTACTGATGGTCAAATCAATACTATGAACACCTCTGTTGGTGCTCCAACAGGTAATACTGAGATCAATGCTCCATCAGTGAATATTCGTGGTGGTGATATTGTTATGAGTGCTAACAATACATTGACAACATATTCATCTGCTCAGTGGCACTTTGTAAACGTACCACCATTGCCTAAGGCAAAATCGGGTGTATTCTGGCAGTGTAATGGACCCTATGATATTATCCTAGGTCCATCACCATCAATTGATCCTATTCCTAGGTTCTCTGTTGTTACACCAGGTCCATTCTTGGTAACCTGTAAAGCAGGTGGTGCTTTGTTCAAGGTTGGTGCTGGCGCATTTGTTGCTAGTGTTGCTGCTGGTGCGGTCCTACTAAAAGCAAGTGCTGCAGTGGATATCACTGGTGGTGCAACCGTCACGATGAAGGGTGCAATCGTAAACATCCTGGGTGGTGCGATCAACCTGAATTGACAATGCTCTCTGGGTGTGCTATGATCAGGGGGTAAGCGAAACACCTCCATGGAAGAAACCACCCAGTTCCTTGAGCATGTGGTCATAAACGTGGCACAACGCAAGATCGAGATGACTTCTGATCGTGGTGACTACGAAGAAGTTCAGTTCCTCTGGGATGAGGAAGGACGTGAAGGATTCACTGATACCTGGAACATGATCAAAGCATTTGTCCCTGATGAAATGTATTCTGTAAGACTATGAATCAATACGAAATCTCTTATGAAGAGTTCGAGAAGAATCTAGAATTCTGCATTGAACTCACTGGTAGGGAAAACATTGTGTGGAAAGTACGTTTGGAAAGCGGAAAGTATGTCATGTGCGTACCTGTTGCTGAACGTGCTGCACCTGTCGAACCTGATATCCTTGACATGGTGAATGAATTCAAATCCCAATTTATCGAAAATAATGACACCCGTGACTAAATGGCAAATCTAATTCGTCTAAGGGTCTTAGGTAGTGCTCTTGTTATTATTGCCTACTTTATTGTCCTTCATGTAAATGTATTAGTTGGTGTGACTGCACACTTTGTTGCAGATCTAATTTCAATTCCATACTTTATAAAGACAAAATCGTGGGATGTAGTTATAATGCTAGCATTCCTATTGTTCATTTCGTTATCTAAATTATATCCATGAGACCTGAAACCCGTCGATCAATGGAAATGCTGTGGTCAGCAAAGTGGAACTTGCCAAAAGCAGCAAAACATGCTAATCTCACTGAGAAGGAAATGAAAATTACCTTCAACGAATACTGTAATTTTCACCCACCTACATATAGTATCGATGACGATCCCCAAGCAGTATCAACCAGGAGGACTTGAAAGACTTCCTGCTAATATACTGAGATTACTTAGTGAATTAGAGGGATCTTATCAACTCTGTAAGTATATGGGTTTTGAAGAGGACATGCAAGTCCTCGATCAAATGAAAAAACCGTATTACAAACTGTACTTCAAACTTCTAAAAGAAGAAAAACAAAGGGGAGTACAAAAGAACTCTGAATAGAAAGAGCGCCCCTTTTGAAAACTTGACTTATTATCATGATCCAACTAATGCGAATGGCGTCGGGTGAGGAGGTTATTACTGAAATCCTCGACGAAACTGATGACACTATCACTGTATCAAACCCGATTGTTGCCGTTCCTGGTGAAGGTAACAAAATCGGTTTTGTATCTTGGGCACCCTTCTTGGCGGACGAGTCTACTAAGAAACTAGAGGTATCTAAGAAATTTGTTGTCTTCCGAGGAGAAGTCAACGAAGATATTTACGATTATTATACTACTACTTTTAGTACAATTATCAAACCCACTCGTAGAGCAGGTAAACTACTTCTATGACAATTGAAGGACGCCCTGAAATGGAACATTGGCAAACTGCATATGCCTGTCAGCGCAAAGATCGAATGGGTGACGCTATTGGAGACTATCTAAGTGATGATAAAGTGGAAGCGAGGCAAGCATACGAGGAAATGCTCTCGGAAGCGATCGACTGGAGAGACTACCACCAAAAGCAACTCACAAAAGCACAACAATTCCTCGATCTCATCCACCCAAACCGTGGAGAATCACTCTCAAATCTCGACTTTCTTGACTGAGTGGATGAGTTATAGGTTTGCCTGTGAGTCTCTAGATGTAACACCAAATGTCAACAGGTTTGCAAAATACAATACCTTATATCCAAACCCTGACCTTTGTTGACATTAGGTCTTATGATAGTGAGATACATAGAAAAAATATGAGGGTATGCCATGAAAATCTTTTTAGATACATCTGATCCCGATCTTATCAGGTCAGCATATAAAACAGGATTGATTGACGGTGTAACCACAAATCCATCTTTGATGCTTGCTCAAGGTAAAGAACCTAAAGAAGTAATCAAAGAAATTGCAGATATCTTTGAAGGACAATACGCTAGTATTAGCGCAGAAGTAAATTCAGAGAATGCAGAAGATATGCTTATAGAAGCAGAACCTTTCTATCATATTTCACAAAATATTACCATCAAAGTGCCATGTAACTATGATGGTCTTTTGGCATGTAAGAATCTATCCGACTTCGGAGTTGGAGTAAACGTAACTCTAGTATTCTCAATCTCACAAGCAATTCTAGCAGCAAAAGCAGGTGCTTCTTTTGTATCTCCATTTATTGGTAGAGTAGAAGATCAAAGATTTGATGCTTTAGGTCTTATCAAGGGTATTGTGGGAACGTTTGAAACTCATGCAGTTCACGATACTGAGGTGCTAGCAGCATCGACCAGATCTGTAGAGCATATCGAGAAAGCATTCTTATATGGTGCTGATGTGGTTACTATGCCACCAGCACTATTCTGGAAAATGTATAAACATGCACTGACAGACGCTGGTCTTGAAAAGTTCAAAGAAGATTGGAAATCACTCAAAGAAAAACTATGAAAGTTGCAGTTCTTGGCAAAGGTCTAGCGGGAGTCCTTACAGCATTATATTGGCGACATTACTCACCTAAGACTGAAGTCGAACTGTATTATGATGAAGAGATTGATACAGAACCTGTTGGGTCGGGATCCTTTCCTGGTCTGACAGGTTTTCTGGCAGATACATTTGGGTGGAGTCTAAACTGGCACGATAATCCTTGGAAAGCAACTCCTAAGTTTGGTATCAAATATGAGGGGTGGGGAGATAAACCTGAATGGTTCCACCCATTCAACTTTGATGAGGTAGGTATGCACCTAGATCCTCATCTATTTCAAGATTTTATATGCGATACAGGCATCTTCAAGGTAACTCAGAAGCATATTGAGACCTATGATGAATGTGACGCAGACTATGTGTATGACTGTAGAGGATTTCCTACAGATTATACAGACTATAATATAATTACTAACCCTTTGAATCGGGTAATGTTATCTAACATGCCCAATCCAGATAATGTTCCATGGACTAGAACTGTTACAACACCAGATGGATGGACATTTGTAATCCATTTGCAAGATCGTGTGCAATATGGATACTTATATAATGGTGATATTACTAGTGACACTGAAGCAGAGGTAAATTTCAAAGAACAATTTGGTGTAGATAATATTACTGCAACATTCCCGTTCAGGAACTATTATGCCAAAAGTCCTATTATTGATAACCGAGTATTCCTAAACGGTAACAGATACTTCTTTATCGAACCTATGGAAGCAACATCTGTTGCTGGATATATGAAGTGGATTGAACTTACGATGGAAGCAGTATGGGGAGAAAGACCAATACAGAAAATTGAGTATGACATGCAACGCTCGATCAAAGAGAATGCTAACTTTATCCTGTATCATTATAAGTTTGGATCTAAGTATGATACGCCATTTTGGGATTATGCAAAGAGTTTAGAACTCAGCGACTCATTTATTCAGAACATAATTGATGGCGACATCCGTACAAATATGGTTACTTATGGTTTCCATACATCTCAGTCGGTAATGAACATGTATGATAATCTAGGACGCATCTACAAACCAGTATAAATAACTTTTGTAAGAACTATATCGTCAGTCCGTGGGAACCAAAAAGATTTCGCAATTAGAGGACATTGCAGATGCTGCCTTATCGGGTGAAGCAATTCTGCCTGTCGTAGTATCTGACCCGCTTATTCCTAACAGGAAAGCGAGGATCAACCAGTTATTCAAAGGCGTGGGTGCGGGGTCTAAAGCAGAACCTGGTATTGCCTTTGATTTGGACCGTAATTCTGGAGTGTACCAGAATGCATATGACCAACTTGGTCTATCATGGGGTGCTGGAGGAGTGTATTTCACACGTCTCTTGAACTCTGATGGCAGTACATCAAACTATTTGACTGCACTAGATGATTTAGTAGATAACTCCGACCTTGTTCTTGCACCCAAAGGTACTGGATCTGTACGAGTTACAGGTCAGTTTAGGATTGACGATACTGCAATGATTCTTGAGGATTCTCAAGGTCAAAAAGCACGATTTGAGATTTCTGGTATTGGCAGTGGTACTGCTATCAGAATCTTCAACCTCCCACCAGTTACTGCTGGAAATGGTACAGTTCTTGTAGGTGATGACTCTCAGCAAACACTGAGAAACAAAACTATCTTGGTTGATGAAGACAACTTTGTTTTGGTTGATGGTGATGAAGAAGCAGTATTCCAGATCAACTGGGATGAAACTGCTGCTGCTAGACGTTCTTACTTCTTACCTGATGCTGGTGCAATTACCACTACAGCAGAAGCAAATGCTAACCACTCTACACTGTTAGATACTAAGACAGAACAAATTTCTCTCAATAAGACTTTTGTTTCAGTCAAATTCCAACAGACATTTGACTCTGAGTTTAGTGCTAATATCAATACATCAGAATTGACTGCTAATCGTATTATTACGGTTCCTGATCTGAGTCTGACATTGTTGGGAAGAGATACAACTCAAACTATTACTAACAAAGTATACTCCGATGCTATTTTTGCATCTGGTACAACGATCTCTAAGAAGATCAACTTTGACCTTGACAATCTGCTTGAGAATACAAACGAGACGTATCAGTTCCCATCTAATGGAATACTAAATAATGCAGGTGGTAATAACATTCTTGTTACCGAAAGAGCAGCACAGGATCTTAGAAACAAAACTCTACTATCTCCCGTTGTTAGACCTGCATTTGGTGGAGCAGGCGCGGTTATCTTCAACCTAGATAATCTACAGGCAACCAGAACAATCTCGTTCCCTGATGCAGATGCAACTCTGCTTTCTACAGATAACGTTACGCTAGATGACGTTACCTTCGGTGCTGGTATCGGTGCTGCTACCCTGACGGGTAGAACAAGACAACAACAATTCTTCTACGCTGGATTCTAATAAAAAATGGCAACGCAAACAGGAAAACTAGCATCAGCGAAACCAGCTGCAACTACATGGACTGCCCTGTATAGAGCGCCTATCGACTCTTCTGCGAGTGGCGTTCTAAACATGGTCAGCGACGGTACTGCTGCTAATGTTCGTGTTGGTGTGAAAAAGTATGACATCGCAGCAACGCTGGATGCATCTACTTATCTTCTCCACCCTGGAGATGTGGTTACAAATAAAACTCTAACATTCGATACTTCAATTCCTATCATTACTGATCAGCAGGATACATTTACTCCTGGTCAGTTGATAACAATGAATGATGGCGAAACCACATTCAAATGGGAATCGTATTATGTTCCACCCTCAACTGACTTTTATGTAAAGAAGGTTGGTATTCTTACATATAGTATTGAGAACCAAACTGGTAGTTTCTCCGTTGGTGAAACACTAACTGGTGGTACTGGAAATGGTACAGCAGTTATCTATGATATTATTGACGGTTCTCTCGGTGGTTCTACTCTCTATCTCGGTCCTGTAACTGGAACCACTTTTGTTGAGGGCGAAACTCTAACTGGTGGTACATCTTCTGCAACTGGCGATATCGCTGCTGGTGGTGTTGGTGTTTCCCGTGATGAATTCGTATTCTCTAGTAATGGTGCTGGCGGTACTTATAGTCTGCAAAGATCGGCAAGTGTGACATTGTTCTTGGATAGAACTTATAAGTTCTTTGTACAAGATGCTTCAATGTCTGGAGTAGGTTTTGCATTATCTACAACCATCAACGGTACATTTGGTATTGACCAAACTGCAGGAACATCTGATGATGGAACTGAGTATGTAAGTGGCAAGACAAGTAGCGGCACTGCTGGTGCTAGTGGAGCATATGTTCAGTATGATATGAGTGCTAATGGTGGTGGCGATGCTACTTACTATTACTTTGACACTGCCGATGGCACCCTAGGTGGTAGTGATCAATCACTGCAATTGTCAGTTGATTATTCTTATGACACCATCTACATCTATGACCTTCAAGGTACTCTGACTAATGCAAGTGATGCTATTACTTTGGGTCAAACTACATTTACTCTAACCTCTAATGCAGGATCTAAATGGGGTTATGTTCAAGAAGTTTCTGGAACATCAGTAAATATTGTAACTGGTCTTGGATCTGCAGACTTTGCAGGTGCTGACACATTCTATGATGTACCTAAAATTGGTACTGCATCTAGGTCTCTTGCAACAATTAGTAGCATTGATACAGCAGCAAATGCTATTGATTCTGTAGATCAAATTATGCATGATAACGAAGTTGATGCTGCAGAAAGACTGACCTCACTGATCATTGGTCCTGGTCAAGTCCTGATGGTATATGCCGCAACGCAAAATATCAGTTTTGACTATAGTGGATTTCAAGATAGTTCTTCAGACTTCTCTGTACGATCCTTTGATGTCAATGCTATTATCGCTGCTGATGGTGCGTCAGGTGGCGGTTGATCGTCGCTCATAAATAACAAAGAAGGATAGTAGATAGCAAATGTCACTAACAAGACTCAAGAATATTATCACGTCCCGTACGGGACGTATTATCTACGTCAACCCCGATGATTTCGATGCTTCGGATGCGATTGACAACAGAGGCAACTCTTCATTGAGACCTTTCAAGAGTCTGCAGCGTGCATTTCTTGAGGTGGCAAGGTTCTCGTATCGTGTTGGTCTATCGAACGACGAATTTGACGCATTTTCGATCTATCTCTATCCTTCTGAGTATGTTATCGATAACAGACCTGGTGACGTTCTCTATACTAATGTAGCGCCACTTGACGCTAACTCTAACTTTGATGTTACCTCACCTAATAATGTACTGTATAAGTACAATTCTATTGAGGGTGGTGTTATTGTTCCTAGAGGTTGTTCCATTGTTGGTTCTGACCTCCGTCGTACTAAGATTATTCCTAAGTACATTCCTTATCCTACTATCTACGCTGCAAAGAATATCAATACTGAGGACCAGGTTCCTGCTCCTGTAAATATCTTTAGTGTAACTGGTGGTTGCTATTTCTGGCAGTTCTCATTCTTCGATGGTGATGACACTGGTGTATATTTTAGACCAGACTCTACTGAAACTATTCCTCCATCGTATTCACACCATAAAGTAACAGCATTTGGTTTTGCTGACGGTGTAAACAGTCTTTCCAAGTTGATTGAAGACGGCAGAGTTCCTAATAGTGATTACTCTGCTGTTGCTAATATTCTTGACAGAACTGACCTCGATATCTACTATCAGAAAGTATCGAAGGCATTTGCTACAATTCCTGATACTTCTGGAGATCCTGATACCGACCAGATTCAGGCAAGGGTTGAGGAAAACAGGATTGTGGGTCCTATTTCCGACGAATATCGTATTTCACAAATCACTCGTAACGGTCAAACTGCTACAGCAGTTACTGTTGACGAGTTTGGTAACCCACGAAACCATGGTTTCTCTGTTGGTGTGAACGTCAACATCAGTGGTGTTACATCATCTACTGGTACATCTGGTGAAGTGGATGCATCATTGTATAATGGTTCGTTCCAAGTTACATCTGCATCAGGTAATGTCTTTACTTACCAGATGATTCAGGAACCAACTGGTACTGCAATTGGTTCAAACATTGTTGTCAAAGTTGAGATTGATACAGTTGACTCTGCATCACCATACATGTTCAACCTATCCTTGAGATCGGTTTGGGGCATGAATGGAATGCACGCTGATGGTTCCAAAGCAACTGGTTTCAAATCAATGGTTGTGGCTCAATTCACGGGATTGAGTCTTCAAAAAGATGATAGAGCATTCGTACGATATGATGAATCTACAGGTAACTATCTTGCAGCAACATCTGGAGATGGTGCTCACTTAGACGGTTTCGCACGTTATAGAAAGGGATGGGAACACACCCACGTTATGTGTTCTAACGACTCGTTTATTCAGGTCGTTTCTGTGTTTGCTGTGGGTTACGCCGACCACTTTGCTGGTTTCCGTGGCGCTGACATGTCAATCACGAACTCAAACTCTAACTTTGGTTCAACAGCTCTTAGATCTAAAGGTTTCAAACTAAAATCATTTACTAAAGATAAGTCTGGACAACTTACGCATATTGTTCCACCTAAGTCTCTTGCAGACGTGGAAGAAGTATCAGTCAACTGGGTAAACATTGACATCACTCGTACTAGACAAGTGAATGGACAGTTGAATAACATTGGTCAGACTGCTGGTAGTAGATTATATCTTTATGGTTATACTGCATCAGATTCTACTCCTCCAACTCGTATTCAGGGTTATGCAGTAGGTGCTAGACAAGATGGTACTGGTGGTTCAGCAGTTGCAGATAAAGTAAAATGTCTCTTGTTTGCTGATAACAGTGCAACCACTGCATCAGTAAGAAGTGCAGCAATTTCACCATTCGGTCCTACTGTTTCTACTTCTACTGCTGGTGAAGCAGGATCCCCATTCCAATATGATGAAGGCACTTATGGTGGTGCATTTGGTCAAACTGGTACTGATGCTAACGGTAACCCAATCTACAATCCTGCTGGTTGGTATATTGCTACAAGTCCAACTGATAACCAGATCTATGCTTCTATCCAGACGGGTAGAACTAAGTACGATAGTGTAAACTTCACACCAACTACGTTCATCTCTCGTGTTCCTGACGCAAGAAACCTGGTTGACAGAACTTATCGTGTACGAATGGTGATCCCACAAGATCAGCAGTTGCCATTGCCACGTTCACCTATCTCAGGTTTTGTTCTACAACCACTGAATACAGATACTACTAGATACGAACTTACTCAGACATTCTATCTTTATGATATTGAAACTGTTACTAAGTTTGTTAGAGGTGAGAGCGATGGTGTTTACTATCTGACACTGCTTTGGGCATCTGTTATTCCTGGTGAAGCAGGATCTCCTGTTGGTAACTATGATGATAAGAGATTCTCTCAGAACGTCAATGAGGTATATCCATCGTTTGACAGAGACAACCCTGTAGCAGATCCTGAGGCAGCAGTATCTGTTGCTGATAAGAGAATTATCGGTTTGGTATATTCTACCAACGGTGCTACACCTGCTATCAATAACAAAGATCCTCAGCGTTCTATCACTAAAGAATCGGTTCTGAAACTGGTTGCTGATAGTGGTTGGTCACAACCTGGTACTACGCCTAACTGGGATGCAGCAAACATTCAGTTGTCTGGTATTCCACTGACCGCACGCTTAGGTGATGCTGAAACTCGTAAGATTCCTATTCGTGTTGATGGCGAGGGCAACCTTGCACCAATTCCTGTAGAACTGAGAAGACACTCTATTCTACGTTCTGGTAACCACACCTTTGAATATACTGGTTTCGGTCCTGGTAACTATTCTACAGCATTCCCACAGACACAGGTTGAGACACTTACTGATGATCAGATCAAGTTCTCCCAGTCAATCAAGGAAGATGCAGGTGTTGCATTCTACTCAGGTCTAAACTCTAACGGTGACCTATTCATTGGTAACCAGGTTATCAACCCAGTTACTGGTCAGATCACTAACGAAGATATTGCACAGTTGAATGTTGTTGGTGAAGAGAACACAACCATTCAAACGTTCTCTGAGTTGGTGCTGACTGATAAACTAACTGTTATCGGTGGTGGTTCCAACGCACTGGAATCAGTATTCTCTGGTCCAGTCACATTCCAGAATACTTTGTCATCTACGGGTAATATACTTGCACGTAAACTGACATACAACAACCAGGATGGTACAATCCTGAAGCAGACGCTGTTAGCACCAAAAGATTCTAATGGTTTACCTGACTTCTCGGCATTTACTACTGGAACATATGATACACCTGATGATGGTGATATCATTTATAATGAAAACTGGGAACTTGGCGATTCACTTGGTTGGATTCGTTGGCAGCAAAACTGGTATGAGTTTGGACTAACTAATACTGGTGCAATCGATCTGACTGCTGGTGGTAACGTTGGTCTCGGCAGAACTGCAGCATCTAACGATGCTAATAACAGACTTGAGGTGCAGGGTAACACCTACATCGATGGTGATCTTACTGTTACTGGCCGCGGCGCAGTTTCTCCTGCTAAGTATATTACAAGATCTACAGTTCTAACGGTAGCACAGAGTACATTTGCAATTACTGGTTATAGCAGTCTTACTCATACTGCAAGTTCAGTGCTTGTGTACATCAATGGTGTTGCACAAATTGGTGGTGTCAACTTCAACGTTGATAGTAATGGCACCAACGTTGTGTTTGATACAGGCACAATTCCACAGGCAGGTGATACAGTTCACATTATTGAGCTGCCTATCTAAATAGTACACAGGGTATAAGAACGAGAAATGGCACTTACTCAAATCAATGGCAATAATATATCTCAGGCAACTGATGCCACGATTTCTGCCTTACGGTTCCTGAACACTAATGGTGACGCAATTCTGACGTTACCTATTGGAACTTCGGCGCAAAGACCAGGATCACCTGACGATGGTACTTTGCGTTTCAATACTACAGAACTCGGGGCAGAGATTTATAGAGAAACTGCACCTGGATCTGGTGCTAGGGGTTGGTTCCCTCTTGCTGGTGGTGGTCCTTCCATTGGTGAGAAAAGTGTTATCAGAACTAATGCTGCTACAATTGATGAAAACTTGACTGTTGGAACGACAGGTACTAACAATGGACCTGAATTTGCCAATGGTTTGAGTGCAGGACCAATTACAATTTCACAAGGTTTCACAGTTACGGTTCAGTCAGGAGCAGCGTGGAGCGTTAGATAATGAGTCGCCTAAATGTAACAAACATAGCGGGACTAGATACTTCTGCAACAGTTGAAGGTGTAACTATACCTCAGTTCAATGTGCATGTGAATGATCCATTACGTGTTGATGGAACATTACAAATGGAATCTGGAGCGAAGACTCTAAGTATTCCTAACGCACCTGTAAATCAAAGACCAGTCAAAGGTAAAAGAGTTGGTTCTTTATTTTATAATGAAACTGAGAACAGAGTTGAAGCATGGGATGGCACTAATTGGGTAGCATCTGGAACTGGTGCTACTGCTGCAACAACATTAGGACTTCCCTCTAATCCTGCTCCTAGCGGACAGCATCTAAATTATGCTGGATTTGAGACGGGATATTACTATATTCAACCTAATAACGAAAGTTTAGCATACAGAATGTATGTTGACAATCGTAGATATGCTGGTGGTTGGACTTGTGCTGTTGTTGTTAGAAGAGAAGATTGTCAATCTCATGTAACTAACGGTCAGTACGGTACATTTACCAGAACTGATGGTTATCTACAGGGTCCAATCTATGATGCTCAGGTTACTATCAAGATGGCAGATACTTTTATTCAAAACCTGAGGAATAGTAGTCTATATAGAGGGCAGACACCATATTGGTTAGAGTCTGGTCATTGGACTAGTAACTATGGTCCTATCAATCAGTTCTTTCCATTTGCTATGACTATTGATCTACTCAGTAGTGCAAGTGGTCAAAATGCTCGTACAAACATTGCCTTGCAATATGAAGGACAATTCAATGATAGAAACCCAAACACGGGTACTCGCGGTATGGGAGATCACCATACAGGTGGGACTACTTATTTCGCTTACGGCAGGCATCCTGAGCAAGGGAACCAATGTGGATTCAGACAGGATAGTTTAGGTGAAGCAAACGGATGGTTCTGGGTAAAATAACATGAGTAAGTTATACGTTGGAGATATAGCAGGTCCTATTCTTGGTGTTGTAAGAACTCAAGCAGGAACCACCATGAAGATCAACATTGAGTTAGATGCTCAATGTGGTAATGGTGCCCTGAAACTTCCTGCTATTACTAATAGTCAGAGACCTTCTAATCCTGTTGCAGGTCAGTTATGTTATAATAGTGAACAAAACAGGGCTGAGATATACAATGGTGCCACTTGGGTTGCTGTTAGTGTATCGACTGAACTTTCTGCTGGTATGAGTGCTACTGGTGGTAACTTTACTTACGACTATGATGGTTGGCGCATTCATACATTTACTAGCAACGGTACATTCAACGTTACTGCCGCAGGATATGCTGAGGTATTGATGGTTGGTGGCGGCGGAGGCGGCGGAGGTCGCTCTGGCGGTGGTGGAGGAGGCGGTGGTCTCGTCTATTATGGTGCCGAACAACCTAGAATTGGTACAGAAAAGCATTTTCCTACTACTGGTAATCACACTGTTACTGTAGGAATTATTGGTGGTGGTGGAGGTGGTACTGGCGTCCCTGGTAATAATGGTGGTGACACTACTATCAGTGGTCCTGGATCATTTGTAAATATCACTGCTATTGGCGGTGGTGGAGGCGGTGCTGACGGGCAGAACAACGGGTCTAATGGTGGATCTGGTGGCGGTGGTAGATATGATGCAAACGGTGGTACTGGACAGCAACCTACGTTCGTTACTGGTGGTTTTGGCACTAATGGTGGATATGGTACATCGAACACCTGGAATGCAGGTGGAGGCGGTGGTGCTTTGATGCCTGGTAACAGAGGTTGGGGACCATCTACTGGTGGTAACAACTCCGTCTCTGGTGAATGTGGTGATGGTGGTATTGGTCTTCAGTATAAAATTTCTGGTGCTAATAAGTATTATGCAGGAGGCGGTGGTGGAGGATCACACGACCCCGCTCATACTGGAGGTTTTGGTGGTCCTGGTGGCGGGGGAAATGGCGGTGCTCCTGGAGGAAACAACGGGGGTATAGGTGGTGTCGATAACACTGGCGGTGGTGGTGGAGGAGGTTCAACCAACTCTGGCAACGGTGGCGGTGGCGGCGCAGGCGGTACTGGTGTAGTAATTATCAGGTATAGAATCTAATGAGTACAGTAAAAACAGCGAGTATTGAAGGAACATCTGATAACGATTTTGTCGTTGTCGTACCTAGTGATGGCAACCTAATTATTGGTGGTGGACTAGAGTTTGGTGGTGATGCAACTTTATCAATTCCTGTAGGTACTACTGCACAAAGACCTACTGGTCAGGCATTACAAACAGGCATGATTAGATTCAATACTGATGTAGGATTTATTGAGGTCTATACAGGTGCTAACTGGATCAATTTTGGAGAGACTACAGCATCAGGTAGTTATGTAGATTTAGGAACACAGGGAAATCCTGCCTCATCTGCACTTGCTATCAAGAGACAGTATCCTAATGCACCTGATGGTGTCTATTGGATCGATCCATCTGGAACTGGTGGTGATGCCTTTGGTCCTACTCAAGTATATTGTGACATGACTACCGATGGTGGTGGTTGGATGATGGTCGCATATGCAGGTAATATCAACACCAATAAAACAAACACTGTTGGCAGTAACTATCTACCATTATTCAATACATATGGTACGTTATCTTCTACTGCAAAAACTAATAGAACTGCGTTTTCACGCATGGACTTTGCAAAAGCAATTGAAGGTGCAGGTGATACGAGTCAGTTGATGGCACGCCGTACTGAATGTCAGAGTAAAATCTTTATTTGGGAAGTAACTGAACTGAATAGATTTGACACGACGGCGAATGTAAACTGGACATTTCCTTCTAACAATATTGGTACTGTTATTCGTAAATGCAGAATGAGCAATAAAGGACCTATGGGTCTGGTCTCTAGGGATTACATTGCAGGTGAAGCAGATCGCGTACGTTATGAAAACGGACCATCGTATCCTGGTATTGCATGGAACTCTAGTTTCAATGCTAATAATGATAACAGTGGTAATTTTGAGCAATTCTTAGTACGTCGCTCTATTTTGTACTGGGAGACACAGGAAAATGGATATCAGGCAAACCAGTGGTTCCACGCTGATCCAATGCATTTAGCAGCATCTCGTGGTCCTGATAATTCAGTACAGGATATGGAGTTCTATTTCCGAGAGGAAGAACCTGGATTCTCATAAATAAACAAGAAGAGGTAACTATACGAAATGTCTAGACTAAATGTTGATAGAATCTCAGGTCTAACTGCTGGAACGGGTGCTCCCGAACTAGAGATTGACAGTAGTGGTCGTTTCAATTTCGATAGCGGTACTCTGTATGTTGACTCGGTGAATAATCGAGTGGGTGTTGGTACTCAGACTCCAAGCGTGTCTATGGACATGGGTGGTGCTACTGATGGCATGGTTCTCCCTAAGGGCACAGACGCTCAGAGACCTGGATCACCCGCAACAGGTATGCTGAGGTATAACACTACGTCAGGCAAGGTTGAGGTCTACGACGCATCCAACACCTGGGCAGATGTGGGTGGTGGCATTCCTGAGATGAATGATGATACTTCAGGATCAGTCCTACGTTGTCGTCGTGCTAATGGTAATGCATATGACGATGATACTACTAGAAATAATGATACTTACGAAGCATATTGGACACACGATCTAGACGCAAACTATAGACTAGAAAACCTCACACAGTGGCCCTTCAGATTTATTATCAACCGTGGATATACGATCGGTGGATATAAGAACGCTGCTCCTTATCGTAATGGTAACCGTACTACTCACTCTGCTGACGTTACACTGTCACTAGGTGATGTTATTGATAGATCTGCTGCATACATTGGCGGATCAGCAAACGGTGTCAACCTCTTTGTTTATAACTGTGCTAACTCTTGGTTGCCTGCTGTTGCAAACACCTGTTCATATTCAATGATTACGGAAACAAACCGTGGTCAGAATAGCAACTGGAATACACTGAGAAACAGATCTTACTCTGGTGCATGGACTGACTTCCTTGGCAACCAATGGTATACAAACAACGGTAGAAACAGAGCATATATTACTTCAGGTAATGGTAACACTGATCGTCACGATCTCAATACTGAGGTGATGCTGAGCGATATCAGTGGATCTATCAACCGTGTTGCACACGCTGAAGGTGAGTATTACTCCTGGGTGTCTGAAGGTCACTATAGATTTGAATTCTCTAGTGAATCATATACTGCCTGGTCTAACTATGCACCAACACCTAACACTGGTGGTCTGAATAAGCACCTTAGGACTAGAATTGGTTTCTTCTATTGCTCTGAGGGTAGAAACAGAAACAGAGCGATCACGAAGCGTCGTGACTCTGATGCTGTCATTCTACGTTCTGGTATCACAAAACCAGAATCTGGTGGTGAAGAGAACCAGCACACTGGCATGAACAAAGGTTACTGTATCTCTAACTATAACGGAGCACAGAACAACAACTCTTGGATCTATTACTATTACGTTGATACTATCCTCTTCGCTGACTCAACTATCACATACAGAAAAGGTATTCCTGGATCATCCTCTGGTGTAGGACGTGAGGCAGGAGACATGATTGGTGCTGGTATTGTTCCACGTTCCTACATGACTTATACAGGTTCTGGTTATCAGGCAATCGGCGGTGAACCACTTGCTGATGGCACTGGTGCATATGGTGGTTTCGGTTCTTACTAATAGGAAATAACAATGCGTACATACTATCTCGCAAAAGCAGGCAAATGGATGAACTCGATGCCAGATGAGTTCGTCAACTATTATTCTGTCTTAGATTGGATCTCGTTCTCTGTCGCAACAGATAACAAGACCATCTTTGAAGATACCTATCAGATGTCTAATCCTCAGAATAGATTCTACATTCTGAATGAAATGGTAGCAAGTAAAGGATTTAGATCCTTTGCTGAGGTTAGAGATAATATCAAAGTAATCAGAACTGATCTTGAAGGTGGTGAGATCATTGATAACACTGCTGCTGGTGGTGTTGATACTGATGAAGATAACGTGAGTTCTGTGAATAACTCTTGGGAACCCACAACATTTGCATTTGATCCACAACTAAAATTCCTTACTGTTACTCAACCAACTCAAAATCCTGGTGAGAAGGTCACACTTCCCTTTGATCAGCAACGAAAGGATGCAACTGTTCTGGCAATGAAAGCAGTCGCTAAGGCAGTTGTTGAAGAAGAAATGGATAAGCGTCTTGCAAAACTTGATCTGAACAATACGTTAGAACAAGTAACATTTGAGTATCAATGGGAAGAAGCACAAGCATGGGCAGCAGATAATACTGCTGATGTACCCATCTTGACAGCACTTGCTACTGCTAGGGGCTTGACAGTTGAGGAGATCGTTGCTAAAGTCAACACTGCAAGGGTCAATCACAGGACTAGAGTAACTACTCTGCTTCAGAAGATGGCACAAGTAAAGCAGGCATACAAGAACTGCGCTACAATCAAAGAGATGAACATTTTTTATGAAGACTACTTCAACATTGAAATGCCACAAACACAGGCAGTTGAGATGGGCAGACTTGTCATCGATGAAGAAACTGGTAAAGAGACCCGAACTAAGGAGTTAGGAATCGGTTTCGCTTTCTGAACTATATAATTTAGGTAACTAATCATTATGTCATTATCCGCTGATCAGATTATTGACTATTCTGTGAAATATGCAAGCGGTCAAACAAAGTATCAAAATGAAACTTTTGTTGGTAAGTCGCATGTCACAAAATATCGTCAAGTAAGACAAGCATTGCTTGAACTTGAGAACAGAACCCATTCACTGAAGAAAATTGAATTTGAAATTGAACGTGAGAAAGTTCATCAGAAGCATATCGAGAGGCGTCTTGAAGAGTGCGAAGATGACTATGAGCGTGAGTTGCTACAGATCGATCACAAAGATAAGGTCATCGATATTGAGATCGCAGAGCGTAAGTATAAGCGCCAGGTAAAAGAATCTGATCATTTTATCAAGATGGTTCAAGATTCATGTGAGACAGAAGAAGATCTTCTGCGCTATTGGAATGATGATGAGGAAGAAGAGAAGAAATATTGGATCGCTCGTATGGGCAAACAGGCAGCACTTGACATGATGTCATTCGGTCGTATTAGTGTTGGTAATTTAGATTCTATCTCAATGATGCCTGAGGAGGATCAACTAAAAGCATTGTCAATTGGTTTCCAATACAGTAACTTGTTAGGTTCACAGTTACAGAAGATTGAGAGAGCATTGAAACCTGCTGCTAACGAATTGCTGCGTGATCCTAATAACTTTACACTTCCTAGTTGGGAAGGTATTGAGGACACAATGAATATTCCTCTCCATGATATGATCACTGGTGGTAGTGATGCCATCACCAACCTGTTGCAAGGATCTGAGGACTGATGTCATACTTTAGTTATGATGGTCCATCCGCTCCGATGGATTCATTTGTGCATGAAATTTTTTCTGTGCCATTGTTTGAGTTTACATGTGCTGTTGAGGAACAGCGTGATATTGTAAAAGAACTGGAAAAACCTTTAGAAAACCAGCATTTTACACCACAAGGTGAAGAGCAAGATGCATTTTCATCTCGTGATACACTAAATCAAGAACCACTATTCAAGAATTTTAGTACCAAAGTAGTTACCGCAGTCAATAATGTATGGGACAAGTGTGGTTATATGGATATCGAACCATATATCACGTCAATGTGGGGCAACTCATTGAATACTGGTGGTTCTCTTCATCCTCATGCACATAGCAATTCATTTTTCTCTGGAGTATGGTATCCTAATGATGTAGAGATTGATGACATGGGTGGTGGATGTGTAAAGTTCATCGATCCATTATCATCTCGATATCAAATTATGCCAAGGATCAGGAAAACTGGTAAGTTCAACTCAGGCGAAATTGTTATTCGTCCTAAGAAGAATATGTTACTCATTTTTCCTTCATGGTTGGAACATTGTACAGTTCCATCAACATTAGATAAACCAAGATACAGTATCTCATTCAATATTTGGATGACAGGTAAACTTGGACATGACTTCGCCCTAAATCGATTAGAATTTTGACATGGAACAAACAAGTAGTAATGTGATTGAGGTATTCCCTCAAGCAATTGGTGTTTATCGTATGCCTCAGAATGGCATTGATGATGTAAAAGAAAAATCTTTTGGAGTAATAGATCAGTATAATGCTGATACTAATGTCTCTAGGATGAACGGTAATAGTATTGATCTACAACACTTCTTCAATAGTGGTGGTCAATGTCTTCTCGATGAACCTGGGTGGGATAAGTTTCATTCATGGATCAAAGAGTGTACTTTAGATTATGTTACTAACACACTAGGATATAAGTGTGAGTCTGTTGTTGTCACTGATTGCTGGTTGAACAAGTGTGATTATGCTGGGTATCAGTTCATGCACTGCCATAGTAATTCATTCATCAGTGGTACATACTATGTCAACTTTGAGACTGGTAAGCATCCACATCTAGGATTTCAGTTCCCTGGTGGTGTCCCTGGTGCCATGAGCAAACCATACTTAGAACTGACAGAATCTAAGCAGACTAAGTATAATTCTACTGGTGCTATTATTCCTAATGGGGAAGGTGATCTGCTATTGTGGCAATCTAATCTACTGCATGGATATGAGAATAGTCATGCAGACAATCGTGTAAGTATCTCATTCAATGTTCTTCCTGAGGTACTCGATTGTAGAGGTACATATTCATTCAAGGTGGTAAAGCAATGAGTTTCAATTGGATTGACGAAGAGAAATTTCTCAAAGCAGTACAGATAAATCCTGATACTGAATTATCTACAGTACAGATTGATGGTATGAACTCCTTCAAGATGTATAGAAACTTTCTAAAGAATCCTGAACTATATGTTGAGGTAATGGAACAGTTTCCTGTAATCTCTACACAATGGAAACGTACAGGAGGATTTGCACCTGGTTGGCGTCAAGAAATCCCACCATATGCTGCTGCAACTATTGTTGATCGCATTCGTAAGGATGTAGACTTTGCACCAGTTCGTGTGTTCACTAATGTATTCACAGGCGATATGCCTATGATTGAGAACTCTGAACAACCACATGCTGACGTGTTTGTTGATCCTGAAGGTCAGTTGAATGTTATCAACTTCGTATTCAATCTTTGGATGTGTGAGGGTATTGGCGGCACTGCATTCTGGAAGTGGAGAGATAAGAAGTATGTCACTGAATTGAATAGGGAAGAGTATGAAGAACTATTCCCTGAAACCAATACTAATACTACCGTTCCATGGAAATGTTTCCGTGGTAATGAGGATTGGAAACTTGATACTGTTGCACCTATTGAATATAATAGTTGTCTAGTATATGATGGAGGATTCTTTCATTCTGCATACGTTCCTGAGTTAGCATTTTTGGATGAACATAGATATTCATTAGTTGGCATGGGAATCCGTAATCAAAATGAGTAATATCACACTATTTGAGCAACCTAATCCAGCAAGAACACCAGTAGCGGTTCAGTTTAGTGCTAAGGCATGGCATGGTAAATGTATTAGTCCTCAAGAATCCTTGCAGTTAGCACAGTTAGTGCTATCAAGGGAAGGAGATCTAATCAAAGAGCATATGGATCACACTGATGATGGTGGTACTGGTCTTGGTGAGTTTTCTCTTGCTGCTAAGTTCAGAGCATATAATATGTTTGCATGGGAAGATGAGACGTGTAAGCATATCAAGAACGTGATAAAGCATTGTGTCAAGGACATGTATCCTGACTATGATGAACCTCTCTATGGAAGAATGTGGGGTACTATTCTAAGACGTGGGCAGGCAATCAAACCACACCATCATAACTTTGATGAGTATAGTTTTCTCTCTGCTAGTATCATCTTACAAAGTGAGACTACATCCACATATTATCAAAATCCATTTGGTAACAACGCTATCAGTTATAAGGATGAAGCAGGAACACTAACTCTGTTTCCAGAGTATCTTACTTACTGGACAGATCAACATAAAAACTCAGTCGTACCAAGGATTGCATTAGGTGTTGACATTCTAACTGAGTGTGCTTTAGATGACAGTTCAAAGGTAACATTAGTAGGTATATAAACTATATAAAACGTCTACACATTGATCTATGAAATTTATCATCACGTTGTTTGTTGCATTGTTTTTCTCTGCACCAGTATGGGCAGTAGATGTGCAAATGGGTTCTAATGGGAACCTAGTTTTTGAACCTAATGAGGTTACAATCTCATCAGGTGAATCAGTTCATTTTGTCAACAATATGCTTCCCCCACATAATGTTATTGTGGAAGGTCGTCCAGATTTAGGTCATGAATCCCTTGCAATGTTGCCAGGAGAGGAATTTGATGTTGTTTTTACTGACTCAGGGGAGTATACTTACTGGTGTGCTCCTCATAAGGGAGCAGGCATGATTGGAACAGTTCACGTAAACTAAAATGAAAGTCGGAATTATCGGTCTTGGACGCATGGGTGAGGGCATGTCTCGCCGCATGATGAAACAGGACATCGAAACTTGGGGTTATCGGAGAAACCGAGAAGCAGCAGAAGAAGCATATGAAAAAGGATATGTTTCTGGCATTGTATATGGTATCGAAGAATTATCTAGAGTTTTGCATCAGGATGGACCAGCAATCTATCAAATGGTTGTACCAGCAGAGAACGTTGAGAACACCCTCCAGGAGATCCTAGAGAGTGCTACAGAGGGAGATATTATCATAGACCATGGTAATAGCAACTTCAAGGATTCTAGACGCCGTGCTAATCGTCTCAGTAAATTGGGTATCCAATATATTGACTGTGGCACATCTGGTGGTGTATATGGTTTGGATCGTGGGTATTGTCTAATGGTTGGTGGTGAAACATCTGCCGTACAAGTTTGTTCACCTATCTTCAGAGCATTGTCTCCTGGTATTGGTGCTGAACCACGAACAGATCCAAAATCTATAGCAACATCTGCCGAGTATGGTTGGTTACATTGTGGACCACCAGGTGCAGGTCATTTTGTGAAGATGGTTCACAACGGCATTGAGTATGGAATCATGCAAGCATATGCTGAAGGATTCAATGTACTTCATGAAGCAAATGCAGGTGCTAAGTATGTCAAAGAAGGAGATGCTGAGGTTGCTCCAATGGAGTGTCCTGAGGATTATTGCTATGACATTGACTGCACTGAAGTTGCTGAGTTATGGCGCAGGGGTTCTGTGGTTGGTTCTTGGTTACTTGATCTTACCGCTGACGTATTACGGCATGATCATGACGATCTCGGACAGTTTGACGGGGGCGTATCAGATAGTGGTGAAGGTCGTTGGACTTTGCACACTGCTGTGGATCTTGGTGTACCCACTCCTGTTATATCTGCTGCCTTATTTGAGAGATTCAATAGCAGAAGATTGAGTGTTTTTGCTAATCGCGTTTTGAATGGTATGAGGTATATGTTTGGAGGACACAACGTAAGATGACCCTAGCACATGTCTTACTTTTCGGATCACTACCCTTTATATGTGCCACCGTATATTTCGGGCACAGAAGAGGTGAAAATAACTATTATGAAACCGACGCCTACGGAGGAAATGGAACAGCGCATTAGAATGCGATTTGCATTCGCTATGTCTTCTTTCGCTAGAATGTTTTCCCCTGGTAAAATATCATTTGAGATGAGGGCACTTTGTAATGAATGGTCTATGATTGAAGACCAACCACCTCAAGGTGATTTGTATCTAGTTGATCGATATTTTCTAGAACTTTGGAAGAAAAGAGATGAACCTCAAGACTAGTCTTTTCGCAACAGTGATACTAACATCAGTGATAGTTAGTATCCATTGGAGTTTACTAAATGGGTATGGATTATGATGTCAGGCATATTTGTATTTGTTTTTGTGATATTGCTTGTGTTTGGTATGGAACTAACATGGAGTAACAAACGATGACCAATCTAGCACTAAAAGCAGCACACTTTGCTGCCGCCACACTCAACAATCCTTTTGGGATTGGCACACTAAGTCTGACACTAATAGTCGTACCTATTATTGGTATGCACATGGTTCATAAGAATGGTTGGCAACATTGGGAACCATTTGACAAGAAGCATAATTAGTGCTAGGATAAAAGGGTATCAGAGATTATTATGATCCGTAATGCTATTTTGAGTGGGTTATTCCTAACTCTAACGGGCGGTGTTGCCGTATCTGCGATGGAGAACATCACTCCTGCTAATTACAACACCAATCACTCTATGGGATGTATGCTTCTTGGTGAGTGTACTGATCAAGTGGAAGCAATCTGGGGTATTGGTTACCTAAAGCAACAGTATCCAGAAGCAGATTGGAGTCCAGTAGAATTAGAATTCTCTAGAATTTTGAATGCACTGACACTTGTCGATGTTCAAGTATATCTTGCACCACAAAAGTATTTCCCTGTAGGACATCGTGGTGTATATCATACTGTATCTAATAACTTCTATCTGAATGATGCATTTATGCACCGTCCTCATGTTCTGATGAGTGTAATGCGTCATGAAGGATGGCACGCTGCACAAGATTGTATGGCAGGAACTATTGATAACAGTATGATTGCTATCATCAAACCTGAGGATGAAGTACCTATGATCTGGCAAGAAATGGTGAATAGAACATATCCACCTGCTGCAAGACCATGGGAGAAGGAAGCAACTTGGGCAGGTAAAACTGAAGGTATGACTCAAGCAGCACTTGAATCTTGTGCCGCTGGTACTATGTGGACGGACTATGATCCTACTCCAATGACACGGGAGTGGTTACAACAAAATGGTTACATAAACTGATGTATGAAGAACTAGACTGCTTTGAGAGAGCGTTACAGCATTTTGGCACAAGAGTGGAGATCATTACTGCCATGGAAATGGCACGTAAAATCTTACCTGAAGATGCTTACAAGATGATCAAAGACGAACTCAAAGAGGTCAAAAAATGCCGCAAGAAGTTCAACAAGGAGAACAATGAGTAAGAAAAAACATCATCATGTGGTAACTAGTAGGATACATCAAGTAAAATCAAACTGGTATTATTATTTCTGGGGTGTTGCTACTGTAGCAGTAGTTTCAGGACAAATTTATATCGGTACTGGGTATCATTCGATGTCTGACAGTGTAAAAGAACTGCTACAGACGAGTGCTACATACAACAAGTAGAAGGTTATTATGAAGAAGGTGTTTAGTCTCCCCATCAATCCCAAGATGGATGAGAGATTTATGTTGGAGACATTTGTACCGTTTCTAAATCTGAATCACCAATATATCAGGGATTTATATTTCACCTGTCGCATTCCTCCATTCATTCAAGATGCGATGGGGGATGTTTATACTGAGTCTGAGATGTATCAGGCAGCAACTATCAATGCGTTGAAGGTTGGTGAACTCAGTGATATTCCATTGTCTGCCACCTTCAATAACATTCATGTTGATCCATCGATGGATAACTTGAGAACATGGTGTCAATACTTTCAACCAATTTATGATGCTGGTGTTCGTATTGTTACGCTACCACATACTCATTGGGTAGCATCTGGTATGATCCAGAAGATCTTTCCAGATCTATTCATCAAGAATACTATTCTGAGGAATGTAGACAAACCTCGTGATATTGTAAACCTAGCAAAGGCAGGGTTTCATTACATCAATCTGGATCGCGATTTGATGCGTGATGCAGATACTTTGTATAGAATCAAGCAGGCAAAAGAATACTGTATCCGTGAAGGTATGCCAGTAGAGTTGTCTATCCTGACAAATGAAGGATGCTGGGGTGGATGTCCTATGATGGATGAGCACTATCAATATAACTGCTCTAAAGGTCCAAATAATGATGTGCAATACTTTGCCAATGAGATTAGTATTCAGTCATGCGAAAAGTGGGACACCTTTGATAGTTCTACCTCACTAAAAGCAGCAAACCTACCACCATGGAAGGAAGATTGGGAGGAGTTCATCAACTATTATGGTATTGATTGTTTCAAGATGCACGGTCGTGAAGATATGATGCGTTTGAAAGAATCTATGGATATTGTTGAACGTTGGAGTAAGAATGAACCAATGTTATTCCCTGAGTTTGATAAGTATACTGAGGATATTGGTTTAGAAGATAAACCTATTGACATCTGGCGAGATAAGATCAAGACCTGTAAGTTTGAGTGCTGGGATTGTAATTACTGTGAGTCAGTTGTTGATGCACACTATCGTAAACAAAATAGAATGTTACATCCACAAGTATTGAGAGCACAGAAAGCAGTAGAAGACGCATTGCTGCATCAATCTAACTTTGTAGAGGAAGGATATGATGTGCCTGGACTATCATCTAATAAGGTTCGTCATCTTCTCAACAACCTATGCAAGTCTTTAGATGGTGAGTCAGTAGTATATGCTGACCTTGGTTGTTATGTTGGCAGCACATTGTGGGCAGCAATGATGGGCAATGATGTAAAAGCATATGCTATTGACAACTTTAGTCAAGAGAATATTGCACCTGCTCGTGATGATATTCCATGGGAACCAATTGATGATCCTATTGCTACATTCCAAGAGAATGGTAAGAAGTATATGGGAACTAATGCTGTACTGTTCAAAGATCAGGACATCTTTACAATCAATGAATTGAATGCTAAGTATCCACCTGAGGTTATCTTCTATGATGCTGATCATGATCCACAGGCAACATATCAAAACCTGACACAGTTCTATCAGTTTGCAACTGATCCATTCACACTTGTGGTGGATGATTGTAACTTTGATGGTGTGATGGCAGCAGTAGATAAACTGTGCAAAGATCGTAATTTCGCTGTACTATACAAGAAAGTCCTACGTTCTCAAGAGATTGAGGATAGTATGGGATGGTGGAATGGTGTTGCTGTAATGGTTATTGGTAAGAATGAGTTTGCAATTCATAAAACACCAGTACACTATGAGAAAGACTATGAAGAAGAGATCCCTGAGACATAAATAGATTCATAGAAGAATCAAAGCGCAATGTCCCAACTAAATGTAGGAACAGTAAACGCTACTACAATCACAACAGGTGCAACGGGTGTTCAGTTCCATGATGGAACTACCCAGTCATCTTCTGCGATTGGTAGCATGACACTCAATGATTTGAATGACTTGAGTGCAGGAACACCTGGGGTCAATCAACAACTAACCTGGAATGGTTCTGCATGGGTGCCACAAACATCTCAGCAGAATATTGTAAAGGTGTGGGCAAATGGTGGTACTACAGTAAACCAAGTCTGCTCTAGTCGTCGTGGTAGCAGTACATCAAACATGATGTTCATCAATGGTACTGAGATAGACTGTGGTACTCCTGAGAATGCTAGCAACTGGCACAGAGTATATTGGTCTAGTGTTGTTGATGACTCTGGTGGTGCATCTAACCCTGACGGATTTGGTTTCGGACTATTCAGAAACGTCAATGGTGCTGGTTGGAATAGAATCCTAGACATGGGATCTCACTCAAACTATGTAAACGGTCTTGGTGACTGGTATGAGGTTGGTTCATTCTTTGCTTATGTTCCTGTTGTAAATAACACACAGAACCACAAGTATAGAATCTATATGGATAGACACAATGATGTGAACTATCGTGTAAATTGTGGCATTGGTGATGACTACAGGCGGAATGGTTGGAACAACTCATGTATAGAGGTTTGGGAGATTAGTACCGCAAACTTTACAACGTACAACCTCACGAGATATTGATATGTTTTATAATCCTTTAGAACTCCAAGAACCTGACATTGTGGACGCTGTTGCATCTCTTTGTAGAGATAGTGAAAAGTATGAATTCACTAATATGTTGTCATGGTATGACATCACTAGAGATAATTGGGCGTCAGCATTCAAGTTCTTTGATACTGACATGAACGATGATGGTATCCCCGATGATATTCAAGGACTAAATCGTGGCATTGATCCTACTACTGGAGACCCTTGGAATCTGGTGAGTGGAGTGCCACCATTCTCATACGATGAAGCAGTAGCAAGAAAGGATGAACTCATCGCAAGATGGAACAGAGATAACTATCAGCGTGAGAGAATCAAACGCTATGCAAGTTTAGATCAACAACTTGGTGCGTTGTTTGATGACATCAAGGATGGTAAGTTTGGCGAAGATGCAAAGAACGGTCGTTTCGCGTTCTTGAACCAGCAAGTGAAAGACCAACTACCTAAACCAGACTAACAAGTGTCACAGGGGTTGCATTTCTGAGGTGAATGGTGTTAGACTACTGAAGTATTCATACACTACCATGAAATTCATCTTCAAGTCCATCGACGACGATGGCACTGTGACCATCAAGCAATCAGAGTCAGTCGTACTTCTTGACGAGGCAGTAGATCTCGCTAGCGATTTCTTGCGCGGTTGTGGTTATTATTTTGAGCAACTTGAGGTGGTAAAAGAACCACCTAGTGAGGATAGTTATAATCCTGATGAGCGCCGCAGCGTTTATTTGCAGGAAACATTCGATCGCTGATACATATTACTGAAGTTTATTCATTTTACACACAGACTAATGGGTCGTACTTATCGCCGTAATGGAGACGATTACAGTTCTTATGGAAAATCACTCCGAGAAAAACGCCAACGTGGATCAGTTCGCAGCAAGGATGATTCTTACGAATCACAACCTAAAAAGCGAAGGAACAAAAATTGGGACACTGATAGCACCCAATACGATGACAGAAATTATGGATTATCCTGAATATGATGATTCCTACGAGTATGACATTGAAAATGATTGTTCATTTGAAACTGAATAATCTTTAGATTTACTCCTTGTTCATATCGTGACAGACTAGATAATCTGTCACGACAATTACTATAATTAGATGGAACACGAAACCGAAACAGACAAGTTCAATCGTGGACTTGATCTCTTTACAGAATCAGTGCTCAAACCAGACAACAAACTGAGACAATGTGCTCACAATCAACAATGTTATCATGAGTTGATGTATATTAGATCATTTGTACTGGATTATTTGAAAACCCTACGACAGTGACACTAAATGTTCCTGCATGATCCTATTCTGGACAACATACAGAAATCAATAACAAGAGATGCACTCTTGTTATACATCCAAGAACTTCAATCCAGTTATTACAAAGACAAGAGTATTACTAAACTGGAGTATAACGAGCAGATGGAATCGATCGCAGGTATAGTATCTCGCCTAAAATTATCACATCATGACAATCCCTATTCTCCTGTCAGAAAGTATACCGAGAGAGATCGCACATATTCTTGACAGTTTACAAATAGGATCACCTGCAAGATATAATGGAACACTAGGAACAATTCAATATGTCAGTGATGATTATATTGGTGTATGTTGTGATGAGTTCTGTATGCTTATCACCTTCGATGACTGGGATAATTTAGAGATAGACGACACACATTTCTATTGGAAGAATAATCCTAAGCACAAATTTCCTCCTTTACAACATGATCATCCAGGTAACGAGATGTTACCTGCTATGGACAGTCGATGAACTGGTCGGGATCCTTGACAGGATCCCTTTTTTGTGTCATACTACATTCATAGTCAAGCAATCGTAATGCAACTGCGCCCCCATCAAGAACGCGCTCTCACTGCGATGCAAGCGACAGACTGTGGTCAAATCTATGTCCCCACTGGCGGTGGTAAGACATACATTATGATTGCACATGCTCGTGCATTGTTGAGTGCTGCTACAAAACCTCAGACAATTGTTGTTGTCGCCCCACGTATTCTCCTCGCTAATCAACTCCAATGTGAGTTCGGTGAGTTTATCACCGATGCAATGTTCGGTCATATTCACAGTGGTGAGACTGATCTTTTCAGCACCACAAAACCAGATCAAATCATGTCTGCTGTCACACTGTGGCAAGCAAACATGCGTCATCAAATACTCTTTACGACCTATCATTCTCTCGGTCGTATTGTAGACAGTGGCATCAATATCGATTGTATGTATTTCGATGAGGCACACAATGGTTGTGGTCGTAGTCACTTCCAGGCATTGTTTGCAACTGCTCAGTATGCCAAGCGTCGTTACTATTTCACTGCTACCCCTAAGACTGGTCGTGGTGTGAGTGTATCTCGTGGCATGAATAACACTGCTGTTTATGGCGGTGTGCTGTGCAATGTTGCTGCCAAAGAACTCATCGACGGTGGTGCAATCGTTCCTCCTCGTGTTGTTCCTTTCGAGACCAATCGCACTCGTAACAAGTACAACGCCCATGACGTTGATGCAGACAACCTCAAGGACATGTTTGCTCAACTCGATGTGTTTCAGAAACCTAAAGTTCTGATTGCAGCACCATCTAGCAAAGTGCTGGGTAACATGCTCGGACAGACTGACATCCTTGATTTCTTCTATCGTAAAGGATATCACGTCATGCACATCACCTCTAAGTTCGGTGCTATCATCGATGACAAGAAAGTAGGACGCGATGAGTTCTTCAATGTCTTGCAAGAATGGGGCGGTGATGACACTAAGAAGTTTGTTATCTTTCACTATAGCATTCTTTCTGAAGGTATCAATGTGCCAGGTCTGACGCATACAATCTTGCTGCGTAATCTGCCCATCGTAGAGATGGCACAGACAATCGGTCGTGTTATCCGTGTCCACAAAGATGACCGCATTGCTGTTGCTGAGGGTCGCATTCCTGCTGGTGCCTTTCACCTCTATAAGAAGCAAGAAGGCGTCGTAACTATGCCAACAGGGTATAAGATGGGTAACGCCATTGCAGCACGATTGCAGCGTGTTGTTGATAGCATCTTCATCGAAGGTGTTCCTCCTCTCGCATTTTGCTAATCATGGATTACACTAACACCGTTCAATCTCTGCCCATTTATGAGAAGTGGGAGAGCAGCAAGCAAAGTATATGGGAGGGCAGTAAGTTCCAGTCCTTTCGTAACATCCCATCGCCTAAATCTAAAGGGTCGCAAGGTGAGAAACTGGTACAACAGTTTATGGAACATTTTGGATACAAAGTAACTAAACCCAAGAATACTGATCATGACAGAATCATCGATGGATATAAGACTGAGATAAAACTATCTACAACATGGAATGAGGTACTTAGTAACTGGACTTGGCAACAGATTAGAGATCAAGATTACGATCGTTTGATCTTTGTTGGTATCAATCCTGATAGTATAAGTATTTGGTGGGCAACCAAATCCGACATCAAAGAGTTTATCTTGGGTCGTGATAGTTGTAGACAACATGCAGG
>Ga0181379_1000085_pt1 | contig 44236 bp, 52 predicted proteins | sample 2SPOviralmetaG_FD_130115 | JGI IMG/M metagenome (GOLD analysis project Ga0181379, IMG submission 130115) | Marine viral communities from the oligotrophic San Pedro Time Series (SPOT) site, San Pedro Channel, CA, USA - 2 SPOT_SRF_2009-07-10 | ecosystem: Environmental > Aquatic > Marine > Strait... | reverse complement strand
TTGAAGAAGCTGCAAAAACAATAGGAGAAACCGCGCGTGCGTATAAGCTAATGCACATATCAGAGGCTCAAAAATCCAGTAGGGATTATACACGGTTAATGTATTTAGGTATTATTATTGGGCCAGCTTCGGGAATAATATCTGGTGTTAGTGCCGCGTTAAATCCCGAGATGAATCCCACTTTCCCAATTATAGAGATTATGTTGGGGTTTTTATCTGGTATAGTTGTTGCCTCTATTAAGTTCGGGAGATATGATGAAGTGAGTAATGCAAATAAAACTGCCGCAGCAAGATATTCTAGTATAGAATCTAATGTTAGAAGGCAATTAAGTTTAAATAGAGAAGATCGGCAACCGTCAGTAACATACATGGAATGGTTAGAAACTAAATACGAGGAATTGTTGTTGTCTGCACCCCTATTACCACCTAGTAATTATGATAAGTACATTAGTGAGGCTAATGAGCAGAATTGGATAATTCCTGAGAGGTATGATCATTTGATAAATATAAATCGGGGTTCAAGGCGAGAACAGATATTGAGAAACAACGAAATATCTGTGAATATAGTACCAAATCCAAATATTCAAAATGGTATTGAACAAATGCGTAGATCTGTTACTGGTTGTAATATTTCAGAAACGAATCAATATTCGGATCAAATGTTAAATTATGAATTGGGTAGAATGGAAAATAGATAATTTTATTATTCTCCAATAATAAAATGAGTGCAGTCGGGAAATATCTAACAAAATGTGTTAATTCGTCGGAAAACACCCAAGAATTGTTGAATACGATAATTAAACACACAGAATCCAGTGCTGGGGCAATATTTCTTAAAAAACACGATTCGTATGAATCTATTTTTACTGTACCAGAAAATGAACTAAAAATAACTCTGAATGTAGATGTTCCTGTTATTAATATTATAACAGACCATAAGGAGTATATAACTAGTAATCATGTTATTATTAATAGTATTATATTACCAATAATGGAAAATTCTAGTAATTTAGGAGTTTTGTGTTTATTTAATCGAGAGAATAATTATGATGATGATATCATGCCGATTATTGTTCCATACATTTCTCTATTACAATTAATATTATCCAAAATACAATTACAAACTCAAAACAAAATAAAAGATGAAAAGGACTTATTTCTAGCTAATATGAGTCATGAAATTAGAACTCCCTTGAATGGCGTAATAGGTTATAACCAGTTATTATTACAAACAGAACTTAATACTATACAAAAGCAGTATTTAGAAAGTATGAATCAATGTTCAGTACAATTAATGCAAATAATAAATGATATTCTAGATTTTTCTAAGTTATCGGCTGGGAAAATGACTATAAGTACAGAATGTGTGAAGATGAAAGATATAATAGATACCGTGATTACATCAATGGCTATGAGACTCCATGAGAAACAACAAATTTGTAAAATTAATATAGATTCGAATATTCCCAATTATATTATAATAGACAAACAAAAAATTATACAAATATTGATGAACCTACTTACTAATGCGAATAAGTTTACAGATAAACATGGAAATATAGAAATTCATTTTAGTGCTAGGGATACATTGTTAGAGATTTCTGTTTTGGATAATGGTATAGGTATTAGCCAAGAAAACATCAAACGCATATTTACAGCATTTGAACAAATCGAAAACTGCCATTCGAAAAATGGAACCGGACTTGGTCTTGCAATATGCGTTAAACTATGCAATCTAATGGGTGGTAATATGAATGTAACTAGTAATATAGGGGAGGGGTCTATGTTTACAGTTACAGTACCTTACGAGACTTCAGAGGAATTAAATAATTCAGAATATAAAGATTGTAAATTATTGGAGGGAAAGATGGTATTGGTGGTGGACGATAATCCAAATAATCGTTTATTCCTGTCAGAAACGTTGTTTGAATGGAAGATGCAACCGATAGTTTGTGCATCTCCGTTGGAAGCATTACGTATGATATTAGGTAATAGATATAACTTTGATTTGGGATTAATTGATATTTGTATGCCTGGTATATCTGGTACTGATTTAGCCCAACAAATTAAGACTGAAAGACCCTTATTCCCAATGATTGCATTGTCTTCCAATGATAGTTTTGTCAACAATGATTTTAAACAAAAGATAGATAAACCGATTAACAAAGTACAATTGTTTAATGCAGTTTACAATGTTCTAAACAACAAATGTAACCCGCAAACTTATATAGGTTGTCCGGATAAGATAGCAGATAGATCAAGCACGATCACTCGTGATAAATTTGATAAAGAAGCGCGTATATTGATTGCTGAAGATATTCCATACAACAGTTCGTTACTAGTAACTATGTTAGAAAATATGAATTATACTAATATAGACACTGCTTGTAATGGTAAAATTGCGATAGAGATGATTGGTAGTTCGTATGAGGAAAAAAATCCGTATCATATATTGTTGCTTGATCTACGAATGCCGGTAATGGATGGATATGAGGTTCTTGATATATATCACAAAAATGAATGGAAATTGCCCAATATTGTAGTAGTAACTGCGTCGATTATGGATAATGACCGTAATAAGTGTAAGATTTTGGGGGCAAAATATTTTATAAATAAACCAATCGATATGAAGGAATTAGAAACAACTATGTTACATGCATGTGATTTATCAGAAAATTTATTATTTATTTGATTGTAATAAAATGCTTAGTAGCACTAGAATGGCAATAATAGCAGCAATTTCATTAATGATTGGATATATTGGTATGTATATAACAGGTTATCAAAATTCTAGTTCAAATATGTCTTTTAATATCTTGGATGATCCATACTTTTCCGTTTCATCAGCCATGCATTTTGGTAATAAATATATAGGTATCCCTTTTATATTATCTAGTATAATTTTAATGACTGGATCCTTTTTCTTGTATGGTTATGAAACTAGAGAAGGTATATATCGTCAAGCGCTTTTTAATAGTATACTATTCATAATACCGGCTCTAGTTCTAATCGCTATTATGTTCGTACATTTTGTTTATGGTTGTGATTGTGATATGGCAGAAATACCTTCTTGTTGTTACAAAACAATAGAAAATGGTGTCGAAACTGGAGATGTAACGGAACTGGGGAAATGTACCTATGAGAATGTTAAAACTGAATTTGCTAGAGATATTTTAGGGGATCCCACATGTTGCAACGAACCGGCTTGTACAAAAGATAAAAATAAAGCCATGGCATTACAACACACAGAAGTAACTATTATTGCATTTGTGGCGTCCCTATTATTCTTAATTATTAACGTAATAAATTGGTCCACTAAAAAAATTCATAAAGAAATACTTATTATATTAATCATAAGTACACTATCTAGCATTTTTATATTATGGGATACGGGAGGAGATAAATATAGATTCGTATTTGGTATTGTTGAGGGTTTGCAAACTCCATTACTATTATTAGCTGCAGTTTTAACAACAACTTATAAATAAAATAGCGTAATATAAATGAATGAAGTAGGACAAATATATGAAAGACCATGGGGTACTTACAGAACAATTGAACAATCAAACAACTACCAAGTTAAACATATCGTAGTTTATCCAGCCAAAAGACTCTCGCTACAGTATCACGAACATCGAAATGAACACTGGACTATTGTTAAGGGGAAAGGAATTGCACAACTTAACGATAAATCTATTAAAATGGATGTTGGCAGTTTTATAGTTATACCTAAATTGTCTAAGCATCGTATGACTAATGAAACTGAAGAAAATTTAGAATTTATAGAAATTCAGGTGGGTAATTATTTGGGGGAGGATGATATTGTTCGAGTCGAGGATGATTTTGGTAGGATTTAATTTTTATATTTCTAAATAAGAAATATAAATGGTTGATCTAGATCTAGATACACCTCGTGAAGCCCTTCTTAATATTCACGAACCAGAATATAAACCAAATTGTATCACAATTATGTTCAAAGCATCTGTATCTTGTATAAAGAAAATTTTCTGTATTCTACCCAAAAACACTGGGGACATACCAACTTAAAAATTATTTACCTAAAATCGAGACCCTAATAAATATATCACCCATCCCACCACGCACCTTACTATATTCTTGTTTCATTCGAGACTTGTGTTTATTATTTACTACCATCCCATAATCTTTCTCCATTTCCGCTTCTGGCACTCCTTCGACTGGAAATAGAACTGCTACAATTAATCTACCATTTTCTGTATAAATACCATTAGTTGCTCGACCATCTTGACCACATTCTAAACAATTAAAACTTTGTTTAAACTCCATATTTTCTGGACTATTATCTAGGGCTAAATACCCAGGACATGGATTTGCAATAGTAAGAACTTTAAAGTCTGTTTTTTCTTCTTTGTGTGTATGTGTATAAGTTTCTACCCTAGTATTTGGTGTTCCTTTATCTTCTCTCATCAAGTCTGCACAGCAGGGATCGCAGCACCTGTAATATTTACCCCAAACTGGATTATTATTCATATCTTTTATTTTGATGTAATCAAAATTTTTGATTAGATTGCCTTGTCTGTCTTTACGATCTGGCGCTACAATAGCGCCACTGACACCACAATACATTTGATTGTATGCGGCGAATTTATTAGCTGGCATATCAAGATCTACTAGATGTTTAAAAAACGCGAAACCTCCAGAATTTCTGCTTTTACCATTTGGGAATACAATGTCGTACATTGTTCTGAAATTAGCAAAAATATTCTTTTTATCTTCAAGTGTTAACTCTTGGAAAGTGAATGAATATTTTTCAGTAGTATTTCCGCAAAAACAAAGCAATAAAACTATAATTATAATAGATAGAATAATAATAGACAAAATTTTAGGATCTTTATACCACATTTACAATATAAAATGATAATTTATAAAAATTAATTATGATCAAATTTTTAAAACAAATCAAAAATTATAATATACCTACAATAGATTATTTGATTATGTATACCGCTAAGACTCCTACAGTACATTGGGGGAGGTTTATTAGAGACGATGAGGATAATTATAAAGGCTCAATGAGTAATATAGCAGAAAAAAATACTAATCTAAGCAATCATGACCATTGTGGAGGAGAATTGTGTAAATATCCACCTACTAATAAGAAGATTTAAGACTAGACAGTAATTTATCTAAATATTGTTGTTTACTACTATCATCAACGGTACACTGTTTTTTTAATTCATCTAATCCCTTATCAATCTGTCCTTGAATACCAACATCATTCCATTTTTTCCATTTGTTAACGTATTTAGGTTTTAAAGCCGTCTCAGGTATTGCATCACAGTTTAGAATTTTATCATTTGTGTTACCGTCTTGTTCCATTTTAGCAACAAAATTGGCCCAAGCACCTAAACACGCACAATGACTTTTATTTTTACGAGTTGCAGACCACCCATCCTGTCCGGTGTTTGCTGAAAAATTTGTTCCTATACCCATTTGTTTGATACATATTTGATGCACCCCAGGGTCATTTTCTCCACGATCGGAACAAGTACCGGAATTATCCCATGAGCCACCTGTATCATCTGAATTATCTGGTTTTCTACAATTCTGTAAAGGTTTTCCGTATATATTCAACTTAGTTGGATATTGTTCGTTTAGTACGGACTTAGATGTAAAGTTTGAGGATGGTTTTTTAGTAAAATAATTGTAAAGTACTATACATAAGTATACTAGTAATGCTAGAAGGAATATAGATAAAAGAATTACGAATCCTAATTGTAATTTACTTTTGATTATCATTTATTAATTATATTATTTTAATATAATTAATCATCTTGTTTCAATTCAATCGTTTCGTGAATGTAGGATGCTGTGGGACCACCTGTTTCTAATTTTTGAATAATATCATTGAGTACTTTCTGACCTTCTAGTTGTTCCCCCAACATATCTTCTATTAGATCTTGGAAATGTGGGTCTTTTATCGATTCGTGTATCTCGTAAAGTGATAAGTATGTTGCTTTTTCTAATTCTAGGGCTAATTTGTAAGCATCTACAACTTTAGATTCTGAATTATCTAACTGACTTATATCTACTGTACCAATAGTCAAATTGTCTACTTTACCTCCGCGTTTAACTTGGTAATCCATCAACATTCGTGCATGTTTTAACTCTTCATCTGCCTCGTTACGGAAGTATTTGGCTAAATTAGGGTATCCTTCCGATCCATGAGAGAAGAAGCAACATAAACGTTCGTAAGTTGCGAAATTATACAATTCTACAGATATTTGTTTATTTAAAAATTGTTCTAATGTAGGAGTCCATAATAGGGAAGTGCCTGATATCGTTAATGGTGTATGCATTTATAGTATAAATACTATTTCTTTATGTTGTTTGACAATTTGGTTTAGATTCTAAATAGGCTAGGATTTTACGTTGATAATCTATTAGGGCATCTTTAATATATGCCCATTTTTCTTCAAATGTCTCGTCAAACTTATTATCCCTCAATTTTTCTATTAGACGTACAATGTATTCACTGTTAATTATATCATGTAGCGATAAAATAGATCCCTTGATCTTGTGTAATTCTGACCAAAACTCTGACCAATTAGATTTAGAATTTTCTCTTTCTAAAAAGAATTTTAGATCATCCATGTATAAATCTATAATATCTGATATATTATCATCAAAAAGATGGTTGTTATTAGATGGGGTAACAATACCAAACTTATTAAACCATATGGGGGCAATAGTTCGCCTAATATCGTCAGGTTTCATTAATATTTTTGGAACTACACCGTGTACCATTGTTTCAAAGAATGTAGTTTCTTCTAAACTATTGTTGGCAGAACGAATTAGTGTTAAACATTTATAATTAGAATCTAATACCCTTAACAACTGTTGACAAACACGAGAACCGGATTCTGAACAAGTTCTGTCATGGTCATCGGAGTAATCTAAATTTTCATCACATATTATAACATGATAATGTTTTGGACAATCTAGTATTTTATTTAGTAAAAAAGTTCCTAGGGATAGGACTTCGTTCATTCCATCACCGCGTATGATTCTGTTTTCAATAGGAAGACCAAAACCGGAGAATGCACGAGTCAATATTTTACGCTGCATCTTGCAATCATCAATTCCATATATGACTGTATTAACAGGAAATTGAAATTCTTCCACATCCGAATTAGTAATACATGCATCAATTTTATCGTTAAGATAAGTGAAAATTGTTTTCTCCTTTGTAAAATTAATGCTAATAGTTCCACCACTTGCTTTACTACATTCAGACATAATAAAACCTCCGTCTCCCGCTGATTTCATGTTTACTTTAGAATCTAATGTATGTAATCTAGTTCCCTGATTAAAGATAATGTTGGGGTCTTCTAGAGCCATAAGTTCTTCATGATTTTCTCCAGGTAAATTTTCCACTTTCATTTCCAGTGTAGTATATTTTAAAGATAAACTTACCACAATAGGTCCACCTCGTTTTCCATATTTCAGTGCGTTTGTAGTAGCATTACGTAAAATGTAAAAATACACTTGTCCATCAAACATAATTTCAGGAAAATTACGAGGATAAATATCCCAAACATATCTACTCCCACGTATTCTACGATTTAGGTCAATCAGGTTACAAGGTGCTAGATTTTTATTCCATTGATAATCTCCATGTATTATATCCCTAGCCAAGGCATCAGACATTGTAGTTTGTAACATATAATGTAAGTCATTGTGTAATTCTGAATATCTACCTAATATATCCTCTTGATAACTCATAGTATTAAGTTGTCCGTCTTTTTCAGCCTCCTTATGCATTTCTATGAAATCCCTAGTATGACCTATAGCACTTAATAATCCATTCTTAGTTTCGTGTCTAACAACTTTATTAGTTTGACGATCTTTTTCACGGGCAATGTCTTTTGCTACTACCTGTTTCTCCAATTCAAAACGTTTAACGCGCTCAGATACATCCCTAGTAACAGAAAGAATTTTATTATCACCCATTGGGGATAGAACACTTTCTGCATCAATACTATTTATTTTACCATGAATAGTTTTGACCATTTCACTTGAATTATTTGTTTTGATTGAATGTAAAATACTTTCTATGAAAAGATATGGTCCCGGCGCCTCTTGTTTGTCTGATCCAACAATATCTATAATATACTTACCAACAGGAGTTTCATTATAACCAAATTTAATCCACGAGGGAGATGCATAAATTACCATAGGCCAACAAGTTTTTGGTATTTCACTCATAATTGTATTCACGTCTAATTCTGTATTTTGTTTTAATTTGTTTGTTACCCATTCGAATGTTCTTTCGGGACCATCATCTATCAGAATAAGTTCTTGTGTTGATTCTAGAATTAGTTCTAATTGTTCTCTGTCAGGTACATCAATTGTAATACCCATAAAATCCATATGTCCATTCTCACGTTTTTGAGGTATTATATTGATAGATATTCTACGTCCATTTTTTAAAGTATAAATTGATCCCACGCTGTTTATATAGGGTTCATCCTCTGTTTCATAACTCATTAAAACTTTCTTGTAGTCGTGGTAACTTTCTGGTATCATTAGGGCTTCCATTATACATCCCTGATATTCACATAATTCCTTTTGTGTATAACCAAGAATTGATTCACATCCGTCAGATGCTGCTAAAAATTTGGATAAACTATGATTTTTAAAATTACCTCGAAAATTCCATACAAAAACATTATTAAGACCTTTGAATATACTCATTAAATTATCAGTCCATTCTTTTTCTTTCCTTTCTAGTTCTTTGCGTTGTAATTCAACTAATTCAGTGATGTCTTGTGCAATTCCAACGACACCTGATATCTGATCTTTATCACGTTTAGCAGTAGCGTTAAGCATTAATATACGTATGTCACCTTCCTTAGTGATTAACTGTTGTTGATAGTTAGCGGTATTTTCGCCACATAAGGCCTTATGTAGTACAGTGCCGACACTTTCTCTTAATTCTGGTTCAATAAAATCTAGGAAGGGTTTTCCAATAACTTCTGTTTTGGAGTAGCCAGATATAGTCTCTGCCATGCGATTCCATTTATAGACTTTGAGTTTCGTATCAACACCGAAGATGGGTGCGTGGGCTTGTTCTATAATATCTATCCATACATTATTTTCTTCGTCTCCAGAAATTTGGTCTATTGATAGCATAGGAGCTGTTTTGATTCGTTTCGATAGCATTATTCTTAGTATTATTAGTATTTTATCTTTAACATCAATTTTGTTTTTTCTGCAAGAGTTTGCGTATATGGTAGGACGGTAACTGAGTTGAATAACTGATGTTACTATGAATAAAACGAGCTATATGTTCACAGTTACAAGTAAAAATATTGTAACTAGGTAGATGTGTAGAAATATATCGATATCTATCTTCCCAACCTGTTTTTGGTGGTATATCTAAAGTAGTAAATGATCCGAAGTCCCTAAAGGTAATATTCCTAGATACATTGTTCTTATTGAATTCATAAATAGTATTCCTATCTATGATAATTCCGTAATGTTTGGGTCTATATCCCAAGTAATTTGATTTAAATGGTTTTAGAACTAAAAAGCCGTATTGTAGAGACGATACACAACACAAAATCCATATAAATACCTTTCTCATTTATTTTAAATTATTATAATTATTGAAAATAAATGACTAATGGTAGCGATTATGAATGGAATTCCCAACAGGAAATGATACTTAAGAAATGGGCTGAAATATCTGCGAGTTATCAATGGATGCATGATAGATCCTATAGAATATATAAGGAAAAAAATATTAAATTTGCCCTCCCAGTTATTGTGATTAGTACTATAACTGGTACCGCTAATTTTGCTCAACAATCATTCCCAGAAAAATGGAAATCGTATTTTATCATGGCTATAGGAACATTAAATTTAACAGCTGGTTTAATTACTACTATAGCCCAATTCCTACGTATTAATGAATTGCAGGAGGGGTATCGTGCGTCAACAGTTGGTTTTGCCAAGTTATCGCGTAATATAGAAGTTATGTTGGATTTACCATTAAAGTACCGAGGGGTACACGGAGAAGCGTATTTAGAATCTTCCAAACAAGAATATGATAGATTGATAGAACAAAGTCCAGTGGTACCCAAAATAGTGCTAAAGGCTTTTATGAAAAAGTTTAAAAAACGTAAATTTGCTAAACCCAATTTGATAGATATAAACGAGATAGATGTCTATCACGAAGATATAGATCATGGAACTGAAGAACACAATCGAGTTATGCGTAATTTACATGAAATATCCCAACAGATGACTAGTATTAGAGAAATAAATACAAATTCTGTACCAGAAGCAGAAATTGAATTGACTCCCACAATTAATAGTACTACTAGTTCCAGTGAAGAGGATACTGGTGGAAATGATAGTGATGACATTGTATGAAAATCACAACAAAAATGTTTACTATTTTATTGTAAATAATAAACAAAGTAATTAGGGGGCAAAGCCCATGATTAGTTTGTGATGAAAAGATTGTAATTCATTTTTTGGAAGATTTCTAATTCTTCTTCTGGATATTCAGTATAATCTTCATAATTTCTAAGTTCTGTTTCGTAAAACTTAGATGCAACAGCAACAGCTGCAAACTCATTACAACCCGTGGTATCTACATAATGTTGTGCAGCTACTGGGGTAATCGGGTTAGTAGTTTCAAACGCCTTACAAATATTTTGAATGTTTTTTGATGGAGATTTTTGCGTGATTATTGTTTTCAGATGTTCAAAACTAAACGATGTTGTTATTTGAAATAAACTGGATTCTAGGGCTTCCCTAGGTGTCCACCTTTTGTCTTGGTCGAATTTTAGCATTCCACGTATTAGTTTACCGACTGAGTTTTGTTTAAATTTACGAACTTCTGTTTTGACAAATTGCAACATTTCCATATCAGAATTTAATTCAACTAATGACATTGTATATAACTCAAGAAACACGATTCCCATTGACCACATATCAACCGGATAACTATATGGATTTTTCAACACCACCTCGGGTGCTCTATAAGTTACAGTAGCAACTTTTCCGGTATGGGTCCCCTCAGAATACAAACCATCAAACATTTTTGCTAGAGTAAAATCTATCAAAACTGGTTGCATATTACTTTTTAGCATAATATTATCAGGTTTAATATCCCGATGAATTATACCATTCTCTTTTAAAAAATATAGGGTTTTTAATAGTTGATAAACTATTGGTTTCTTGGTTTTAATCTTATCATTTTGAATAGCGTAACTTAATTCCATACTATATTTAGGTAGTATTAAACCAACAGAGTCCTCTCCCACGATTACATCTTCTAAATTGACAATACCCTGTTGTGTTCCCTGTAACATTTTAAGTATTGATATCTCACGTAAGGCTCCCAATTCTATATCTAAATGAGTTTTACCTATTTTTTTAAGAACCAATTCTTCGTCGTTATTTGATTTTAAGTTGTAGACGTTGCCATATGCACCAGAACCTATTTTTTTACCTAATTTATAATCTGTATTGATTTGTTTTTGTGACATATATACTTTCTAACTAAAAGTTGATATACAAAATCATTTTTAAACTTGTATAAGTTTAGAAGATTCATTTACAATTATTAACCTTAAATAATTTTTCAAAAAAATATATGATTAAATAAAATTATGAACCAAACCGTAAGTAATCCCTACGCTCTTCCAGATGGCAACGGAAATTGCCCCAACCCTAACGCTATTTTACTAAAACAAACTCCTGGACCACCCCATGGTCAATGTTATTTAACAGATACACATAGATCCGATCCTAATAATCAACCATGTTGGGCATACCCCCCTTCTTTCTACGATGAGCTAAAAGGTCATCTTATATCTCCCAATCACGAACTTGCTTATTGCGCCCCAACATGTTCCAAAACAAATTCATGTCCAGAATTAGTAAGAGATCCTAGTTCGGGAAAAACTTTACAAGCAACACCTAGGTGTACAGCAGATTTAGGAGATACTCCAGATGATTTTGTTGGTCATTGTTATTTATCAAGATTTCTGCGTAATGACGACTCATTTCATTATAATGAATGTGACAAATATACTGATCCACAAGAAAAATCAAATTGTACTTCGGCTGCTTTTATAATGCATACATATTATGATGACTTACTACATTTATCACCATCATATTGTCAAACTCAATATGATAAAGCAAAACCACTTTATGATAAAGAGGGAGTTAACGACATAATTAAACAAACATCCCAGGGTAAAGAACTATTCGACAATTGGTGTAATGGAGATATTGATCCCGTATTTTTCTCTGGAGCAGAAACCAGAGAGTTCATAATAGTTGATAATAATAATTATACCGTTGGTTGTACAAGAAGATATGGTGACTTACCTTCAGCTTGTGATAACGTACATTGTAACCAGTTTAATGATGAAAAATTTTGTAGAACTGACCCAGCAATTAGTCCGTGCTGTAGATGGAAAATGGGACCTATTAGTGACTTCGATACTTATGATAATCTAGGTTTAGTTAATATGGCATTAATCAATAAACCTCCTACTCTAGAAAGATTTGAATGTTAATATAAAAATATATATTTTATATTAAAGATACTGTTGATTATTCACCTAAAGTACGTGGGAGTGCTTTAACACCCGATGAAATTGCTGGGAGTAGATAAAAGACTATTGGTAGTAACGCATTTAATACAAATCCAAGAATTAAGAATCTAACTGATAATAAGTCAAAATTTGTGATAGCCGTAACAGATTTATTACATGTTATCTTCTTTGTTGTCTTATCTAGGGTGCATGTACCACGAGTTAGGAAAAATTTAGCTAATGTTATTAGACCAAGGATTGAAAATAAAAAAATAAACAATGAAACTAAAACCGGAATATATATATACGGCTCAGATAATGAGACCTTTTTAACCATTTATCATAAGACAAATATTATTAATAATTTTTAAAAAATATGAGCAATATAATAAATGTCTCAAGCTTTTAGTCCCATAGCTGGAAATGAAGATTTTACAAAAACTGGAATGGTCAGTCAAGTATCAGCAATATCTGCTGGACATGCAGATATTGGCACTAATTTGAATGTAGGAGGTCACATCAACGGTTGTATGACCTTTCACACCGTAGAGGGATATGTCTCAACAGAACAATTACAAGCTTTGCCGAGCCCAGTAGGTTTTAATCCAGGTGGAGTAGTTTTTCTACGTACTGAGCCTGGAATTACTACTGCCCCACTCGATGAAGATGATAGAACAGTGGTCTTTCCTTCAAAAGCAATCATATTTGAATGTGTTGCTACACATGGTGGTGTAACTTTGGCACCTGACAACGCAGGTTTAAGTATAGGACCTGCACCATTTGACGTGGAGGCCGCAACTATTGGAAATTTCAATCCTAGAATAATCAGTGGTATACCTGCGGGAGGTACTGCGGGTCGTATGAGTGATGGTATTGCCATTACCCACGCTCCGAACGCTACTGCTCAAAGTGGTGGTCAGGGATCACGTGGAGGTTTTGGAACTACAGGAGCTGCTGTGGCAGACTCCTTTTTAGCGGTCGGACTTTCAAATGCTAACTCGGTAACAGCAGGAAATCTTAAAGTTCGTATTAGTTATGTAATTGTCCCAACTCCTGCGGAAAATAATAGCTTATACTTAACTGGGATCTATGGAACAGTATAATCCCGAGATAATTTGAATTAAAGAATTTTTTTTGTATTATTAAATGAATAATACAAAAGATTGTACCATATCGAATTTAGAACAACCTCGTATGTGTTCATGGTTATCTGGTGATAAATCCAATAAAAATCTCAAGGATGAATTGGAAAAATGTAAAACTGAATTGGTGGAAAGTGATGAAGAGTTAGAAATAGAAAATATATTAGATCAAATTGAATTAGAAGATAATAAAATTAAGATAAATATACTTGATTCAAATCCTATTAAAATAATCACACCAAAATTTCATATTAACAAAAATTTAGTTCCTAAAGATAATGATCAAGAAACTACATATCTAGGGAACAATACCAAGCAGGATAACTCTCAGGAAGAGACCAAGGGAGATCAAGATAAGTATGTGGCTAATAAACACGTGATGGAGGCAGGTGCCGGACAGGACTACACAGATGAAGAAGAGGAAGAGACCGATGATAACTGTCAGAAAGAGCTTGATGTAGATGATTTGGGTAAAAATGGTGAAGAAGAAGATTTTTTTATATATTTAGACAATAGTGTAAATCCTGACTTTCCAGTTTGGGTTGGTGGTAATAAATACGGAGATCTGGAAAACGATGCGGTGTTAGTAGATTCTGGGAAAACTAATGTTATTTTTTACGGGTCAGTTAATAATATTTGTAAAAATAATATTAAATTATGGTATAATTATTATTATGAGTTCGAACATAATGTATCTTTAATTTACGATAAAATTAAAAGGGGTAGTACGGTTAAAATACCGGAAATAATTCCAAATCCGGTTAAAATGTTAGACATAACTTTTCAGATCCTACATTTGACTGATGAATGTCCTATATTAGATTTATTCCCGGAAGAATATGCTCAGGATTTGCAAGATCGCTGCTATAATATAAATTGTAACAAATACTTTCCACTATTTTACAAGAAGATAAATTTGAATAATAGGATATTGACTCATATTTGGTTGAAAAAATATAGGAATATTAACTTATATGATATAGCAACGAGGATTGTTAGTTCTATGCCTCTATTAGATCCATATATTATTCTAGAGGTAACAAAAAATTCCAATATGTTAAATAGGTATAACATAGAATGTAGAAAATATTTACCTAAATTTTATTATACCTGTTTAGACAGTGAACAAAGAAAAGAATTACTATTAAAAATAAGTAATAGATATTTTTGCAATAGTAAAGAACTACAAATGTTCCCATTAAGTGTACTCAGAGCTAGCTAAAATATTGTTATATTTATATAAATATAACAAATAGTATTAATAATATTTTTACTTACCGGCTACCGGTGTGGCCTTGTATTGAGCCTGCTCGTCGGGAGTTAGCTTCTTCCAGGCTGCAGCCAATAATTTATTTACTGCGCTTGGCTTGGCAGATGGATTTTTCTTCTTATATTGATCCCTTTTCTCTGAACAAAAAAGTTGGTACCCGGACAACTTCTTAGAAGAATCCGCGTCAACAACTTCAGGCTTTACTGCTGGTTCCTTCTCCTTCTTAACTGTAGTGTCTGAAGATTGCATCTTTTCCTTCTCAGCGAAGTAACGAGTCTTATCCTTAGCGGCCAATGTATCAAACTCATCAGTCTTCTTCTTTTCCTTAAGGACTGCCCAACGCTTTCCAAGTTCCCTAGTAATCTCGGTAGCCTTGACATCCTTACCCAAATCATTCACAACCTTCTCACGATTTGCATCGCAAAAGAATAAATACGCCGACTTACCACGCTTGGGACCAGTCTTAACCTTCTTAACAAAATTCTCTGGAGGTGTATAGTTCTTAATTTCCTTCTGATAACGTTCCTTGTCAGTATCGGCCTGCTTCTGGAACGTATGCAACTCCTTAGAGCGCTTGGGGTCGTTCTTTAGCTTGTTCCAACGCTGTCCAAGTTCCCTGGTAATATCAGTAGCTTTAGCATCCTTACCGAGATCCTTAACAACCTTTTCGCGATTGGCGGAGCAAAAATACAAATAAGCGGATTTACCGCGTTTGGGAGCATCTGGATCTTTGTTCTTAAACTTTTCAGCTTTGCTTAGCATATTCTTTAGAGTAGTCTGGTTCTTAGAAATCATCCACTTAGTCTCTAGTTCCGCGGAACCATTTTCCGCGAAAAATACACTAACGAATTTATTCAGATTTTTCAGTAGAGTTGTCATATTTTTCAATAAAAACTTAATTCTATAAACCTCTATTATATATTTCATTGTTACTTTCCGATTAAATTATGATTTAAAAATAAATGATCTACAATTAGAGTGCATTCGTGCCCGAGTGGTCTAAGGGGGTGGTCTTAAGTACCACTGTATACGTACGCGTGGGTTCGAACCCCACCGAATGCAATCTATTTAAACAAAAAGGTTTAAATAGATTTAGTTTAAGACAACTATTATTATACTTTATTTAATTTAAATATTGTTACATAATATAAATGAGCGGAATTGGAAGTAGCACATTTAGATCAATAACTAATGATGAAGTTAATAGATGGCTTGTCCAAGAAACATCAAGTCCTTATGATATAAATTTATTCAGCGCAGCATCACTTAATGATTTTCCTCTTAGTACCACAGCACCCACAAATGGTCAAACACTAACATACAATTCAACTAGCGGAGTATGGGAACCAACGGCACCAGGAGGATCGGGCACTGTTACATCTGTAACTCTAAATCTTGGTACTACCGGATTATTAACTAGCGCAGCAGCAACTCAAACAATAACAAATGCTGGTACCTTCACAATTACAGGTACATTAATTCCAGCAAATGGAGGAACTGGAACGACAATTACTCCCAACTCTGGAGAAGTATTACTTGGTACAAATGGAGGCATATATGCTCCAACAGGGGCAACTGCCGACGGACAATTATTAATTGGTACAAAAGGAGCGGGATTTACAGCCACAACTTTAACAGAGGCATCAAAAGGTGGTATTGATATTGTCGACGCCGCCGGTAGTATCACAATAGGAGTAAACATACAGCAAACAACTAACACTACTGGTATGAAACTTCTTTATTGGGATGATGCCAACGGAAGATTTAATTTTAGCTAAGTTTTCTTATTTTTAAGATTTGCTACCTTAAAAATATTATTTATCTAGAATGCCAGTAATAAGATCCATAATAAACATAAATTTCTTCTGAAGGATTTATATTCTTAGTACTAACTACATAGGCTTTATTCCTTTCTGGAGATAAGATATATATAGAATTCTCCAGTTTATTATTTCTAGGGTCGTTAATATATCTACCTAATGCGTAACTTGTATCTTCAGAGTTTATATATTTATTTTGTCCAAGAGATAATATATAATCTCCTTGTAAAATTTTCCTTAGGTTATCGCAATTCTCAACTTCCAAAAGTTCTCCAGTATATTCACATATGATGCTACCCTTTGCAATATACTTATCAGTAAATAATCCTTTACCAGCGTTCTTTAATAATGACTCTTTAACTACTAAACCATCAGAAACTATATCTAATTTATCAATATCACTTAGATTGAGTTCCTTATTTAAGTTGTAGTCTAAACTTAGTTGCTCATTTGTAAACATATTTTTATATACTCTTTCAATATCACTATATCCACTAATTTGACATACAGGTATTGGAGATAATAGTATAAAAATATCTTTTTCCTGCAATGTATTCCATATATAATCCGCATTAATATCTGTATGTACTACATTATCTTCATTAGAAGAAAAAGCTGCATCAAGATTAACTTTCCACAAGTTTAGCAGAGTAGGTACATAATTTTTTCTAACTACATATGCAGCACACGACTGACATTTTCTAATTTTAACACAAGGATAATTTTTGTATTTCTCATATTGATCCATATTACATCCCGACATCATCAAAACGTTCCAATCATTATCTTTTTCTAATTGTAATAAACCAGATAACAACAACGCCGGCTCTAAAATTTTAACATCATCTTCAAAAATACTAACAAACTCACCCGAATTTTCCAAAGACAAAAACTGTTCCAACACCCTAACATGTGACTCTAAACAACCAACCGCCCCCAGATTATATTTTATAGCATCAAATCTAGTAAGATTTGGTATCCCTATCTTTTCTAATTCTTTTTCTACATACTCTTTACGGTCTGTGCGCTCTTGTAAATTAATGTAGTAACAGTGTTGAAGCATAGCTAAATTACTAGGAAAAGTAGATATGTTTTCTTTTACTATCTTAATTTGATCGTCATTTTTAGCTAACTTTAATGCTTCTTTGCAACTATCTAGGCCTAACTGGTAATCCCTATTATGCCAATTACAGATACTCAATTCGTTCCACAATGTAAATTTAGAAAAATCATCCTTCAAACATTCCACAAATTTCACCGCCATGTTAAAATACATATTAGCCATATGATATAACTTACTTAACCTATATATCCTACCAATCTCTATTATTGGCAATGGTCTAAATTCCTTTAGAGTATTTTCTGCAAACAGGGAGGCCTGTGTAAAACAATTTATTGCTTCATGATTTTTATTCAAAAGTAAATTAATATTTGCACTAGAAATATAAGACAAATAACATTGTTCCGAACCATCTTCCATTCCCGTACGAGTTGAATATAAAAGTAAAGCCTGCTCGTATTCTTTCAACTTAAAATAAGTTTCTGCTAAATAATACAAGGTTCTAGCATTACCCTTATCTTTATACTCTTCATTCAACACTTCCTTATCCCATTCTAAACGTTTCACCACTCTTTTCTCTCTGTAATCGCGATTTTGATATAAAATAGATCTAGATTCAGACAGCAATATATTATCTAAATTATGATTAATTAAAACCTCGTACACACAACCTATATACTTCCAACCGGTGTTAGCCCTAATTATCCTAATAATCTTGTCTTTAGCAACAACTCCAGATTTCTCCCATTCACGATTCAAATATAAACCAGATGATAAATAATTTGTATCTAATTCATTTCTCAGGGATTCTATGTTTTTAAGTTCATCATTACCATCCAATAATAGTATCCATTCTGTATCTGGTATATTCTGAACCCACTCTAAAGCTTTGTTCCTAGAAAATTCAAAGTTAATCCATGGACCCTCTTTTATCACCATTTCTTTATTAGTGAAAGAATTACAAATATCTAGGGTATCATCGCCTGAACCTGTATCATAAATAGCAATACGATCGATACAATCTACATTAAGTGACTCTAATGTAACGGCGATTCTATCACTTTCATTCTTAATCATCAACAAAGCGGTTATATGTACCATTTTTAAATTACAAATACACTTTTATAAATAATAATAAAAATATTATCACATAATAAATGGCTCATTTATTAGATAAAATAATGGATATGGATATGGCACGTGATCTTATCGTAGATAAATTCGAAGATGAAAAATTCCTCAAAAAATTTATCAAAAAACTTAACGACTCCGTCGATGTACCCATGATTGGAGAAGGTACCGAACGCAAAGTTATCAAGGCTATTGTTCTCGCTGTTGTCAATGCATTAAAAGATCTTGACCTAGACGACGAAGAAAAAATCTTAGAAAAAATTGAGGAAGCTCAACCAAAAGACGAGGTACCAACTCCCCCCACAACTCCTGAATTAGACTAAGCCCCCGTCCCCCACCCAAATAGGTCTAGAATATAATAGTTATATTTCCTTATTATATTCGATAATAATAAAAATCAATGTTCATATCAGTCATATGTATATATATATTTGGAATACTTATTACAATCCTTATAAAATACTATATGGATCCAAAACGACGTAGGAGAGCAAAACGTTCCGGTAAACCTAAAAACCATCTCTTCATATGTTGTTAAACTGATACCCTCATAGTTAAGGGATCTACGTCATACCACCATACTGTAACTTTTAAACCACCAGAAGTAATTGCCGAAGCACCTGTTGCAGGTCCGCTAGGAGCAACTACAAGTAAGTCATCTTGCGAAACCCAACTCCCGTCGTAAGGAGAAAGCCCTTGGCCATCACCAACTGGTCCACCAATGAGTCCGGAATCGTCTCTTGCAGCGACAGTCCCTAAATTTTCCGCATCTAATCCACCGCTTCCATCTATAGTTGGAGCACTGCAACCTGGTCCACCTCCAACTTCAGTACTAGCACCTCCGAGAGTTTGAATTGCTGCAATAGGTGTTTGAGCCTGTAAATTTAAAGCAACGGTGCCGGCGCCGTCGACATCGGCTGGAATTTGAAGATTACTGTTGGTCCATGCAGAAATAAAGGTGGCGCCAGCGCCAGTTAAACCATTCGGCGTTCCGTCACTAGTCTCAATAGTAACTTTTAGAATAACAGCGTTATTCGGAAATGTAAAACAAGTATTATTTGTTGAAAAATTAGTCGTTACTTGATTTAGATTTGGTGTAGTTAATAAAGCAAATCCTGCATCGCCCGCCGCCGGGTGCGGATCGGCTTGCGCCCCTAATGATACCGCATTAGAAAATTCTATAGGTGTGTAAAGTACTTGTGTTTTAAGTAAATCAGGTCTAGTCTGTACATATATAGGTCCTGCTGTGTAATTAAACGCGTTTTCTGTTGCCGAAGAATTACTAATATTTACAGCATTATTAAGATAATCAGTTATGCCAGCAACTTGATTTGAAAATACGCTGCTAAACCCATCATTTCCTGCAATTGATAGTGATGTCATTTTATTATTATGTAATAATAAAATTTAAAAATTAGTAAATAAATCTTCCCAATAGCAATAATAAAGAGTTAATTTTATACCACTTTCTGCAGTTCTACCACTCAGAACGTCGCTCTGGTTCTGTCCGCCATTGATCGAAGAAACAAAAACCACCTCTTGATTCTGGTTGATGGTTGTGACCACACCAGTATTGGCGACACTTAGTCCTTGCCCTCCTATAAGGGATTCATTGTTCTGGCCGGCACCAGGAAAAGAATCGGCCACATTTGCTGTATTACTACCAGCAATATTAGTAGCGCCTCCGGGCATATTAATTTGTGCTGTATTTGTTCCATTAGATATTACAGGACTTGGATTTAAGTCAAATACGGGGTCCCCAGCCACCGGCGCCACATACGCCCCGGTCTGCAACTGAGTGTTGCTCGGAGAGGTAGATAATAAGGGAGCTACTTCTCCATTAGGCCCATATGCTTCTAAATTTTGCTTAAGGTATATTATAGTGTTTCTAGTTGGATTGTTAAAATCAAATTTTATTTTCATGAGTCGGTCATCTGCCGTGGTTGGAAGACCATCGGTGCTAACAGGTACTGTGCTTCCTATAATTCGATCTTGATTAGGTGAAGCATAATATGGAAAACTGCTGTTGTCGGGGTCGGCGGCGTCGTCTATGAGTCGTAAATTTGTAGGACTGTATCCCTCTATTTTATGAACAGCACTAAGAGGAATATTAATAAACATAGTTTCACCTTTTGAAGATAAGCTATTTGAATTTCCCAACATATTATTGGATATGTTAACGTTAGAATTCACTAAATCTGCAATATTACCTGAAAATACTGAATTAACCATACCAAAACTTTGATTACCATGAATTGGATCGAATTGTGACATTTTATTATATTATAATAAAATTCTAATTTAATTAAAATTAACTTATTCTATTATGTTTGAGAATACAAAATAGTAACTTTTAAAGCGCAACCTGCACCCAATATAGGACCGACACCGGGATTTCCTACATTAGTCGGCGGCGTCTGATCGGTGCCTGGAACATTATTACTTGCACCTAACACGATACTTTGGGGTGCGCTGGCTAGAGTGCCCAAGACAGGACTGGCTCCCACCACTGTCCCACCTCCAGCAGCACCGCCGTCAGCCGCGTTTTGACTAATCGTGTGAATACCAACACCGGCACTGGCTGCGGACACTCCATTTGTGGTTGTATTAGCAGTTGAACCAGAACCTAGTCTTCCTCTGGCTAGAGAGGTACTTATTAAACCAGATACAGTAGCTCCTCCTAAAAGATTGAAAGCATTATTTCCTGCAGCAGCGCCGCGCGCGTCGCCAACGAACGCCGAAGCACCCATTCCACGTACTAAATTAAGGCGAGCGCTTGTTACAGTTGTACCAATAATTGCACTATCAGTGGTAGTTAATAAATTTATACTTAGAGAATTATCGCTATTAGGGTCTGCGGGAGGATCAGCTTCATTTGTGGTAATAATTTTTGTAACAGAGCCTGTTGGACTATAATCATAAGAAGAGACTCCATCGGTATAAATCTTCTCAACTGTTACAGATATAATTGAAACAATTGTGTTATCGTCATCAGCCGTAAATTGGGCGACTTGGGGATCACGTCCATTTGCACTTCGCGGTAAATTAGGTGCATTATTTAAATACATACAACATCTCGTTACACCATCAGCAACCGCATCCTGAAGATAATTGGTAAGAAAAAGTGGACCAGCCCCACCACTGGTGGGGGCGATGGGAGAGCCAATAAAATCGTCTGGTGTATAGGCAGTTATAATTTTGAGATTATTTGGTGCAATGGTATATGGAAAGGGTGTAACTGATCCTTGAAGTTGTGCTAAGGTATTTTGTTCTTTGGTAACTATATTACCCTTATTACCAGTGTTGATTACGTCTGACTGTGATCCTAATCCAGAAGAATTAATTACTCCAAAACTTTGATTTCCAGCAACGGGAAGAAATACTGAGTTTGACATTTTTATTATATTATTATATTTTTAAAAGTATATTTTAAAAATTTATGCCATGGAATCCGTAGATGCGTAATTATAGGTAGAACCATTATTTAACTGAAAAGATAGTTGGTTAAATTCTAGATTTTTTGGGGTTATATTTATATTGTGCCAATTATAGTTTGGTCCCATGTAGGGTAATATTACTTTAGTAACATCGTGACCATCTTCGTCAGTAATATTCATAACTGGGGAGGGGCCACGTGTAGGGATAACAAACATTTTGTATACCTTTCCTTCTATTGTGTAAGTGATGAGGTAAGTGCCATGTTTTAGTTTTTGAACTGATTTATTCATATATTGTATGAATCCTATGTAAGCAGCTTCATATATTAGAAGAATGCTGTACCAAAATATTATAACTTTATTTTCATATTTCATGGAAACCATTTTAGTAAGTTGATTCCATTTGGAACATTTGATGGCTAGGGATTTGCAAAAAGATAGGGCTGGTTTAATGTAAAATGCTGTAAAGAATATAGCGTTACAGAATAATAGGGTGTTAATATTTACTTCAAACATTATTATATAATAATAGTTTATAGTTTTAAACAAATATTGTCTAAGAATAAATATGGGTGCTAAAAGAAAGTATTCAGTAACAGTAGTACCTAATGAGGATGAGCATTTTTCATCCTCAAAATGCAAGTGTGAGATATGTAGGAACATGCATTTATCTCAATTGGAATGGGAAACTTTTGTACCAAAAACTCAATTACAAAAAAGAATGAAAAATATAATTAATAAATTAGAATTAGAGGCTTCTGAAATGAGAACGGATGTTCTAGATCACATTCCAGAAACTTTAGGATGAATTTTCAGTTTCTAACAACAATTTCATAAATGCATCAGTTAGATTAAGATGGGATTCTAATAATTTATTAAAAGTTTTCCATTTTGGATCCTCTTCCTCATACTCATCATCTTCCTCATACTCATCATCATCTTCTTCCTCCTCGTCATCCTCTTCATCATCCTCTTCAAAATGAATTTCTTTAGATATTTGTACCTTAGTACGTTTATTACGGGAACTTCTGGTTTTGTTTAGGGATATATCATCCGTACTTATGGGATTTTCTGTTCCATCTGGTAAATTAGTTTCAGTATCAATCATTTTAGCCTAAAAAATGAGGTCTTTAAACTAAGTCTAAGAATTTGTAATTTGGTAATAAATGATTCAATCAAAAAGGAACCTTTATTACCAAATAAAAAGATTACGTATTAAACATAATAAATTAAAAAATATATTATATTCTTACGAAAATGAGTCTAATTTTGACCAACAAAAACTCGACAATTTAAAAGATTATATGTTCAAAATTATACTAATGCAAACATGTGTTTTTGGTACCGGAATACTTCTTTATTTACGAACTAAAACATGCTAAGCTATTTAGTAACCATTTCTATGGCTCCAGCTATCCCTTGAACTCCCGTTGCTACTCCTCCGGCGGCGGCAGCAAATTTATAACGCCTTTTAATGTAATAACTAATCCAACCAATAAAGAGTAAGAATATTCCAAAGGCAATTATCGCCCAACCTAAAGTACGTTGATCGTCAGAATATAATTGGGAATCATCAGGATCCGTAGGATTGTAAAAAACATCGAAGTTTGTAGCGTAATTTGTCGTGTCACCAGTATTACAATAATTACAAAGAGAACTTGATGTTGTTACTGCTGTACTTTCATGTGTAGTGGCTGGATTATTATTATCAACAAAGCTATAATTGACAGTACAAGAATAAGAAGTACCATCATCAGTTGACTTTTTTGTACAGCCAGGTTGTATACTTGTGATACTACTGTTTGTCGATGTCTCGGTATATACACGTTTTTTAGTAATTAAATATACTGAAACGGGTAGAATAAATATGACACAAATTATGGTCGCTATTATTGCTCCAATTAATGCTGTAAATAATCCGAATGAAGCACTATCATCATATATTTTTTGAGAAACACTCATTTTATAATATTATAACATAATATTATAAATGTTAATCGTAACAGAATTTGATGATATATTGAATAATATAAGTTCCCTATTAACATATCGTGAATTAAGTGATTTTTGTGCTGTAAATAAACAATATAAATCAATTGAAAATAATTTAGAATACAACTTTTTGGATGCTAAGAGATTATACAATGCATTATTAGTATGGAAATCACATTCTCAGACAAGACCACGAGTTAATTCATGGTGTCGTAAGGTCTGGGATCCATCAGAAAAGTTTCTTTTTTAATTTTAACAGAAAATTAAAAAGTTTTGTTCCATATTATTAAATTTATGATGCTAATAGACGATCTACTTCATCAATGTTTAATCCTACTACTTCCATATTTCCCTTTCGGAAAGTAGGTGTAGCCTTTACGTTGGGATCATTACTTGCTAGTCTCATTTTTCCGGAGGCAAGTTCATTTCGATAATAATGTTCTGCTTTTTGGGCAAATCCACAATTCGGATTTGTATATAAGATCACTGGTTCGTCCTCGTACCGCTCTATTGTATTAGACATGTAACCAGTAGCAGTAACAACTGGGAATGTTTGATTCATACCTGGGCAATATCTGTTTATAGGTAAATAACTAGATTCGCTGTAACATGGGGTTACATCAGTTTGTATTCCCTGTACAAATGGATGGGGGGTTCCCAATTGTTCATATATAGTTGGTACACTAACTACTGGTAACGATTTGTATACGTTAAAAGTTGCACCGTTAGCTCCATATTGTGATATATCAGAGTAACAACTATTATTTAGTGAAGTAAGTGCTTCCATTTTTATATAAATACAATATTATATTTGGAACTGTATTTTTTGTTCTTTGCTTAAATAGGTTTTTAGATGTTCATAAGAGGACGGATCACAATCATATTCTTTCAATTTAAGAATTATACCCAATGTCATTATATTTAAATTTGGTGTAGCAGTTCCTAATTTTGTGATAAGACCCTGGTTGATTGGTTTAGCCATTCCGAAATCTATTACATATATAGTTTTACCTATCATCATATAATTCATTAGGTTAACATCCCCATGAAAGACCCGTGCTTCGTCTAATAACTTATATATTTCTATGATTTGTTTTTGTTGAGAAGTTTTCAATATTTTATGTTGTTTATCTATTACATCTAATAGATGGGTATCCATTTTATCCATTACAATGTATTTTGACACAATATCTATGTCGATAACACGAGGAGAGATGTTGTATTTAGCAGCTTTGCTTTGTAGTTTAGCTTCTTTTTTAAGATTTGCTGATGATTTGCGTTTATTGAAGGTTTTCATGGCATATTCCTTACCTTTGATTGTTTTTACTAGATATGTTGTTCCCTCCTTGCCCTTGGAACCGAGTTGTCTATCGATGATATATTTATCAATTTTTGAGTTTTTATATTCCTCGTATTCTTGGAATGCGTAGATTATATTTCTGGTCAATTCATTCTTGGAACGCGAGATGGGTATTTCCATCTCTTCTGCTAGTTTTTTAAGATTAATGTAATTAAGTAAATTTAGTTTATTAAAATCCATAATAATTCTGTTACTATATAATTATATATTTCTTAAATCTATCTAATATCCCATACTACTAATAAATTCACTCAATTTTTCTACATCTGGTTTGGGTATTGATTCCATAGATGGATTTTTTAAATTTTCAACTGCGCATTGGTTAAATACTACATTAATTAATAGATATGGTAGCGTGAAGACAGTAGCTAAAATAAAATGTACAATTCGTTCTGGTCCTCCCTTGGTACAATTAAGTGCAATATTAATTGCAAAAAATAACGCTAATATTTCCAAAAACATGAATAGTAGACTTGCTATTAGAATTGTTGTTTCATTAGCGGCTGACATACCTGTAACTAGGGATTTACCAGTGCTGTATTTTTCTAATTTCTTTCGTTGGTAATTTTCCATTGCATTCTTTGTTAGTGCAGCAGATATAAGCATTTTATTCTTATACAGGAATAAAATAAAAATAGTATTTTAATCACAATTTGATGGATCAGAAACCTTCTTTCGTTTTTTACCTCCCTTACCTCCCTTAAATTTTTTATAATTATCATCGTTCTCCAAACATTTAAAACAACAGTAAAACACTATCTCGAACTTCTTATTCTTCATTTTAATTGTTTTTATATTGTGACAATTGCTAGCAATACCAGCATCACATTTCTCACACTTAGCTGTTGAAATGCTGCTATTTTTAGATGGAAATGACGTAGTTTTATCACTATCACTATCACTATCACTATCACTTCCAAAAAGATCTTGCATTGTTACAGGTTTCCCCGTATCAGGATTTATGGGAACCTCTTTCTTCTCTTCTTCCTTCTTATCACCCCCAACACTTGTTGTACCCTTGGTAGTAGACGTATCCTTCGTAGTGGACGTATCCTTCGTAGTAGATGTGTCCTTTGTAGTAACAGTGTTATCATCGTCATCTGAATCACTACCCCATCCTCCCGTACTTGGGTATGTCGTAGAGCCTCGTGACTTTCTTTCCTCATCACATTTTTTACATTCATCGTCCTCTTCCATGGCAGGTAAATCACATGAATGACCTGGTCCATTTTCACTAGCTTGTTTTTCACAAGCTATCAAATCATTAGTCATTTTTTCTAGAAAATTTGGCGCTAATTCTATATCGGCTGCTTCTATATCAATTGGTATAATACTCTCGTCCATCATTTTAACTTGGCCATCACTAGTTTCCTTAACCAAATGCCCGTACAATTGTAAAAATCGTTTAGTAAATTTTGGGCTCAATTCACTTTGTGTATAGGGATTGACTAACATTCTATTGTTTACATATTGATCTAGGAGATCTGCTATTACAAAGCAATAGTCGTCACCGTTTTCATCTTTATAATAAACTATTTCATAGTCCTTGGCGTCCTCGACATCATGAGCATTAACACATTTACTTTTCCACTTCCTAAAACTACCCCTAATTTCACCACCGAGTTCATCAACTTTTTTGTTTCCCTCGGGGACAAAATAGCGTATTCTAAGTTCTGGGTTAATTCGTGTGTAATATATCTCTGCAATTTGATCCGCGAATTCTGAAATTATCTGATGTATAAGTAATATATTTTTAGCTATATATTCATCACTTGGATTTTCCAAAGCTTCTGGATATTTTTCAGGGGGTGAAAGCGAAACTAAAATATCAGGGGTGTAATACACTTTACTAATACGTTCTTTTAATATTTTAGCGTCAGGATCCCTTAAATATACTATCAAATTGGATAAGTTCCCTATAAAATCCTTGTTTGTGGGAGAATCACTTGATATTTTCTTAATTACTTCATTTACAAACGTACCATCAACACCATATTCCTTAACTGTTGGAGCAATATCAAGTAATGTTTGAGATAATAATTCATTACCAAGTTTTAACATTGGATCATTCACAGGTTTCTCCATAACATCCATTTTTTTAACATCCCGATCCTGCAACTTTTTAGCATACCAATTCTGTTGTTTTTGAAATAAACTCTCATCCTGTATAATAAATCCAGAATTCTGCGTCTCGTAACCAATGTAAAAACTAACTGGATTACCTATACTCTCTAGGGTAGAAAAGAGATCTAGATTCTGAACTTGTGATGATTTGTATCTATTACACATCAACTGATAAAAATTGATAGATACTAGATACCATGTTTTACCTCCATATTCTTTTATTTTTTGATTATTACCCTTGGCGACAAATTTTTTAATTTTGTTATAATCACCATTCGCATCAGCTATATATATACCAAAAACCTTATCACCCACCCAAGGAGAATTCTTAATATCACTAACACAATCCTGATTCAAATAAAATTCAGCTTGATTTACTCTACCCTGTGGGGCTGGGGGTATATACGTAGGTGGATCCTCGTACGGTCTTACTGATCTACGTTTTTGAACTGGTCTAGAAAATTTAGGTGGTGATTTGACACGTTGGGGGTCTTCTTTACCCATCATCACCTTTTCCATCTTTTGTTGACCCCTTTCCTTCTGTGGAGTTATAGTGATGCTTCCATCTGGTTTCTGGACTACTATCTCTTTTCCCTCTTCCATGACATCACCGAAGATCTCTAGGGCTATATCATCTGCCTTATCCCTATCTGTCCTACCCATAGCTATTGCACGTTTTATGGCTGGTCTAGATTTATAAGATTCCCAAAAATTTTGTAAAGACATTTTTTCGACAGTCTTTTGGTTTGCAAATTCCCTAATGAAATCAACCCACATCGATTCGGGCAAAGTATTTACAAAGATACTATCTAATAACCTTGCTCTACTTGGTGGCGCTCTCATAGGAATTTGTTTACCCCTAGCTGGATATGGTTGTTTACTAAATTTATCCACTTCCTCTAATATATCAGATGTAGAATTTACTGTTTCCCCTAGGGATACGGATAACCTGTCAAAAAAGTCATTGACAGTTTTTTCTTCTTGTGTTACTCTACTTACGGATTTAATATTAGGTGGGTTTGGTCTGTAATATGTAGGTACTGTAGGTTCTTCAATGATAGGTTCTCTAGCACTAGCTTTCTTTTGTTGTTTTTGTAATTTTTTTAACAAAGCCATTTTTATTGATTGTTAGTATTTTATATATCAAATGAAAAAGTTTGTTTTAAACGTATATATAAAATAATATAAATGAAGTTACACAAACTTCCAGACGATCTGGTCATAAAAATATGGAAATTTTTACATACAAACAAGACTTCCGCTTCTATGTATACGGTTTCTAAAAATATGAAAAGGCTAGGCGATAAATATGGTTATATTAAAACAATATCATTCGGTATGAATGATAATTTTCTTAATTTTGTTACAATATGGAGTATTAATTATAGAACTATTCGTTCTGTCACAATGAAAAATCTACATACACCCACTAATTGGTTACCGGCTATTAAATGGCCAAATTCAATATCTTTTGTCAATTGCACTGCCAGACAGTTAATAATACCCCCGAAATCCAACACTAAACATTTATCATTTATCAGAAATAATCTATTTAATCTTCCTCTGTTTGGTGGTCTCGAATTTACATACTATTTCAATATACAATGGGATAGACTCTTACAATTAGAAACAATCAAGATTAAGGTTGAGCGATTATCCTTCATGGGGTTAGAACATTGTACTAAATTGCGACAGGTTATTATTGTAACAAAAGATAAACAAGCACTGCCGGAATATATAGCAGAATTGGAAAAACTAGAATCTTTGATTACAAATTGTTACGCTACAAGAGCCCTAGAATTTAAATCAAAAGAGTTAAATACATGTCTTATGCCCACAAAATTTAAACTCAAATCTGGAAGCAAAACCTTACCTGCTACACATCTATTGGATAATAGTAATATCAATATTGAAGCGTTCATTGTGTAGGTTACAACTTATTTAGTGAAATAAATCTAGCAGACCATCCTATTCCATCTAAATTAATAATAACTATAGAAAATAATATTATACCTATAAATGCTAAGTAGGGAGTATTAGGATTCTCAAATGCTCCGGCTACCAATCCAATTGTTGCCAAAGCAGCGACCCACAATGGTATACATGCTAATATAACATCTAGGAAATTATTACTTGCAAATGCCCTTCTAGTTAGAGGGGCCCAAAATATCGAAGAAATTAGGAATACTAAAATCAAAATTTTACCCATATTTCCATTTTTATACGTTAGGAGTCCCTTTTTGGGACGTTCACCCCATATTCCGGATAACCAAGTCGAAAATATTAGAAATCCTAATAATGCCAACACTTGAAAAACAGCAGCAACTTTAACATTTGTTTTATTAATTCCCAGCCAGTACTTAGATTCTAGATAAGATGTTTCATTCTTAAATACCATGGAATATGAAATTAATACCAAAAATGCGCTAATTACATTTAATATTGAGATCATTTATTATAAATATCATATAATATTTACAATTCAAGATTATCTTTATTTATTTTATCGTATTGTTTTGGAGCAACATCTTCATATAACCAGGAATAAAACACATTCTCTATATCAACATCATTATAATTCAAAAACTCACCATCTGGTCGATTTCTAAATTTATTACAATATGAATGTACTAAATCTTCCGCATTTTTCTTTTGTAAATAACTAGTTTTCTTTAATCGCCAACACACAGAGCAGTTACCCTGATCTGAACAATTATTTTCCAGTATATCCTTTTCTTTTTTACTATTCCTTTTTGTTAAATAAAAATGACCACAATTTTCATGGTTAGCCATAGTAGAACTTAAACGCAATTTTTTATGTAAAAAATCCCTCTTATCATGCAATTCATTTTGCGAATAAGGTCTATTTTGAGGAACATACTCACTGTCTAATGCTATAGAATTCATTTAATTTATACATAAATATATATGCTTTTAAGCTAAACAAAATAATTTAAATTTATAAACATAAGTTTATAATATAAATGGTTTTCTATCGTCTATTCGCAGCTATCTTCGCTGCTTCCGGATTCCTATTTGTATATCCAGAAACAATCCAAGTTGTCGGCTGTATGACTTCCCAAAATAACACTCTATGCATGACCAATAATTCTAAACTATCTACAACTCAAAACCAATGTCTCAACTCCCATCCGGAGTGCCCCTCGGAGGTCTGTTATACTGATTGTCCATGCTCTTGTTTTATTCCCTCATCCTCATCGCCATGTCTCTGCTCTGCAGCTACATGTTCTTGTTAGTCTTATTATTTTAAAATAATAAAACTAGTTAGTTAGGGCCATTTGAACCGTTAGTTCAGTAATATCTTCGGTAACTTTATTTTGTTCTATATCGTGATCCGTAGGGTCCGTATCGTTCGTTGTATTCTTGTCCGTATCATCTTCTACAATAACTTTATTACTTCTGATACTATCTATGATCCCAGTCATAGTTCTTTTTAAAATATTATCTTCCGATTTTTTATCTTTTTGTTGATTCATTTTATGTTACTCAATATTATTAGTTGTTTCTATAAATGTTATTATCGTTTGATATGTTTCTAAGGCTGCAATTATAGTTCCAGTATCTTGATAGTCATTTATCACATTATTGTTCTTATGTAATAAAGCTAGATTTATATTATATTTATCAGCAGTATATTCACTATTCTCGGGTGTTACGTTATAACGTCTAATAGTAACATTCAGGGGGTCGTAACCTGACGGATTATACGAGTGTGGTGGTAAATCATGCTGATCTGGAAGAGTTCTTGTTTGAAAACAATTCCACGGTAAATGCTCTAGGGATCGGCGCATCCCTACCTCGTTATTATCCCTAGATATAAAAGCAACTAAATATCTACATTCGTTAGACAACAGACAATACATCTTGCTCATATAAACACTAAATTCATCCACGTCCTTTATTTTAACCATTACGGGATGATTAAAATACTTGTTAATGTGTTTTCTAATTTCATCTCTTTCTGGGCGAAAATCTTCTAATAATTCACCATATTGTGACATTTTAAAGTATTATTTATTTTTTTAAATTCATACTATAAATGAGTTATACATACATCACAAATACACAATTTTTCAATCCCACACCATTCGATCAAGAGCTAATGACGCAAATGAGATTACAACAGGGGCTTGATCAACAAATGATAAGTAACATATCCGCCTCGAGTAATTTAAAATACCCTATTAAAAGAACTCCGCAACCAATATTCCATGGTTTACCACCCCCATGTAATGAATATTGTCTCCGATATGTTAGGGCTCCATAAAATTATTTATTATATCTCTTATAATAAATGCAATTAACTAAAACAGACCTACTATACATATTATTACCATCACTAGTTGGATACGGTACAGCCATGGTTTGTCCCATGGATAAATCTTCTGGATCTGATGTTAAATTTAGACCCCCGTCGTACGTATTTGGTATAACATGGCTTATACTTTTTGTCCAATTAGGATTCTCTTGGTATATTGCTGCTAGAAATTGTTCAAATGTAAACCTATGCATCACAACCTATGCTATCACAACCCTATCATTAGGACTGTGGACATATATCTATTCATGTCGTAAATCCAAACTAGGCAGTGCTTGGGTTCTGGTTTTATCCCTAGCAGCATCCCTAGCATCATTTGCGCAAGGAAATGAACTATCTAGAGTACTAATAGCACCCCTAATAGCATGGTTAATATTTGCTATGCTTATGAATACTACCCAAGTTCAAAATACTTATTAAGGAAATAGCTTCATTCGTTTACCAATCTCATCTGCGTCCCTACTCATATTGTAGAATTTTATTGTTGAATTTAATTCTGTTATAGTTTTCAGGTTAGTTCTTTTGAAAGAATATGCTGTTATTAACATGGAAAAAAATAATAAATACAATCTCATTTTAATTTGTACCACTTTATATTTATAAATTTACATATTTTATTATTTTTCAATGGTTAATGTCGTGCCAAGAACACTAGCGACTTCCTTAGTATTCTTATTAATAGTCAATTCCGAAAGGTCAACTTGTTTGGCAAATTCCTTGAGACTAATATCAAGTTTCTTCTTACAAATCCAATAATATGTCAGTGCTGCTGCCACAGATTGAGGTCTAGACCTATTTAATTTAGACGAACGGTTTTTAACCTGTTCATAAAGAGCGATTACTTCGTTTTTCTGTATTGGTGTAGCCCTGAATTTATCCATGATATCATGTATGAGATGTACTGGTGTAATAAACGTGGTGTGGATTTGTGAGTCCTTGGGGGCATTAACATTTACAATCTTTAACCCCTTCAAACCATTTTTCCTATTCAATCCAAATAATTTAATCAAATTTTCTGGTGTTTGGTGTTTACCTGACATCTTGTAAGCATGAAATATACATGCAAAAACTATAGCCTTACGTGAATTACCCCTATATATCTGTCCTTTCGTAACCTGAGAGTATAATTCATCTGCTTTATTTACTATAGTCTCACTAAAACCCATGTTTTCTACATCCTTAATTATATTTCTTTCCTCGCATTTCCTAATTTGTACCCTATTCGGGTCAGACATTCTTTTACTGTCCGATGATCCATAATATCGCCATTCTTTTTCGTGTACTATTATCTTGTTAATTTCTTCTCCACAATCCACGCAACTTGTTATACCATTTTCTGTTACTACATCAAGGTGACAACACTTACATAATTCTTGGGTGGATTGTTCAATCTGTTTAGTAGTCTTATATTCGACGAGAGCTTCCTCAAAAAGTGCAAAATCTGACATGTTGTTAAATTTAGTTTATACAATATTAATATTTATTAATTTCATTTTTAATATTCTTTATATAATATAATTGATTGATTATATTATTCTTTACAATAATCCTTCAGCTTATCATTGACCATTTTAGATGGTTCTACGGTCTTGATATCGCACATAGCATCTTTCAACTTAGCTAAATAGGTGTCTTGGTAACTCTTCTTATCTGAAAACTCAAAAGGTTTGGCTATTATACAATTTGACGGCTGAGTTTTATACACTTCGTCGTAATCATCTATTATTACCGTATTATCTTTATTATATCCATCTACCTTATATATATCCCACAAAGTACTCAAATCCTTAGAACCATTTTTTAGTTTCTTAGATATATCACAATGATATGAAAAAAAGATCCAATCTAAATTACGTTCCGGCTTATTCTGTAATAAAATCTTCTCAACTATAAAAGTAGCATAATCTTTACTTGCCGCTGTCCATACTGATACGTTGAAATTCTTAAATAAATAATCTAAGAATTCTTGCAATCCTGGTCTTTCAAATACTATGTAATACCCGTCCATATCATGGGATATAAATTTCTTTGCTTTATCCTTAGACTTCTCAGGGTTATACTCATCATCTCCCTCAGCACTAATCAAAGTTTGATCCAAATCTAATAATACATTTACTTTGCAAGACATTTATTATATACTAAGTTTTTATCTTTTCCATAAATATATTATTAATTTACATTTCCCTCTCTTTCTGCATTTGCTGTGCCATAGCCATCAAATTACTACCTTGTGTTCCATTCTCTGACGGAGATTTCATCTTTGAACTCATATCTCGATTCACCTCTTCTAGCTTTCCAAAATCTTCAGTCAATTCATATCCACCAGCTCCATTCCTAACCCCTGCTGGGGGTCTCTTAACATACTCAGGATCAGATTCATCAGAATCTAAATTTTCTATTTTAGATAATCTTTCCTGATTAAACTTTTGTTTGGACTTAACACGCGGCTTTACAGGCTCATAAGTCTCTTCTTCACCATCACTGTACTCCTCTACATGCACTTTTTTCTTTCTCCTCCTAACTGGTTGTGATTCTACCCCTCTACGTTCTTCTTGCGGAACTTTTTGTTGCGGATATTGTTGTTGCGGAACTTGTTGTTGCGGATATTGTTGTGGTGGAACTTGTTGTTGTTGAGGGACTTGTTCTTGTGGATACTGCACAAATGGTTCTTCTCCATCTATTACGGATAAGGGGGGTTGCTGCATGGGAGGAGGTGGAGGAGGAGGTTGTGGCGGTGGTGGTTGTGGTGGTAAATTATGTCTAACAACGTCATCTATCCATTCAAACACTTTGGATCCCTCAAATTTTTCTACATCCCCTGTATTATATAATATCAATAAGGATGGTACACTATTAATTTGTATGTTTTTTGATTTTAATATTTGCTTACGTATTTTTTCATTATCAACGGATAAAAAAGTTAAACCTACTATAGCTTCTAAATTTACAGGACAATTTTTCAAACTAGTAAGTAACTCTGCCGATTTACGGGAGTAATTACTATAAAGGAGTACACATGTTCTAGGTTCCATATTTAATCTAATGTAATTGTATGTTTTAAATTATTTATAGTAATATATTGTATAACTAATAAATGGAAAACGCTTCATACATTGGTAGTGATATAATTGATCAAAATTACCTTAAATACACAGGTTGGTCCGAAAGCAATTTATGTGTTCAACAATACTTTAGCAAGGACACTGTTAGAACTATTTCTAGAAAAGTTAGTGAATTAACCATGGGAGTTGACCCTGAGAATCGCACAATTGTCGTACCAGATAATAGAATTATAGAAGTCATGAATTCTGTTTGGAGTGGATATAGACCCCCCACTGGGGATATATATTCTAGATATATTGTACCATCGGGGGATGAAATGTCGGATAATCAAAGGATGATAGATCAATGTATAGAAATTATTGTCAGCTTTGCACGTAATACAATTGGTATTGAGGAAAACAATAAAAAACTAACAGCTTGGACTACAGTTTATGGAGATTTTAATGAACATCAGTTGAGACAACATCCACCAATCAAAATTAGAAATAAGAGACCAAACCCCCTAGAATTCAATATGAATTATTAGTTTTAATACTTTTTGTATTTTTCAAAGTATTAAAACTTTATTTTTTCCTCAAAAAGCGTACCAATTGGTTGAAATAATGGCACCGGCCTAGTATTTCCATGACAATCATAATCTATCTTATTGAAACTATCCCGGAATTGTATGATATTCAAATGACCGCCATAATGCTCTAGTGTTCGCCAATGGGGTGCAGGTGTGATAACTACGTTTTTAGTATTCATTATATTGTTGTACATCTTTGTTAATAACATGGTGGAATTATCGTATAATCTATCGTGTTTGTTTGTGTTAATATATGCTCTACAACAATTAAATGAACAGAATACACCATCAGTTTCATAGTATTCCCCCTTATTACACTTAATATTATCATCATCAATTAGATTTTGTTTAATCTTAGTTATATTCTCTTTTATTACATACGTATCCTTGCTAATGTGTGAATAATATGTCTTTGTTACCTGAGGAGATATATATTTAATTGGACATCCTATCGGTCTACATTCAAAAGGATTTCTACACCAAAAACAATGATAACGTAGTAGGTTTACATCCATCCTAGAGTTAAAATCTATCATGGATACATAACAAGTATGTATTTTTTTCGACTCATCAAGGAATGACACTATCTCTGGTGTGGCACCCTTATTGTGTAAATCTACCAACTTAGTAGTACTCTGGGGATTATCTTCCGTAATACATTTATCAATGTTAATACCAATACCATATTTAGAATGAATTTTTGCGATATTCAAACCCTTGAGTTCAAACCCATATTTTGCTTTCTTCACCATTTGATCACTATAGATTCTAATTTAATATTTCATTTTTAATTTTTAATTTAGAATCTATCAATATAATATAAATGTTCAAATGTAACAAGAATACGTTTTGGTTACAAAATCCTATCAACCTAGTATGTACATGTGAACTGATACCACTTGATAACATGGTTTTTTCAGACCAAATGAATGCTATCACACGATTGGTTCTACTTATATTTTTCGTACTTATAATGGTAGACTTTAAACACAGTGTATTATTTTTATTACTTTCATTACTATTTATAATTATTCTTTACTACATACAAAGAAGCCAAATGATTGAGAAACAAAAAGAATCTTTTACACTCACACCTAAAAATGTGCAACAACTCAAAAAATCAACAGACCTATATCACAAACCCAACAGGGAATTAGCCCAAGCAGTATATCATCCAAAACCCGGTCTAGTTAACCACGACATATACAAAGACCCAATGGGGTGTTACTGGTGTGACAGCCAATTATATTTAGAGGGTCCAAATGGCGGTAGTGATAGTCCAGGAGTTTTCAATAATTGCTTATATGTTTCCGCAAACCAAAAATTAGTCGGGTCAGCAAACCCAAAGACTCTAATAGCCCCAGTAATCGCACCACCACCTTCAGAACTAGAATTTTGGAAAACTAATAACGCCGTTGTACACTCAGCAATCAACGAACAAACACAAGTCGAACAATATCAAAACGGTTATCAAGTCCAAACTTGCTGTGCCCCCACTTACAATGTCCCAATCATACCAACAGTAAGTGATGAACCCAAAGATGTTCCCCTCAAAATATTTAATATCAAAGAATCAGATATCATTGAAAATTATTCTAATAATAATATCAGAGAAAACTACTCTAATAGAAACGAAAATATCATAGAAAACTACCAAGGTCCCATACAAACAACCGAAATTATTAACGAACAACCATGGATAACAAACAATGAAAAAGGAAAAGCAAATGCTGACGGTGAAAATATAAATTTTGATTACCCATTTATCAAAGTATCACAGTTACCCCTAAAAACAGACGTCGTTATACCCAATGAACCCGGTATGATGGACGACAGCTGCGGATACAAACCACGCCAACTACTACAAGCAGGTCTACCTGGAAATATGCAGGCTGGTTTTGCCCAACAAGATCCTCGTATGAAAAAATACAACCAAGAATTATTCCAACAAACACTACAACCTGGAGTATACACCACCAACCAAGTCAACGAACCAATTAATAGCAACATAGGCATATCTTTTACACAACAATTTGAACCTGTCATATCCAAAACAGATCCCGTAACTGGAGAAATATATTATCGTGAAATCGATCCCAGAATTATAGACCCATCTTACTACAAAGAACAACGTCCGAAAATGGACATGAGCGCTACCGAAGCAAACGTCTATGACCCACGCTTCACCGGATACGGTACTGGATACCGTGCTTATACAGATAAATTATTAGGTCAAACAAAATACTACTATGATGATGTTGACGTCATAAGAATGCCAAACTATATTACACGTAATGAAATAGATACCCAACCATTCGCAGACGCTTATGGACCCATGAAAGAAGGCGAAGAATTCGGTAATAAATATAATTCCGAAATTAGAGCCCTAGCTGGAAACGCATTCGTTGACAGTACCATACAATTCAGAACTGAACTTCAAGAACGTCTAATGAGAAAATCAAACGCCAGACAATGGCAATTACGCAAAGCCCCTATCACCACTGGTGGACAAAGAATGCTTGGCAATCTTAGTCTCGGTGCTTAATTTGAAATCATATCAAAAAATATGATTTCATTTAAGATTCAGAATTATTCCATCGTGGCATCCATCTTTGCTCATTACCCTTCCTCATTTGCAACGACATTATATCTTGTCTATGCGATAAACTATCTTCTAACCAAGATAATCCCCCCTCGTATTCCTTACGTGTCCCTGTCCTAATAGGATCATTTTTCCTCACCGGAGTACGCATATATTGAGGCTTCATCGCAGTCATCGGATCTTTGTACAAATATCCATCTACCCAAGCAGAAGTCACATAATTAGGACCGAAAAACGGATCTTCAATAGATGCATCATTATAATATAAAATCTGACCCGCATTAATATCATCGTAACCCCTGTATCCTTGACCATAATTCGTATATTTATCATCATAAATCTCATCCAATCGTACCTTACCATCAATAGGGGGACTGTGAAAACGCATCAACAATGACCCCCTCGGCACATCTACCAAACGGCCATCATATGGTGCAGTGATCTGTCTATAACTTCCCGTAGATACATCAGCAAATCCTTTCGCATATTTTTCTGTTATCACTTCTGGATTAATAGGATGTAACCCTTTCTTACACACAGGTTCTATATCCATTCTGAATGGCTTAGTATCAAAACAATTCCAGTAATTATCATCAAATTTACAATTCGTTAACGACATATTACTAGGTTTCCGTATTGCTTCTTCAACTAGATCAGGATTATTACATCCCTCACCAGGACATTTATCAAAATCATTGTTGTTACAGTCGTAACAATCACAAAGTGATTGTGCATGATTATAAATAACATTACTCATATTTATTAATAAGCTAGGTTTTTTCTTTTTATTGCTTTGCACCAATAAAAACAAATAGAGTATTTACTTTTTACGTTTACTACTACAGCCACCACCCATACTAGAAACCATTCTCCATCCAGTAGGAGTTTTAGCCCACTTCCTACTACTCTTAGTCTTCTTTTTCTTACCTCCACTTTTCCTAGTATATGCTCCTTGAATTCTTCTAGCAGCCTTATCTTGTTTATAAGATCTTCTCTTCTTAGAAGCAGACTGTATAGTGCGTGCAGCCCTATCCTGATATTGCTTGTCATCGTCATCATCAAACATTCCATCAGTACCAATAGCACCTGCAAGATCAGATTTTAAGTCCCTCTTGGCACGTCTACTCCACTTCTTCTTACGTGCAACAGTTCCTTTCTTATACTTACGGGATTTACGGGATTTACGTGCCGACTTACGTGCCGACTTACGTGACTTACGTGCCGACTTACGTGCCGACTTACGCGACTTACGTGCCGACTTACGTGACTTACGTGCCGACTTACGTGACTTACGTGCCGACTTACGTGACTTACGGGCCGACTTACGTGACTTAGAAGGCTTTTTACCAGGAGTTTTTCTTTTACGACATCTTCCTGTTTCCCGGTCCCTTACCTGTCCCTCATTACAAGGTTTCTTTTCTACTTTTTTTTGTAGGCGCGGCGGGCGGTCTTACGGACCTGGCCCTTACGGGTCGACTTACGCGACTTGCGGGACTTGCGCGACTTGCGGGACTTGCGCGACTTACGCGACTTACGGGACTTACGGCTCTTGCGCGACTTGCGGGACTTTCTGCGCGACTTTCTACGCGACTTACGCGACTTGCGAGCCGACTTACGCGACTTTCTGCGCGACTTTCTGCGCGACTTACGTGACTTGCGAGCCGACTTACGCGACTTTCTACGCGACTTTCTACGCGACTTGCGAGCCGATTTACGCGACTTTCTGCGCGACTTGCGGCTCTTGCGGGCCGACTTACGGCTCTTGCGCGACTTGCGTCCCTTACGCGACTTACGGCCTGGCTTCTTCTTGCAGCCGTGGCTCTTGGTCTTCTTGCGACCATGGGGGCATGACTTGCGCGACTTGCGGGACTTACGAGCCGACTTGCGGGACTTTCTGCGCGACTTCTTGCGGCGGGCCATGGCCGTCATCGTACCATCTTGAGCATTACGACGAGTATCTGTCTGCTTTTCACCGAACATTTCTTCCTCATCACTCGCCGAGGAGCCTCCTCCGGCGGGGCCGTGCTCGGAGTACGTCTTTTTACGACGACTACGCTGCTGCATCTCCGATGGGGGGAGGTCACCATCGACGCGCGAGCGTCTGCCAAATCTTGAGCGACGGCTCATTCTAGTTCTAGAGTTAAATCTACTTCTTGCCATTTTGTTTTTATTTAAACCAAGATTAATTTATTTTTTTAAATTAAATTTTGTCATGTTAGACCATGACAAAATAAAAAATTAATCTTCTTTAAGCTCGCAATACTGCAGCATTTTATCTACTAGATCTACGTTAGTCAGTAGCATTCTCTTACAACAATATCTCTTGAGACCTAATAATTCCATAATTTCATCTGGTTTTTTACCTTCAGCTAAAAGTTTTTCATATGTTACTTGTTTATTTCCTACGACCTTGTTACAGGTGTAGCATCGTACAGGGATTAGCATGATTTACTATTTACTGAATATGTTTTCAAGATTTTTCAATTGCATTCTTGCGAGTTATTAACTTTTAAATAATTAGTAATAGAAGTTTGTTTAGTAAAACAGTTACAATTTTTCTTAGTATAATAAACATTAAATGGTTTGGTAGGATTTTGCCATGATCTAAAATAGACTTTGAATAGTGGATGACCCTTATATTTAGTTCCGTTGACACGTCTGAGGTACCATGTTATGGTACTCATTTCTTTCTCATCCCCCTTGGATGGTTCGAACATGAAGCTGTAGTTTTTGTCTATGAAATAACAAATATCTTTATCGAGTTTGTTTCGATTTGTGGCCCAATATTTATCAAGTGTAATTACGTAAAATCCCTCGATAGCTATTACAAAGTGACATGTTGTATCATCATCAAAGATAGCTAACATGAATCCTATGTAATCTTGTTCAGAAGGCCATGCTAGTTCTACGTTGTTAGCTATGTATGCGTCTTCTGGGTGTGTATGGAAGTTGTATAACCCTACTGCTATTTCTACACCTTGTTCTTCACCAGTTATTAATGATTTGTTTTTAATATTTAGTATGTTTACTGAATTTGGTTTGATTTCGTCAACAGTTAGGAGTCCAGCTATTTCTTTTTGACTTTTGGATCCGTCTTTGTTTTTGGTTTGAACATTAGAAGACCTAGATAAGGGTATTTCTTGTAAATTTTTGGCTGCGATTGGGGATAGAGCCATTTTAGCTGTGCAAAATTTATTTTCAGAGCAAAATTGTTTGAGGGTGTATTTTACTTCTTCTATACTATTTTTATCAAACTTATCATTGTTTTCTCTAATCATACATAAGTAATAGTTTTCTAGGGATAAGCCTAGGGGTGATTTAGTTGCTATATATGGATTGTGGAAACCTTGTTTAATATATGCTATTATTAAGTCGTGAAGTTGGATTGATTTTTTACAATCAAATGGTATACAAGCAACAATGATGGTTTTGGGGGGGAAGTTGGAAAGAATATTTTTAATAATAAATGGTACAATTTGGCTGCTTGTTGTTAATACTATTTCAGCTATATGTTTGTCCCCACTGTATTGTAGTAGTGAATATGAATGTTTGTCGATGGATGCTTGGTAAGTATCGTACTTATTTTTAGTTTGAACTTTTCTAAAATAGGGTTGCATGTTTTATTATATCTAACATAATAAAATCCTTATATACTAAAATATATAGAGTTTATTTCGGGATAAATTATATTCCAGTTAATGTATCCTTATAATCATTGTTAAATCTGGTGTGATGAAAATCCCAATATTCTTGACATCCGAATTTCCAATCTTTTGAGACCGTGGGGGCTTTCCAATAGAATACACATTCTTGCCATGTGTTAGTTTGGGTTGCTCCGTGTATATACAGGGCACAGTAATCATCCGTAAGTTGGTCCATTAGTTCACAAAAGGTTGTGAAATCAGGGATAATCGAAGCGTAATTTTTGTATAAGGCTTCTCTATTTTTTAATAGAGGTTCGCGTAGAATGAATATACCGTCAACGTTAGTTCTGATTACGGGTTTGACATCCATAGCATACTGTAGGGAAAGGATGTAAAGCATTTTCCAATGTCTTCCCTTCTTGTACATGGCTTGTTGTAGTGGTTTATTGAAAATTTTGGGATCATCTGTACAATCATCTAGGATGATGGCAGCCCAGGGATTAGCTAAATGTTGAGCTGCTATTTTTTGTCTTCTAATGAACTCGGTAAGTTTGTCTTCATTGTATTCGTTAAATACAAATGTGCTGGGTAATATTTCACTATATGCGTGATTACTGTCTTCTGATCCACTCATAGCCATCGCGACAGGTATGATATGTTTTTTAGAATACAAAAGAGCTTTAATTAACGTACTCTTACCTGTACCGGGTTTACCTACGACGACTAATTTACATCCTCCATTATAATTACGATCATTCATTTTTCGTGTGATTGGAGGTATGATATCAGGATCTAACTCTTGTACTTCTATATTAACCGTATTACTCATTTCTGTTTATTTAATTTAATGTTTAAATACTTTTTCTAATAATAAATGATACCTTTGATTAAAAATTTCCAAGCAACAAGTATACCCAAGGCGTTTATTTTGAATGCTTTATCAGGTAGTATTATAATATTAATAGCTATGTTGGTAAAACAAAAATTAGATAATCAAAAAATGCATTATTATAGAAAGAAGGATGATGTGAAAGAGCTTATCAAGATAGAGGCTACTAAAACTAGTTTGTTTAGTGTTGTGGTGACTTTTATTGTGACCTTTTTCGCGTCAATTATTACATATTCATTGTTACATTTGTTTTTTGGGTATGGTTATGGTATGTTGAGGGACACGGGGGTGTAGACAATTTATTAGATAACTATCTTCTAATAAATTAAGTTAAGTAGAAGCAAATTGTGAGAAACGTTTATCTGGTTTGCGTTTGGGTTTGGTGTATTTTTTGCAATACAATAGGGCAAATATTCCGGCTAATAATCCAAATAACAATGAATAGAGTGATATGATAGGCCATGATATTTCTTTTTTCCCAGTACTTTTGTTAATTTTGTATACCCAGGATGGTTTAATAAATAATAGAATTCCTAGGGAAGTCGTTGATATTATTAGGATAATTATTAATATAGAAAAGTTAAGACTGATTTCCATTTATTAATTTGGAACATTATATTTATTAATCCGAATCATCATCCTCGGAATGTATGCTATGGGATTCTTGTTCGACTAACTCCTTGGATTTAATATAGATAGATATTTTACCTAAACTACCAACATTAGATCTGAATAACAAGGGTAGTTTGTTAGAAGCTGGGAATATTTGCATGGTGTTATTAAGACCAGCCAGTTTCGTGATACGGGCTAATTGGTCTGTAGAAAAGGTAGCTTGATACTCGGAATGTTCATCGATGTGATCGTCTTCATCTGAGTCTTCATTTTCTCCAAAAGTTACCTTGCGTTTAAGAATCCCATCAGCGTCTGCGATAAATTCTATGTGGAAGTTTTTAGATATTACAGTGATGTTCGTGCTGCCAATACTACTTAGATCTTTGCACATTTTTTGAAATTCAGATGATGGTACAATAACCGGTTTCCCATATCCCTGGGGAGAGTCAATATCCAGGTTTTGTATAGTTTGAATTTTGATACCGGATGTGGTAATACGTGTGTTTTCCTTGGGTATTGTTTTTATACCTAGTTCGTTAGGATTGTCATTGTTGATGAAGAGTTGAAGTGAATCTTTCTTC
>Ga0181379_1000084_pt1 | contig 44296 bp, 23 predicted proteins | sample 2SPOviralmetaG_FD_130115 | JGI IMG/M metagenome (GOLD analysis project Ga0181379, IMG submission 130115) | Marine viral communities from the oligotrophic San Pedro Time Series (SPOT) site, San Pedro Channel, CA, USA - 2 SPOT_SRF_2009-07-10 | ecosystem: Environmental > Aquatic > Marine > Strait... | reverse complement strand
CAAACGATGAGTTCCTCTACAACACCGCTCGCGCTTGTGTGACCTTCGCTGAGGACGGTGAGAGCGTATGGAGCAAGTTTCAACGCTGCATGACAGATGGGCAGATCGGCAGGATGCTAGGCAAGACTGAGGACGGCGTTTCATGGAATGATCCCGCGATCGATGCCGATGAGATGGAAGAAATGATGCTAGACCTTTGAACAGAAAACCAGTTGAGACACTGGCACAAAACCCCTTGAAAATCACCCCAAAATCTGCAATAATACAATCATGAACAAAACGAATCAAATGCTTCTCAACAACTCCAAATTCATCGGTGCTCTTCAGGGGTTGCAATCCTTTGTGATTGAGACTGGTGCCGACCTTGATATGGCATTCGATTGGGTATGTGACCAGGCACAAATCAACTCTTTTGCAGGTGATATAGATGCCTTTGATTGCTTCTACGATGTTTATAACGAAGCAGCAGATGCTTGATCTGTTTAACACTTCTCTCACACAACTCTCAAACCTTTCTTTATACAAACCTATGACTACTTCCAATCCTTACACTGACACCCTGCTCGAAATGGGTTATGACAAACAAGACATCGAAGTTGCTGGTGCAATGTTTCAAAAACACTCTTTCCCATGTGTTATCCATGGCAGACAGTTTGACACTGAAGAGCAATACTTTGCTGAGTTACACGAGTATATGAATGGCATGTAAATGAAGCGTTTATAATATACTAATCGCTTCACATTCTTTACTAAATCTTTTCATCATGCGTATTGCTCTTGCTGCTATCATCGTTATCTGTGGTGCTAACTTACTCATTGAGTTGCTAGATTCATCCATGGTTGATGTTATTAAAGAAAGAAACGAAACGATTCAGCGCCAAATCGATGCCATGTGACAATCGGACAACTGTACCCAATATTGGGTTTTACCGTTGCCCCACCCCTCAAAACTGCTACAATACAGACAAGCGGGAAACGAAACCGCTAAAACCTCTTCTCTCTCATCATGCGTAAGATCGAAACCCAAATGAATGCTGCTATCCAAAGCAACACAAACTGGAGTTCAGGTAACACTCAAGTAGTGACCAATATGGGGGTTTCTACTGTATATCTCCACGGCAACAAGATTGCTATGGTTGATGATACTTCACTCACACTCTTTGATGGTGGTTATCAGTCCAATACAACAAAGAGCAGACTCAATGCACTTTGTGATGAATTCTGCATTGCTGGTGAAGGCGTATTTCAAAAGGATTTCGTCTGGTATGTAAGAAAGTTCGTTGGTGCAATCAATGGTAAGAATGTATTTAAGACAGAAGATTTCAAAGGTGGTTACGTCTTCGCATGATTAAAACTAAGAAAGAGTGGGCAAAGACCTACGCTAACTTCTATTCAATCGTTCTAATCCTAATCCTCTTATGATCATCCTCTCTGAAGATTCCCTCGGTTGTGCTTACTCTATTGACTCAGAAGGCACCTTATTCTTTACACCACAATATACAGATAGTACAATTAATATACATGACTGGATTGAAGTTGATCATCTTTCACTATTAGGAGAAGAAGATAATGTAAGGTCTATTATTGATACTATTCATGAACAACTTATTACTCTTAGTAAATCAATCGGGGAATATTATCAACCCTAAGTAATACACCATCTCTTTACTAAAGTTTTCCACAGATGAAAGACTTCTCTCAAGGGCAACATGTATCATATAAACATTACTCTGGTAGAGTTAATTTTATAGGGGATCAATACATCACAATTACTATCAGAGAGTGGGACAAACTACCGCAGGAACAAGTTAATGCTAAACGTAATACTAATCAGGTTAATCTATGCGTATATCGACATTACTGGAAAGACGTATATCTAACCCCCTCTGACAGTTAATATTACTTTTCCACAGATAATGCGGAAATTGTGGAAAACTATTAATAAATCTATTAGTGTTCTTTATCTACCTTTAATGTCCTCTGCTGTTGTACTCTTAGCACGTCACTTAACGATCTGTCAAGTCCTCTGAATACTCGGAGCATCTTATCATCACCATTGCTAATCATTCGTCTCACAGTGTCACTCAGAGGGACTTGACAAACTATCAAATAGATGGTACAATAACACTGTAGGGTTTCAGAACAACCTCTAAGTAACTATCATTCCCCTCTAAGAAATGCACTACTTAATTCACAATGACTCTCAGGAGATTGTAGGGTCATTCGCATCAGTCTATGACCTAGAAGTATTCCTCGACGGTGTAAGAGAAGGTAGGGGAGAGAGATACCCTCAGACAGAGAGAATGTCTCCCTTTGACTATCTCAAACACATCGGATGGATTATGACAATAGTAGAGGAATCTACAGAGAAGTCAATGTACCTTACTCCTTGACATTCTGAGGTTCTTCGATTATACTTAGAGGGCAGTGGATTAATGTTAATTAGCAGTTAAAATGGGCCCCCTTAAATATAAAATAAGCCACTACCCTAACCTACAAAGGTTCCCAATCGCTTGAAAGTTATCGAGATGAATTCAAAAAATTTTTCAGGAGTTACAAGAGAGGAGGAGGTTGAATATATTTGGATGTGTATAAAGGAAAGTGTAAAGATAATCAAGATAAACTTAAAAAATTTTCTGAGGTAAAAAATGGATCCCAAGACTCGTGTAGAGCGTCAAGATGAGCGTGTATGGTGTTTAGAGCAATTGATAAGATTGGAGGGTATGTTAGATCCCAGGATGTACGAGTGTGCAGACTATGCAGCATCAGCAGGTTTAGTAAAAGACAAGAAAGATCTATATAAATTATGGAAGGAGTGGAAAGAAGACAATCCCACAGACAATCCACAAATACGCAACCGCTTATAAAGATATGTCCCAGAGATTCACAACAATGTTAGAAGAGGATGATTATGGAGATCTTACTCTCACGATACCCTACGAATTATGTGAAGAATTGGGATGGGATATAGGGACCGTATTAGGGTACGATTTAACACCAGACCAAGAAGGATTTATTTTACGAGAAATTACTGAAGAATGACTAATCCCGTTCCAGCAACTGAATATGAACTTAACGAAGCACTCCGAGCAATCAATGAGTGTCTCCTAGCGATCCACAAGCGTCTAGAACAGGTAGAAAACCATGTGAATGAGTTACCTACCCCTGACAAGACATACTACAAACCAGAAGGTCATACAGAGTATCTGAATACTAAAGAGAATTATGATGAAATTTATAAAAGGTTAAGGGAGTTAGAAGATGGGGTGTAAGACTCGCGGTGGGTATGACTTTGGGATTTGTAGTGGTTTAGGAGCAAACCCTGCCCACTGTTATAATTACACAGCACCAGCTGGATCAGGAGTTACATTTAGTTTTCTAGAGTATCCTGTAAATAATATTCGTTCAGGGAATTATAATATACCTGGTCGGGAAGATAACAATGTGATGTATCCATTCATCGATGCTGATGTTGCCACTGGAACGGCAGGAATATCAGGATCAGGAACTGGAGCATCGTCTGCAAATTGTGGAAAGATAGCAAAACCAAGTAGTTGTAGGAGTGTATTTTCACGTCCTGATGGTATATCCGAAACTCCACAGACTATACTAGATTATTTTCCGAATGAATTATCATTCGACTATTGTTTTTCAGATACTTGGTTTTCATATTTGTATGATACCTCAGTTAATAGTGGAATTATAGGAATTCCATGTTTTTATATTGAGACTGAGACTCGAAGTACGACAACACCTGGTCCTAATGATCCAGGAACGGGACAACCCACTAGTACGTCAAGTGGTGGTAGTCGTCAGATTTGTCGTCCTTGTACAGCATTTACATCAACACCAGAAAAGACATTACTAACATATACAGCAGAAGAAGATTTAACGGGCGACGTTGATTGTCCTCATCCAACATTATTTGCTGTTGATACTGACTCAAAAAAGATTGTAGTATCATATGATGAATTATCAACAATTCTACCTAATGGTGTTACAGATTTTGATGTAAGTTATGACGGCGTTACTTATGCTGAAGCATGGGACGAGAAGAATTCAACAGGTGTTATATACGAGTCATCACAAAATCCATGGAAAGCAGGAGATGAATCATTAGATGATTTTGAAATCTTTGATTTTACTTCTGGGGTAACAAAGTCTAATTTTGTTGTCAAGGCAAAGATCAGACCTATTTTTGATGATACTGGGGCAACCACAGTCTTTTCAGGTACTCGATGGATTATAGATGAGTTATTAAATCCTGGAACTGGGTATGCAGTAAATGATGTCTTTACCTTATCATATTCTCATAGACATGATGATGGTACAGATAGTGTTCTTACATTAAATATAAAAGTTACGAGTGTTGGTCCAATTACAAATGTAACGGGTCAAACGGGATTTGATATCTTACGAGTTAATGATACACTCAATGGACATACAGTTACCCGCGCATTTCATACTGATGTTGATAACTTTCAGTATCATGTAATATACGTTGATGGTAATGGATCTGATTTTACTAAAGATACGCAATATACATCCGACAGGAACCACGTTGTCACTGTAGTTGCGGGATATGGTATTAAAGATCGCGCATGTTTAGTTGGATTATATGAATTTTTAAATAAATCATTGCAGTTCAGTACTGCTGATTTAAATAAAAATACGGAAAATGCGTTTAATACTATTATTCAACCGAGTGCATTTGTAACTTTAACTAATGGAGGCGTAAGTGGGTTATCTTTTAACGGAGAAGTCCTCAAATTTGATGTAAATTCAATTGAAAATAATCTAGAAGACTCTTATAGTGATGCAGATAATGTATCATTAAGTTACGCAGACCCTCTTGTGGGAGGTACTGGATCTGGCGTTACTGCAAACATCAGAACTGGTGATGATGGTAGCATTAGTCAGGTTATTGTTTCAAATCCTGGATCTGGATATCAACCAGGAGATTTACTTTCAATTCCTGGCGCGACGAAACCTTCAGGAACTGCAACAAATGCAACAATTAGAGTATTAGACGCAGCAAATCCTGGTAGTGGATTTATTGATTTAAAAGTAAAACCAATACTTGAAATCAATGGATCGCCATCAAGTGTAACTCCTACATTTTCTGATGGTCTAGAGGTAGATATTAACTTCCCCGATACTTTGGGTGAAGCAATTGATGGGTCATTTACATATACATTTGACGGTGTTGTTTATTCATGGGTAGATAATCAGTGGCAAGATCCTGATGGCAATCCTGCTGTCATCCAGGAAGCAGCATCTATTCCTAGTGAAGAGGATGCTAGTAGTGGCGAGAGAGATGCTGTAATTGAAGGTACTTTTACAGGGGGTTCTTTGTCATCTGTAGTAATTAAGAAAAGTGGTTCTGGGTATAATGCAGATGATCCTCCTAATGTTTTTGTAAAGAATATTTTTGAAACTGTTAGTTTGACACATCCTAATGAGGGATATCGTGGTGATTTAGTTCCTGAATTTCAAGAGGTGGTAAAAAGTCTTCCTACGAGTGAATCTGACGCTGAAGGTCAAGTTACTGTAAGAGCAGAGGATTTACAAGCTATAGATGATTCATATAGTCAGATTCCAAAGGAAACTGATATTAAGTATTCAGAACCAAAATTGGCACCCAAATATGATAAGGATAGGGAACGTATTAGACAGTTATCTCAACAAAAATATAGTTCGGATGCTACAGAACCATTGAAAGAGATTATGGTAGTTGATTATGATCTTTCTTATCTTAAAGATACTGATATTGATAGTGAGCGTAAGAATATAATTACAGACAATAAGAAATCTACTGAAGAAAGAATTATTAGTGATATTGATACTATCACACAAAAAGTAATTCCTGAGTATGATGTAAAAGATGAAGTTCTTATCGAAACGTGTAATGGAAGTTTTACGAATCTACCAACATCATCTGCATTTACTAAATATGTTATGCGACAGTATCGTCCAGATCCTGCGAAGCAAACTTCAATTGAAGTTTCTTTAAATTGCATCCCTCAAGATATTGGATGTGCTCATATCACATGTGCTCCTCCAGCTCTTACTCCTGGATCGACATCACAAGATCCTACAGGGGAAGTAGATGAAAATGGTGATCCCATTAACTCTACATCCACATATTCGTATTTGATGTCACCATTACTTGGACCTGGAGCACAAGAATGGACAGCAACTGGAACAATCACAATGTTCCATGACTTGACTAGGGATGCACAAACTGTTATACTGGCAACTGAAGCATACGGTAATCCATTCGACGATTGAATTATGCCTGGAACTATGGCTGGAATATTCATGGGCACTTGCAGTGGTCATGGAACAGGTGTGGGAGGATCCCATCATCCTGGTCTTGGAGGAGGAACTCTACCCGATTGTCCTCATCAACCACTTACTCTAACAGTCAATGCTGTTCCTCTTCCTGCAGTTAATGCAGTTGCAATCTGGCCACCATTAGCACAACTACCCTTTGGTGTTGCTTTTTCAGCAGCTGCTAGAGTGTTCATTAATCTTCAAGTACCTATAGTAGATCAGGATATTCTGACTACTCATCCAACACCTACTCAGTTTTCTACGACATCTGTTCGTAATGACTGTATTACTACATTAAACACCCCTGCATGGCATTGTACTCAGGGAGTAGTTGGTGGCAGGGAACCTGCTGTTGGACATGCTAGGAAGGCATTTGCAACTAGTAAGACGGTTTTTATTGGAGGAAGACGTGCAACACGTTTCGGTGATCCACTCGGAGATGGATCCACTGCTTTTCCTTGCTTGTCTGTGATAACAGGATCAAGCAAGAATGTTTTTATTGGAGGTTAATTATGGCAAAAATGAAAAAATCGCTTAGCGGCGGTAATATGATCGAATCCCAACCCAAAAAATCACGTCAGGGATCTGGTCAGCACACAAAGTATGGTTCTACTAGTAGAAATAATGCCAAAAAACGTTATCGTGGCCAAGGACGATAAATAATAAGGGATAGAACCCCTCTAAAAGTTCTATTTTAATTTATTAGTGGGGTTATGGCTTTAAATCACGTTCCTGATAACGTACCAGAGTTAATGAAGAGGGATTTTGGCACTTCTGTACTAATCACAGATACCAAATCTGACTACTATTTGGACAAATATCGGGAAAATATGGAAAAAATGGGTTCCGATAGCAAAAAACAATGGCGTTAAGAAAAATTGCAGGTAAGGATTTTAAAAAATCACGAAGATTCGTAGATTTGGCAATTTCGTTTGCTAAAAATCCTTTTACTGATGATGCATCTGTTGTAAAAAACGATAATTCTATCAAACAATCAGTAAAAAACCTAATTTTGACAACACCTGGCGAAAAACCATTCCAACCTTTAATTGGATCTAGAGTAAATGACTTACTATTTGAACCTCTAGATCCATTTACTGCAGATTCTCTCAAGGAAGAGATCATAAATACCATTAACCAGTACGAACCTAGAGTACAACTTACAAATGTTATTGTGACTCCAGTTTATGAGGGTAACAAATTAAATGTTACTATTGAATACAAAGTTGTTGGGTTACCTATTGTTGAAACAATCCAATTTGTTTTACAGAGACCTGAATAATGCAACCGAATAATTTAACAGCATTAGATTTTGAGGATATAAAAGCTTCAATCAAATCATATCTGAGAACTCGACAAGAATTTACAGATTACGATTTTGATGGATCGTCTTTATCCTACTTAATTGACATCCTAGCGTATAATACTTATTATACTTCGTTTAATGCTAACATGGCATTGAATGAAGTATTTTTGCCGTCTGCTACGGTAAGGGATAATGTTGTCAATATTGCCAAACTGTTAAATTACACTCCAAGGTCGGTTAGCACGTCTAAGGCTTGTTTATATCTAACTATTCAAACAACACAATCAAATGGAGTATATCCATCCACTGTCACCCTTAGAAAAGGTTCTGTAGCGACTGGTGGTGGTTATGTATGGAATACTTTACAGGATATCACTGCAAATGTCAATGCTTCTACTGGATTAGCAGTATTTGATAGTTTGTTAGTGTATGAAGGTGCCATTATCAAATTTGAATATATTGTAAATACGTTTGCAACTCAAAATTATATAATTCCTACAGAAGATGCTGATATTTCAACACTTACCGTAAAGGTAAAACCCAACGAATCTTCTACCACATTCGATCTTTATAATAAGGTTGAGGTTGTTACTAACCTTACTCCTACTACTAGAGCATATTTTCTTTCTGAAGGGGAAGATATGCGATATGAAATTAAATTTGGTGATGATAGTGTAGGGCGTGCATTGAAAGATGGTGAAGTTGTACAGTTTGAGTATATTGTAACTTCTGGTAATGAAGCAAATGAAGTCTCCAAATTCACGTTTATCGGCAGACTTACTGATAGTAATGGACAGACATACTCTCCAGGTTTAGCGAAACTTACGGTAAAGGATAAGTCTCAGCAAGGAGCTCCTGCCGAATCTATCGAATCTATTAAGTATAACGCTCCACGATATTACTCCGCTCAGTATAGAGCAGTTACAGCGCAAGATTATGCTGTAATCACAAGAAATATTTACGCTAATGCATCTTCTGTTGTTGCATATGGTGGTGATGCATTAAATCCTCCTATTTACGGAAAAGTTTATATTGCTATCAAAACGAAAACAGGAACAGTACTGAATGATGCTACTAAAAATGAGATTCAAGCGAATCTAAGACAATATTCAATGGCATCTATTGATCCTGTTATTACAGATCCAGATGACATGTTCATCAACTTGAAGTTGTTTGTAACATATGATACTGGATGTGGATCCAATCCTAATGAAATTGAAACAGATATCAATTCTGCAATTGTTGATTGGGCGACACAAACTAATATCAATAATTTCAATTCTACGTTTAGGGCATCTGATTTTGAGAAAGCAGTAACACTGTCAAATAAATGTGTTAGTGATATCTCTCTACAGACAACAATTTTAAAATATATTAAACCAACTACAAATCAGACTAATACTTATTGTATTTCTACAGGATCTGATCTTTATAACAGTGCTCCCAGTCAAGATGGTGGTGATGGCACTTGCAAAAAAGAACCTGTACTCCTCTCAGGAACCTTTAGAACCGCCAATAGACCTGGAGTTGATCAACAGTTTGAAGATGACGGGTTTGGCAATCTGAGGACGTTCTATAATACAGGAACAAGAAAAATTTATACTAATGATACTGCAGGATCTGTAAATTATGATACAGGTCAAATTTGTTTCGGACCTATCAATGTTATTGGATCTGGAACTAATGTTCCTCCAGATTCAGCAGTTCAGATAAATCCTGAAGATGTTACTACTGGAATTGGTACTGTAATAGACACCACGACACTTCCAGTCAATATTGAAATTCCTGTTTCCTTTATCCCTGCTAACAATTCAACCATTCCTGCTACTACTCCAGGAACAGTTATTAACATAGTTACACCTGTTATTACAGTTGTTCCTATTGGAGTAGTTGCTCCTCCTACAATCCCTCTAAATAGTTTGACGCCAACGGATTTCAATCAAGTCCCAACAACTATTGAAATTCCAGACATCACAAACCAAGGTACAATTAGTAACACAAGTTGCTTCTAAATTAGATGAATATAAACAAGGTCTCTCAGTCGATTGCAAGTCAGACTCCAGATTTTATCGGATCTGAATATCCACTATTCAATAAGTTCATCGAGTACTACTATAGATCCCAGGAAAAAACGGGTCTTGGTCAAAACTTGGTCAATAATTTCTTACAATATCTAGATATTGATAAGTTAGATGTTGGTATCTTGGATGGTGCCACTAAAGTCGTAGAAGCAATTTCTACAACTAGTAATACCATTGTTGTAGAATCTGTTGATCAGTTCTTAGATACTAATGGTTCTATCTTAATTGGTGATGAAGTAATCTATTATGAGAGCACGACAGATGCTCCTAATATTGCTCTAAGTCCTGGAATTTCATATGAGCAAGTAAAACTCAAATGGACGAGTCTTGCTCAAATTATCAATTCCTTTGATGGAGTAGAGCGTTCGTTTTCTTTGACTTCTCAGTCAAATCCTATTGCCCCACCTTCTGCACAGCATCTAATTGTCACTGTCTTTGGACAAGTTTTGATTCCAAACATTGATTATGTTATTGAGGGCACAAATGTTGTATTTACTGTTGCACCTAGAGCAAGAATTGCATCAGATGATAATGCAAGTACATCCATCACATTTTTGAGTGGTTTTATTGAAGATACCATTATCGGTGTTGATAATATTTCTAACTCTTTTGGTGAAGGTAAGACAGAATTTAAACTTACTAGGAATGGTGAAAAATATGAACCCATTGTTGATGAATATGTCGTAGCAGTTTATGATAATGAATTTTTAACTCCTAAGGTAGATTTTTTCATTGATGGTGATATTTTCATTTTTAATACAGCACCTTTGAATGGAAGATTCTTATCTGTATATTCCATTGAAGCACCTATCCCATCTTTTGGATCTGGTGCTTTGGGATATGCCAGAATCAATGACAATCAATTAACTTCAATTTCCATTAACAATAATGGAAGTGGATATAGATTCCAATATCCACCAAAAGTCACTATTAATTCTAATGGTATCGGTTCTTCTGCATCTGCTACTGCCTTAGTAAATGGTATCAAGAATGCGACCCTTCTCTCTGGTGGTAAAGGATATAGTGATACAAATCCCCCTACCGTAGTAATTCAAGACTCAGTTCTTGAAGGATCTAAGAATGCAGAATTGAAAGCAACTGTAGTTGATGGATCGATCTCCAGTATTGATATTATCAGTTCTGGTAGTGGATATACATTTACTCCAAGAGTTAGTTTTTTACAACCTGGTGGAGCAAAACTAGGAGTACCAACTATTGTTAGTGGTAGTATTAGTGGTAGTATTACTATTACTGATGGTGGGCAAGGATATACAACGGCACCAGAAATTTATGTCGATGAACCTCTTGGTGATAATGCGATTAGAGCAAATCTCCAAGCAGTTATCACTAATGGAGTAGTTACTTCAATAAATGTTCTTAATCCTGGACAAGGTTATACCTCCGTTCCTAGAATTGCAATAATCGATCCAACAGGAGCACAAGTCCTCCAGACTCAAGTTGATGGTGATGGACGTGTTATTGGTATTGAACTTCTTAGTGGTGGCAGTGGATATGAAGATGTTCCATCTGTTTATATTGTAGATAATAGAGAGGATGGCGGCAGTGGAGCTACTGCTACGGCATCAATCTTTAATGGTAGAATTACTGATATCAATGTTTCTAATTTTGGTACAGGATATAGTGCTGCAACGCCACCTACAGTCGTAATTCAAAGTCCTCCTCAAGCTGAAGCATCAGTAGAATCTGGTTTAGAAGAAATTACTGGATTCGTTGTCAATAGGAGTGGTAGTGGATATACTAAAGCAACATTTAATGGTTGTGCGAGAGCTGCTAGTGGTATTGTAGAATATACTCAAAGTGGTAATGCTATTTTCTCAAATAATACAATGGCAATGCCTGCTGCCATTGATGCTAGTGTCAAATGTCTAGATGCATTATTTGTAAAACGTCTTCTCGACAAATATACAGAACAGTTCCTACCAGACGTTCCCGAACTTGATTTTACTAAAATTGATGTTCGTACAGCAATTAAATCTGTAAAAGATTTTTATTCTAGTAAGGGCACATCTTTTAGTGTTGCTTACTTGTTCAAACTGTTGTATGGAGAGCAAGTATCAATCACATATCCAAAAGATCAGATCGTAAAACCATCTGCGGCAACTTGGTCTATTGATACGATTCTTCGTGCCACATTAGTAAGTGGTGATCCTACAAATATCAAAGACGGTCTCTTAACTCAAGAAGAAGATATTGCAGATCCTAGCATTAGAGCAGCATCAGCACTGGTAGAAAATTACATTTCAATCAAAACATCTGATGTTGAAATCTATGAACTAGTCTTGTCTGAAGAGACAATTGTAGGTTCTTTTACAGTTCCATACAAAACAAAACTTGCAGAACCTCTTGGTGTAGATGATACTGTTATCACAGTCGATTCTACTATTGGATGGCCAGAAAGAAATGGTGAATTTTTAATCGGTGGTTCGGAGTTAGTTCAATATAAAGAAAAATCACTGAATCAGTTTATCGAATGTACTCGCTCTGTTAATAATATTGTTGAGGATTGGGATTCTGCAACAGGAGTATCTTCTAACTTTACGGTTTATATTAATAGGGGAACTACTCAAGAGGTAGTTTTAAATGTTGTTGGTATCGTTGATGCTCAAGAGACGGTATTGACTGATACTGGATCTTATTACCTACCTGGTGATAAATTAACAGTTTCTAAACTTGGTGGTACTTCAACAAAACCAGAACTAAGAACTTGGTTGTATAATGTCAAAAAGTTAGTCGAAGTTACTGAAGTTACTTTTGGTGGTATTGATAACAGGTTTGCAACCATTACTTGCTCCAACCCACATGGATTGTTAGTTGGCGATCAAGTTACTGTTTATGGTGCAAATCCAATTTTATATAACGGTTCTTTCTTCGTCACCTCCAGAGACAGTGAAACTGTTTTCCAATATCAACTCCCACAACCTGCTAGTGTTGTTCCTCAGGGCAATATCTTAGTATCTGTTGATTTGAATAAGGGAAAATCGACAAATTCTGCAGTTTTGAATTCTATTGGACCTTATACAACTAATATTCAGAACTCATTCTTTAATGAAGAGTATGTGTATGTTGCATCTACTGGTATTCCCAATTATAATATTGGACCTTTCCCTGGATCTGCACTTATTCCTGGTAACCAACGTAAATTAAATAGATTCCCGTTAGTACCAAATACAATCTCTACTAAAAATGCCATTAATCCTGGACCTATTGGTGTATGGGTGAATGGTGTGTCTATTTGGTCATATAAATCAAGTTTAACAAAAACATTTGGACCTGTAACATCTATCGACATTACAAATGTTGGTCAGGACTATGACGCAGCATCTCCTCCTAACATTACTATTGAAGGTGGAGGCGGTTCTGGAGCATCAGCAAGCGTAATCGTTGATGGATCTATTACAGCGATCACAGTGGATCAAAGTGGTACTGGATACACAACATCCCCTCTGGTCTCTATCGTCGGTGGAGGCGGTTCTGGAGCAGCTGCAACAGCAATTGTTACTAAGGGTGTCGTTTCTAGAATTTTAATGAATTCTGGTGGTAGTGGATACACGTCTCAACCAAGCATCACCATTGTTGGTGGAGGTGGTTCTGGAGCATCTGCAACTGCTTCTGTTCGCGGACCAATTCAATCTACAACTATCCTTAGTGGTGGAGAATCATATACATCCAAACCTACAATCTCTTTGAGTTCTGGTTCTGGAGCAGTTGCTCAAGCAATTGTCAATAATGGTCGAATTATTTCTATTGCTATTATTTCTGCTGGTAGTGGATACACTACTGCACCCGAAGTCGTCATTCAAGGTGATGGTTTTGGTGCTGTTGCTAAAGCAACGATTGATACTGATGGAGAAAATGCTGGAAGAGTTACTAGTATTGATATTATCAATAGAGGTATCAACTACGTTCAAGGAACAACTATTATTAGTTTGAATTCTGTTGGATTGGGCGCTACGTTCAATTCTAATGTATTCCAATGGACTTATAATCTTCAAGAGAGCACTTCATTTGATAGTGCAAAGGGTGCTGTATTCTCTGGATATAATAATCAGTACGGTGGTGAATATGCACACCTTTCTAATCCTCAAAGACTGAGATATATTCTTGGTGATAACTTATTTGAAGATGTTAATAACCAAATCTTAGAACAGGAAGATCAGTTAGATCACTCTCCTATTATTGGTTGGGCGTTTGATGGCAATCCTATCTACGGACCTTATGGATACACAGATCCTACAGATCAATCTTCTTCAGTTAATAGACTTGATACTTCATACAGATTGAAATCTAACTTGATTGAAGATGCGATCACTAATCCAACACCAATTAGAACTGCAGGACCTTCTATTTTAGATGAACCTGTAGGAAGATTTATTGAAGACTACCAGTATGTTTTTGGATTGGGTGACCTCGATCAATATAACGGTCGTTTCTGCAAAACTCCAGATTTCCCCGAAGGTAGGTATTGCTATTTCATAACAATTGATACCACAGAAAATGGTAATCCACAATTCCCATATGTTTTGGGAACAGATTTCAACTCTGTTGTTGATCCTTGGAATCTCAATTCTGATGCTGTTCAGCAAAATATTCCTACTGGAGTTGTTCGTTATAGAGATCCATATGAGAATGTTGATATTGACGTTGAGAGGGCACCAAATGCCTCTACAAACGCTCTAACTACTGAGGATGGAGACATTCTCCTGTTTGATGTAGAAGACGAGAATAGAGACGGTATCATTGATGCAGCAGAAACTGCTGATCCCGATCAACTGTTTGAAGAATCTCCTTTACAACTATTTGATTATTTCCCTTCAGTAAGACTTGATTCTAAAGTTGATATCGAAGTTGAAACTATCACTAAGTTTGAAGATGCTGCTGTAACTGGATTTATTGTTGAAAATCCTGGTAAGAGTTATCAAGTAAATGACATTCTGACATTTGATAATGATGGTACTGAAGGTATCGGTGTATCTGCTCGTATCTCTAAAATTAAGGGTGAGAGTCTCCTTTCATATGGATTTGAAACAATATCAGATTCAAACTTTGGTGTAATTACAACAGATTCTCCCCATCAATTGCAACCTGCAGATACAGTTTTTGTTGATTACACTCCTGTAATGGACAATACGAACAAACAGTATGTTGTACGTCAATTGAAGGGTATTGAAGAACTTTCCATCACTCAGACTGGTTCTGGATATGATACTGAGATTCCTCCAACTATTATTATTGATGGTGATGGAGAATCTGGAGATTTGCAGGCAGTTGTAAATTCTGTTGGTGCTATTGAGACTGTTAATATTATTAATTCTGGTTCTGGATATACTAAAAACCCTAGAGTTATTCTGAGTCATCCTCAAGTCTTTAAGAAAGCAGATTATTATGTTGCTACCATTGCTAATCAAAACTATATCAAAATCAATGATGTAGTTGTCAATGACCAAAAAGAATCATTCTTCTGTGGAAAAACTTTAGATAGTTCTGGAAATGAAGTTGCTTTCATATCTAAATTCTCTGAACTTGGTGTTAAAGAGTGGGAAAAAACTCTTGAAAGTCAAGGTGGAGAAGCTTATACTGAATTTACTAAATTAGATGTTGATGGTGACAATATTTGGGTTGTTGGAGAATCTAAACCAAACTCACAAATTCTCACTGCATATAATCCTGATGGAATTATTGCAAAATATGTTCAATCAATTGATGGACTGAGTGCAACTCTCTCCTTCCAAAGAGGATTTGCTGGTATCTCTGGTGCGACTCGTGCAGATAAAGTAACTGCCATCAGGAAATATTCTGAGACACGTTATATTATCGGTGGTTATACAAATACTAACTCGTCGAATCCATATGATGCTTACATTGCATCAGTCGATTCTACTGGCAATTTCTCAGCAAAAAGAAAGATTGCAACTGCTTCCAAATCTGAAAAATTGATAGATCTTATTGTTCTTGATGATTCTGTTTATTTTGTACTAGAAACTGCAGATACAAGCAGTGCTACCGACGTTAGATTATCTTTTGGTAAGGCACAGATCGGAACGAGCGTAATTACCATCGATTGGATCAAAGAAATTAATAGTACTTTGTATTCTTTCTTGGACGTTAGTCTTGTTAGTGACGAATTTGATGAGTGTTATGTCACATCTACTCTCAGATTAAAATCTGATAACACAACCAAAGATAGTTTCTGGGTTGGAAAGTTAGATACTGATGGTGACTTAATTTGGAATTATCGTTACATTGCTCCTAGTGGAAAAAATATTCAGGTAGCAAATAATACAATTATTGATATCTTTGGCGATCTTAATGTCGGATATACTTCTACTGATGCTACAACTGGATATAGAACAGTAGATACCGTCAAGATTGGATATGATGGTATTATGAAGAAACAGACCAGTAATGAATTCAATATCAATAATATTGAAGGTATCACAGTCAATAGTATTGCTGTAGATAATTCTGGTGATGTATTCTCATTCGGTCAAACATCTTGGAATAGAAATGAATTCCTATATGGATTTGAATCAGGTTCTATTCTTGATACTACTACACATTATACATTAACAAATACCACTACAAGTGGTTCTGTTACTCTAGAGAATAATGTTGCTAAGATCTATGGTTATCAAACAGGTCAATCTACTTGGACACAAGGTAATTTAAAAGTTACAGGTGAGCAATTAGGAACTAAGTTGGATGATAATTGGACCTTTGAAATGATGGTCTATAAGGATTCCAGTGTAACTTCTGTTTCTGCTACAGAACAGACTTTATTATCCATTGGTGATGCAACAGTTGCTACTGGTGGTCTATGGTTGTACTATGATATTAGTGGTGGTAATTTAGAATTGGTTGTTACCAATAATACCACTACTATCAATTCTGCTGGTACTGCTTTGCAATCAACAGCAACAACAATGTATGCTGATGACACTTGGCAATTTATTGGACTGAAAAAAGAAGGAGATACATTTACTGGATATGTAAATGGCATTCAGGCATTTACTGGAACTATCGCAGATACTACTCTCTCAAACAAAGATATTCATATTGGTCAAATTGCTGGTAGAGACGGTACATTAGGAACATATAGATCTAATGAGCAAGGTCAATTCTTTGTTGATAATGTTCGTTTAAGAAATAGAGCACTTACTCCTACTGTTCCTAGTGATGTTACAGCTCTTCCTGTTGCTGATGCATTTGGATTCAGTTACTCTTGGACTGATACTGCTTGGTTTAGCACTAATACAAATCGCTATGATTATATTGATTACATCGGTTGGGCACTAAAAACTGATAAGAACTCCGATGCTGTAAGATTGGGTGATAAGGGAGCACAAAGTAATACTGGAATTGGTTTTGCGAGAACAGACGTTCCTGTTGTAATCGGATCAACCCTTACATTAACAAGTACAGGTTTGGCACTAGGTGGTGTTGGATTGCAAACTCTTGATTATGATAATGTCACAAGTACATTCCTTCAAGATACCGAAACTCTTACTTATGCATCAGATACTTGGAGTTCTAGAACTTCTACTGTTCCATCCCCAGGATCTAAGAAACTTAAGGTTGATGCAATCGTCAAAGATCGTTATTACATTCAAGTTACAAACACTATCAAAATTGATAATGTTCAAGAACTTGTTATCAATCAACCATTTAACTTCAGTATTGGTGCAAAACTGCAATTAAACAATGATGCTGGAAGTTTTATCAATAGTGGATATATTCTAAGAGTTGATGATACCAATAATAAGGTATATTGTGCTGTTAATAATAACTCTTGGTCTGATGATTTAAATACTGGAAATCTAGTAACATCACAGTTCTCAGAGCAGAGTACCTATGGAATCAGTGGTCCTATTCCTAGTGATGTAAATGTAATCAGTGATTACTTCTTTAACGAGATCACTAACACAACTCCTGGCACATTTGATATTGATTTATCAACTTATGATGCACCAACTGAAATCGGTGGAACAAATAATTTAGATGAATTTGCAAAATTCACACCATTTAATACAGATTCCTATAGTGTAAAAATCTTAGAAGTTTCTGGATCATCTACGTTTATTGTTGGATCTGTTGTTTCTATTGAAACTGGTGACATTTCATTCAATTCTGCATATTCAACCGCTCAGATCACAAACCTGACGGGTGTGTTGAAAATTACCCTGATTTCTACCTTAGATAAAATTTTACAATGCACTGCAGTCAATAATACTGATGAAGTTTATGCAATTACTGGCAATAGGCATTATTTCTCGGTTGGAGAAAATATTTTTGTTACTGGAAATCCAACAAGAGAGGTTAGTGGCACATTATATGATGAATATGATGGATCTTTCACAGTCAATAGTGTTGTAAGTAATAAAGAATTTACTTATAAATTGGATGCTGCTGCAGTATCAGATCCTGCTACATCAGCATCTGCTGTCAGTATATTTGCTAAGTCCCCCGTACTCAAAATGTACTATGGACATCAGTATTTGTTTGATCTCAGTCACTCTTCTATGGTGGGTGCGAATTTATCATTCTCTAAAGATAACCTGTTCAAACTAGAATATTCTTTCAACTCAATTGAGAGAATTGGTACTCCTGGTTTGACTGGAGAGGGACAACCCACTCCTACAGTCAAATTGAAAGTTGGTAGAGGTACAGTAACAAATATTTCATACTATTTTGATCCTTCTAGGACTGGTAGTGATTCTCCTATTGATACTAGAAGTTATCTTGATATTGTTGATTCGCCTTATGTTGGAACTTTTGTAGTCTCCAGCACTTCTGGAGGAACAATTACTACAGGTGATACAATCTTCAAATTCCCACTTTCCAATGAACCTGAAGGTGTAGCTACAGTTTCTCAAGCACAATACAGCACTAGTTCGACAAAAGCAGTTGGACCTATTTCCGATATTAGAATTGTAAGTTCTGGTGGATTTTATTCCAGATTACCTGTTGTTACAGGAATCCAATCTTCACGTAAAATTGAAAGAGTGGATATCAATGCACCAGGAACAGAGTATGCGGTTGGTGTTTATACTGGCGTTCCTATTGGTGGGGATGGTGAAGGTGGATTAGTAAGCATCACTGTTGCAGATGGATCTGATGAAGAAGGTGGAGTAATCCCAGGTCAAATTCAAGAAGTATCAGTTACTTCTCCTGGTAAAGGATATACAACAGCAGTAATTGATGTTGAGGCGATTGATGGTATTCTTGGTGCTGGATTGACAGGATCTGGTGCTGAGTTGGTAGTTGTCATTCCTCCTTTCGGCACAGGTGCATCGGTCTTTACCAAAGGCGATAAGGTTGGTAAGATCAAGAAACTTAAAAATAATAACTTCGGTTATGATTATCCTCATGACTATACATTACGTCCTGAGATCACATTCCCGATCAACGCACAATTAACATCTACTAGTATTCTTGATAGTATCACTGTCACTAATCCTGGTTCTGGTTATTCTCAGGCACCTGCTGTCGTTATTACAGGTGGCGGTGGTACTAACGCTATTGCTGAAGCATCAATTAGAAACGGTCGTATTGATCAAATCTTAGTTAAAGATCCTGGTTCGGGTTATTCTTCTGAACCAACAGTTTCTTTGAAGTCTTCTTTCAATTATGTAATTAACATTGACCTTGGATTACTCCAATTTGCTTTCCCCCATGGAATCGTAAATGGATCTTTGGTTACTCTAGATGTAACTGATACTGGAGACGGTATTGAGTTCCCCTTAGCATCAGGTGCTATCGGTAGATTGAATTCTACTACAACTTATTATGCTATTACAGGTGCTGCAAACTCTCTAGAAAATGATCAGTTAAAACTTGCAATTACTGCTGCTAACGCAGAACTTGGCGACTCACTCACGTTTGCCAATGCAGGAACTGGAAGACAATCACTCTTGACAGAATCTTTCGGTGCTTCAGCAACTGCAAACGTCATTACTTCAACTTTCCTTGAAGGTGAGTTGGTTTATCAAGGTGATGCATTTGAGACTGCAACTGCTACTGGTTATGTCTCTACTAATAATGGTTGGCAAGTTGGACCTAGGGTTCTTAAAATTGTTAATTATGTTGGAGATTTCACTGCCAACTCTAAGATTACTGGTGTGATTTCCAAATCCTCTGGTATCATCAGCGATCTTAAGATTGCAAAGGGTGTTCTTGATATTGGTTCTATCACTAAAACCACAGGTCAGTTTATTGATGACGTTGGTAAGCCTTCGGAAATCATTCAGAAGATTCAAGACTCCTACTATTATCAGGACTTCTCATATGCAGTTAAGTCTTCTGTTTCTATTGATGATTGGAAAGATATTCTAATCAAGAACGTTCATCCCGCTTCGTTCAAAGTCTTTGGTGAATTGAACCTCATTGAAAAGGGTTTTGTTCCAAACAAAGGTATTGATTTCCAATTAACAAAATCTGTCGAACTTACAAGACAATCGGTTGTTCCTAACATTCAAAGTTTTGCTCTGGTAGAACCAATTTATAGTGAGTTTAATAATACTGAGGTTCTTTTCCGTCAGAAGAGACTGACTTCCTCTGAGAATATTTTGACATCTGTTGTTCAACGTATCGATGATATTTCAAGTCTGTTTGATGGCGAACGAATTGCATTCCCATTGACTGTCGATGGAATCAATGTTGTTGCCAACTCGAATCAGTTGATGATTATTCTCAATGGAGTTGCTCAAACTCCTAATACATCATTTGAGATTCAGGGTGAGTCTATTGTCTTTAGCGAACCTCCACAACCCCCTGCTAGCGTGAAGTATGTAAATATTTCAGTAGATCCAATTTCTATCGTAGCATTTACATTCATCAATACTAGTGGTATTTTCCCTAATGTCGGAAATACACTTATCGGCATCTCTTCGACAGCACGTTTGACGGTCACTAATGTTATTGGACAAGTTATTCAAGGATTTGTTACTGAAGGAACATTTATCATTAATGAACTTTGCACCGTTGGTGCGACAGGATTCTCTGGCAATCTTCAGCAGAATAATAGTATTAGTAATATTGGATTGTTTGCTTTTAATGAGACTGTTACTAATTTAGATGGAGATACTGCTAGAGTTGAGCAAATCAACTTACAGAGAGGTCAAGAAACACCTTTAGCTAGACTACGTTATACCATTGGTGCAGCAACAACTACTTTTGAGGTTATTGATGCAACTTCTGCTACGGATTCACCCATTGCAGATGGAACTTTGGTTTCTGGCAGTGATTATCAAATAGGATCCGAAATCTTTACCATTACTAATATCATTCAGGGTTCTGAATCTACTAGTATTACTGTAACTAGAGGAGTAAATGGTACTAATGCGGTTGCACAACAAGAAGATATTCCCATCTATAGCACTACTATTACCATCACGAATGATCTTACTTTAAGTAAGACTGCTGGTACATATCAATCAACACCTGGTCTATATGACATTCAATTGAATGATATTATCATTGGTGCATCTTCTGGTGTTGTTGCTCGTGTCACATCGACGGCAGTGTATGTAGATCCTACTACTAACGAATCTATTGGACAAGTTAATATTTCCGATGGATCTTCGTTCTTTGGTCTCCTGTTCAACAGAATTGCATCTCAGACATATCCAAACATCGTTCTTGATGATATTTCTAAATCACAAGTAAGCATTGTTGATTTTGATGATAAAGATACAGCATATGATCTTAAGTTCCCTTCAAATGAACTTATTAATAATTATGTGATTCCTTACGATAATGCAAGTGGTGACATCCAACAAGATGAGTTTATTCGTAATTACAAAGTAGAATATGGTAACAATAGTGGTGAATTTACACCAAATGAAGGTGGTGTAGTAAGGAAACTTACTTTGAAGGATCGCATCGGCACAGGATTCTTTGCTGCAGGTCAAGTTATTAAATCCACTGATACTAAAGCAGAGGTTGTTGGTTATAATCAAGCAAAGAGTACTTTGTTCCTTGGTAAAGTTGGTAGATGTCAATCTACTGGTGCTGATTATCATACAGCAACATTTAATAATAGTGCTCAATTAGATACAGCACAAAAGCAGTTTGGAACTGCATCATTGCTATTAGCAAGTGGAACTACCGATTATCTTTCCATTCCAACTTCAACTGAATTTGGTTTTGGTACAAATGCACTTACAATTGAGTGTTGGATTCGTCCTGCTAATGTTACTGGCGCTAAAGCAATTCTAGATTTTAGAACTGCTGGAACTGAAGTTTCTCCTTATCTGTATCTGGATGGTTCAAACATTAAGTATTTGGTCAATGGTTCGGTCACAATCACTGGTACAGCAAGTCTAGTCGCAGATACCTGGTATCATGTTGCGATTTCTAGATCTGGTTCTACAACTAAGATGTTTGTGAATGGAACACAAGATGGTGGTGATTATAGTGATGCTAGTGATTATGGATCTACAAAACCACTTAGAATTGGTGCCACAATAACTTCTAGTGACGGTTTTAGTGGTCATATTGATGAAGTTAGAGTTTCAACTAACAATCGTTACACACAGACATTCACTGCACCTACAGGAATTTTCCAAGGCGATTCGACCACTAAACTTTTACTTCACTTAGACGGTGCTGATGCTCAGACATATACTGAGGATTGGTCAGGCGTTGAGTCATTCACTAAGGGTGAAGAGTTTAACAATGATGCAATCTTTGCAACATCTAAAGTTACAGGTGCTCCTGCTGGATTCGCTGGCAAAACCCACAGATACTATGATGCAGCAAATCTGATTGAAGTCAATAAAGATTTTGTTGCTAAAGAAGCAGTTTATCTACTGACTCAGCAATACCCATCACTAGTAATTCCTGGTGGTAACGTCAATTGTGAAGATGATATTCGTGATATTTTGTCTGCTCTGATAGAAGATCTTCGTAATGGTTCTAATAATCATATGTGGGATGCTTCGGCATTATATGTTGATAGAACATCTGTACCCATCACTATCAGTCATGTCGATACTGAGATTACTGAAACCTTATGGGCATATGAAAAGGTTAATGATATGCTTCAATATATCATTAACAATGTTCTTTGGACTGTCTCGGGATCTCATGGATTGACACAGGTAACTGATACCACACTTACAGATTCTTCAACTTCATCACTGACAACATTTACCCCTGCTACGGGTACAACATACGACCCCGCAACTGGTTTATTGGTACTGGAGATTGGATCTCATTCACTAACAACATCATCAAGAGTTTCTTTAGCAAGAGAATCGATTGTATTTACTTGTACTGATGACGGTAACGATAGAGAAATTTCTTATCCCGATGCTGGTAATACCACTGCTTATGATCAAGTTCTTGCAGTAACCTCACCAACAGCAACTACTATTACTGTTAATGTTGGAGCATCTCCTGCTGGTCAGCAATATGCACACACATTCGTAAGTGCTGCAGCAAATGCAGTCACTGAACTGGATTATACAACAGGAGATTGTGCGGATGTTTATAGTACAGTTGGCAATTTAATTGATATTCTTACTGATACTCTTACTAATGCCGATCTAGTTTCACCTGTAGATCATTTGGCGTCAGTTACAAAAGTACAACCTGCAATTGAATTTATTGGCGCATCTGTAGATGAATATCTAGAAACAGGATTCAATGTAGATTATCATGATGGTACATCAGACACAATTTACACAAATCAAATTGGTTTAGATACTCAGTATCGATTCAGAGATGCTGCAGGTCTCATTCGTGCAAATCGTGGTCCTATTGTTGATAAGGCAGCTGCCGACATGATTGGGCGATATCCTGAACTTGCTCAAGATATGCCTCGTAATGCCAATGGTGGTAGTACAGACGGTACGCTTCGCTGTAAGACTGACTTAGGTCTGCTACTCGATGCACTAGCAAATGACCTCGAAGAAGGAGGAAATCGTAATACTGTAACTGGTGCCAAGTTCTATCTTGGAAATAATGATGTACTACAGCACATCAGATTACAAGTCTTCCAGTCTGTATATGCACATGAGCGACTGGCATTCTACGCCAAGCAAGCAATTACAGGAGATCTGACAGAAGTTAATACCAACTCAATTATTGTTGGTGATTGGGGTATCACTAATGATGCTGGTAATTGTGCTAACGTTCAAACTGCAATTGATACTTTAGTTGAAACTGTCAATGACATCATTGCTCCTACTAATCAGGATTTCCAAATTGCTGCAGATAGACTGTATTTCAACAGAACATTTATTGCTGAAGAAATTACTGGATTAACCACAGCAGAATTTACTTATGATCTGAACGGCATTCCATTCAGTGCATTGACGTTCCCTGGTTCTAACGGTCAAACCACTTGTGAAAGAGATCTTAAACTTATTATTCTTAGCATTATTTCAGATCTCCAAACTGGTGGAAGTTATAGCACAATTACTGCTATTGAACTCTACTTAAATGCAAATCTCACTATCAATCACATTGAGAATGAACTACTTGCAACTTTATATTCTATTGAGCAACTTAAAATCTTCTGTGAAAGAGCAGCTAGAAATCTACTATACGATCAGTTTAGTGCTGTAACTGGTGATCAGTATGCAGGCACATATTCTACAACAGCAACGTTTAGGGATTCTGAAAGTCCTACAGATATTGATGAAGTAGTTTATAGAATTAGAGATCTTGTAGATATTTCTGTTGCAATTCTTGCACCAGGTGAGGATGAAGCAAGAAGTGCTGCTAAGAATCTTCTGTATAACAAGAACTACTATAAAGAAGAGATTTCTACACTTGCCTTAGCACAATTTGGTACTGGTACTTGGACATATAATGATTTCCTTGATAATTTAGTTGATGACATTGTTCATGATTTAATTACAACAGATACCACAAGTACTATTAGTGCATATACAATCACATTGAGTGCTAACAGCGGAAACTTCATTGTTGGCGAAACAGTCACTTCTAGTGGTGGTGGAACTGCAACTGTTCTTGAGTGGGATGCTGAGGATGAGACTCTATATGTCGGTGCTTTCACTGGTACTGCATGGGTAGCAGCAGATACTCTGACTGCTCCTTCTACAGCAACTGGTACAATCGCTACTAGTGGAGTAAGTTCTGTCTATGACTGGTATGACACTCCTACAAACGTTAAGATTCTTTCTAGAGCACAGAATATTACATCTAATATTACTGGGCAAGTTTCTGGTACTAACTTCTTCACTAATCCTGAGGCATTTGCAGTCAATTGGCAGGCAAATTCTAATGGTGGTGTTGATTCTCTTCTGATTGCAGATAATAGTATTGCTGCTCCTGATGGCACAGTTACTGCAGAGAAATTCTTCGCTCAAAACAGTAATGGTGGCGTTCATGATACGTTCAGAGATTACAGTCTGACTGCATTTGAAACGTTTGACTCAGGTTCAGTTAAGTTTGATACTTCTAATGAAACCTTTGACACGGGTGCTGTCGGAATTGATGCTAATCAGACATATACATTCTCAATATTCTTTAAGTCTGCTGGATCCAGTTCCCTCAGATATAAGATAACTCTTGATCCTGGACTTGCTTCTGAGCAGAACATCTTCTTCGATCTCAATCTCAATGCTGGAACCACAGGATCTCTGTTTATCCCTCAGGGTGGTATGACAGGCGATGCATTTGGTGCTGTTCCTTATGGCGACGGATGGTACAGAGCATACATCACAACAACCTTCGGATTTGGTTTCTCTACACTCAGAGGATCAGTTACTGTCAATTCTGCCACTGGCACAACAAGTTGGACTGGTGATGGAACTACAGGTGCATATTTCTGGGGTGCAAAACTCAATAAAGGTGCTCTTGATCCATACACTGCAGTCAGTGGTGAAATCTTCTACGCTGATACTGAATACAACATCAAGAATTTTGCAATCGATTTACTAGAATTATTCATGGGCAATTCCCTTGATAATACTCTGGTATCTCCATCTACTAATGCAGGATTCTATAGTTTCTATGATTCAACCAAAGCATCTGACTACACAAAATCCACAATTCAGATGTTCATTCGTTATGGTCTGAATACTATCAGACAGCAATTAACTACTGATTCTTACTACACAAACCTAATCCAAGTTAATGGTATTAGTGTTCCTGCCAAGACATTTGGAACAAGAGATGTTCCTGTCGGTATTGATGGTGGATTGAATAATTCTGATTATATCTACGGACTCCTAAGTGGTAATTATGCAGAACTTGAAAAGATCAGTGTCAATGAAGGCAAAGTAGTTCAGGTCTATAAGAGATTCCGTATCGATGGTGATATTACCGATGGTCCATTCACTATGAATGAGGTTGTTGCTAAGCAAGGTGCTCCTAGTGTTACTGGTGTGGTTTATGGATTCTACGAAGATGCAAACTTCAAGTATCTGGATGTTAGAGTCACTGCTGGTCCATGGGCAGTCACGGACACTCTCGTGGGTGCAACAAACTCCACAACTGCACAAATCAGTGCTATTGAAGACAGACTTCATATCATCGATCTGAAAGGTTCTTTTGAAGAAGATGTTCCATTCAAAGGATATACTAGTGGTGAAACTGCACAACCAACAGTATTCAATAAAGTTCAAGCTGCTACACTATCAAACACTGGTGGTACTCTGACAGTTGATACTGAAACTCTCATTGGAACATTTGAAGAGACTTCTGTTGTTTATCCAGAATCTTCCAGACAGTATCTGGATGTTTCACAATATGCTGGTCTCGATGTTCAGGTTGGACAGAGGATTGCGTCTGAAGGTTACATTCGTCTCGGAGTTAGTGTTATTAGTGGATTGAATGCATTTACAGTCGGTAACAGATTGTATAAGGTCACTAACGGTAATCAAGACAGCAGTGTCTATGGTATCATTAGTGAAGTTGATTTAGATAATAACTACATTTACATAAGTCAAGTTGTTGGTACATTCAATAACGGTGATCTAGTTGGTGATTATGGGTTATCTGCTAACTTCCCTGTTGGTTATGCATCTATCAGCACTAAAGTCACAACCGTTGGCGCTGCCGCTGCTCTCGTACAGGATATACGCCTAGTCGGACTCTATAAGAGATTATATCTAAGTGATATTCGTGGAATCTTTAATTCTAAAGATTCTATTAAGAGTATTGATGGATATAGAGCCGTAGTTGTTGCTAAAGAAGAACTCAAGGCAAGGGTTAAGAGAGCGTTTAGAGGATTTGATGGCACTCAAACCAACTTTAAACTTACTACTGGTAATGGTACGCAGTATCTTCCTGATCCCGCTGGTCACCTACTTATCTTCATCAATGGCGTCTTGCAACCTCCTGGTGCTACAAATGCATTCACCGCATTCTCCGATCAAATTCAATTCACAGAATCGCCCGATTTGGGTGCATCATTCACTGGATTCTATATCGGTAAGTTGAGACAACTTGATGATATTTCGTTCGAGTTTGACTCTTTACGTCAATCTTTCAACCTGAAGCGTAATGATGTATTCTACTCACTGACATTAACGGACGGTGTTCAATCGAGTGTCATCCGACCTGAAAATAATATCATTGTTTCTCTCAATGGTGTTCTGCAAGAACCTGGTGTTGGTTTTGAGATTGTTGGTTCTAGGATTATCTTCTCAGAAATTCCTCGCTTCGGTTCCACGTTTGTGGCATTCTCATACGTCGGTTCTGAAGCTGACGTTGATGCTGCAGAAGTTGTACCACCAGTAGAACCTGGTGATTTCATTGACATTCAGGGTGAGACTTCGGATAGAGAGGTTGCTCTAATTGAGTCTTCAAATTCTCTAATCACATTCGATTATCTCGGATCTGTTTTTGGTCAAGATGCTCAGGCAAGTGCAAACATCACCGCTGGTTATATTAAGAATGTTCAAATCACCGCTGGTGGTTCTGGATACACATCCAGACCTACTGTAAGACTCGATTCTATCTCTGGTTTCGATGCTAATATTCGAGCATTAGTTGGTGTTGCTGGTGTTGAACTCAGTACTACTGGGTCTGGATATCAAGATCCTATTGTTGATGTTGAGACTAGCGTTCCTGATGATTGGACTGCACCAGATCTTTCTCAATACGGGGAAGAAATAATTAACCCAGAGATACTATAAATAACTAAAAATCCCTACGAGTAATGGCAAAACAAACACTCGGTCTTGGATCCGCCGCCAATGACAACACTGGTGATACCTTAAGGGTCGGTGGAGACAAGATCAATGATAACTTTAACGAGTTATATACAGCATTGGGTAATGGGAGTGATCTATCAATCGTTACAACAAACCCTGCTTCTGGGCAAGTTTTACGATACAATGGATCAACCTTTTTACCCTCTGACTATACGAATCTAACTGCTAGTTTAGACGTTAATGGTTTTTCAATCGTTTCCGCTTCAAACGGAAATATTGCTATTGCTCCTAATGGAACTGGTAATGTTTCTATTAGTAACGGAAGTATCACCAATACATTTAACGGTTCGACAGGTGTTGTAGATTTTCCTACAACAATTCAATATAAGAATGAATATACCGCTTTAAATAATGCTCCTGCATCAGGAACATACCCTGGATACTTTTTCACCGTTGATGGTGATGATAACCCATATGTCAATATGAACATCACTGCAGGTGGTGCAGGAGATGTTAGAGCGAAAGTTGTGACTGAGTATTCTAGTATCGATCTCCTTGCTGATGTAGATACTACGACTGTAGCACCTACAGCAAACCAAATTCTGAAATGGAACGGTACTAATTGGGCACCTGCAGATGATGGTGGAGATGGTGGTGGAACTACTCAAAACTTATTCGAGAGTGTTGCTGCTGATACTGGATCCACAACTGCTAATGCTTCAAATGATACTCTGACGCTCACGGGCGGAACTGACATTACCACCTCTATCACAGGTGATGTTGTTACTATTAACTATACAGGTACAGGAATCACGACTCTTGCTGGGTTAAGTGATACTGACTTAACTGGTATCACTCAAGGAAATTCATTATTTTATAATGGGACTGATTGGATTGTAGTTGATAGTCCTATTACTTGGTGGGAAATTAATTCTAGCGGAACTAGTGATTATACATTCGCTGGTCCTGGATTTCCAGTCACGGTGAATGATCCCACAATCTATGTGCATAGGGGTTTCACTTACGCATTTGACAATTCTGTTCAAGGTGGAGCACACCCATTTAGAATTCAAAGCACACAAGGATTATCGGGTACTCCATACACAACTGGTCAATCTGGTAGTGGAACTAGTGTTCTCTATTGGACTGTTCCTATGGACGCCCCTGCAACACTTTATTATCAATGCACTATTCATGCTCTCATGAATGGAACTATTAACGTTGTAAATTGATAAATGGCAAGAACTGTTCCTGGATCTGGCGCTGTCATCGAACCAATCTTCGATGAAATTTTTGGTGTCCGTGCTGTAAAAGTAATTAAGGGCGGATCTGGATATGATCCATCAGACCCTCCTAGATTGACTGTTGATGGGTGTGGGACTCCAGATGAAGACGCATTACTATATCCTATAATTGATGCCGATGCAGGAAGAATCACACACGTTCGTGTTCTGGAAAAAGGAAGAGGTTATGATCCACTAAGATTACAAATTATTCCTGAACAGGAAACTCCAAATGTAATTAATTCTTTTGATATTAACAGAATTTGGCAGAGACATCCTAATTCTTTAACTTCAGGCATTTTTGATGGTGTTAATGATCGGTTGAGAATCCAGTCAGATAATCATCCTAAACCAACTTGGACTCAATCAGAATCTGCTCCTGGTGGTGGTCCTCTTGTAGATAGAACGTTCGATCAAACTTTCATTTATCGTGGTGGTAAGGATGTCCCAAATCCTGCCGCTAGAGAAGAGCAAAATGATAAGGTTGTAGGTATTTTATCAAATGGTGGTCTTTTACACACCCCTGAGTGGGGACAAGATGCTGGGGCACCTGTAGGATTTTCTATCGATAGTGTAAAGTATTCGTATATTAAGAATAACGATGTCTATGATGCCGTAGTAGAAAATAATATCAAATACTATCAATCTAGTAAGTCGATTGAAGAGTTTAAACTACTGAATGGTGTATTTGAATGGGGTAAGATCAGGCAATATACTTGGAATGTAAAAGTTGAATATGGAAATATACTTCTTTCTGTTACTAATGTTGATGAAACTTTAGGTTCTATTGAAGTTGGTAGGATTGTAGATGAAGTTGGTGGAAATGCCCGAGGTGAAATCTCAAAAGTTGTCAGAGATGGTAACGGCGATGTCATTAGGATATACTTAAGAGATGTAGTCCCCACTGCAACTTTTAGTATCACGGATTTATGTTTAGGATCTAACGGATTTACATTTGCTATTTCTGCCGAACCGATTAGTTTAAATGTATATTATATTGATTTCGGTCAAGATGCACTTCGTTTTGGTCCGTTTGTTCCTGGTCAATATTATTTTGCTCCAGAAAATATTACTGTCAGAGCAAATGATTTAATTACATTCAATCAAGTCGATTCTTCTAATCAAGAAGGAATAGGACATCCTATCAGATTTAGTACGACCCAAGATGGTCCTCTGAATTTGGGAACTTTGTACTATAACAGTACAGGTGCAGATGCTGCACCTTCTGCAGATTACGAGAACGAGTTCCAACCACTATTCATTATGAATGGTAGTGAGACAAATAGAATCTACTATCATTGTGCATATCACCGTTATATGTCAGGGTATGCTGGTGATGAAGGTTATATAACCTTAGATTCAACTAGTGATACAACTCCTCTTCAAAATAATTATTATATTCTGGATTATTATCAGTCGGATGCAAATGATGCATCCACTATTGATTATTCCAGACATGTGGATGGACATTCCAAAGTTATTGGTATGTCTTTTGATGGATATCCAATCTATGGACCTTATGGATATAACAGTGGTGGTTCTGCAGTAAGAATGACAAGTTCTTATCGTTTAAAAACTACTACCGAATTAGCAGGTGCCAGACCAGAAGTAATTACAGCAAGTACTGTTACATATGCAGTAACAGTATCAAATAATGAATATCTATTTGATGGATCTCGTCCATCTTTCTTAAATTTAAAACGAGGTAAGACTTACATCTTTAATTGTGATGACGCTAGTGTAGATTCTGACACATTCCTTATCTCAGAAACTGAAGATTCTTGGCATTCTACAGGAGATAATTCCAATATTGGAGATGTCAGTTATGTTTATGGTCTCGGTGTAACCTATGTAATTGATGGTAGTAGTGTTACTTATAGTCAGTACCTATCTCAATTTGCTTCGGCAACAACACGAGAATTGAGAATAGAACTTCGTGCAGATGCACCAAGAATTTTGTATTCTTTCTCATACGCACTTTCCAATAGAGGTGTTAGAAGTGTTCAAGATGGATATATTTTAGGCGATCTTGTACAAGATTTCATTTATGATTCTTCAGTTGGAACTCTGGATGAATTTAATGGAAAGTTTGCAGTAACTCCAGAATACCCAAATGGTACATATGGATATTTCATGACAGAGGATTCTAATGGAGATCCTGTCTATCCTTATGCTATTGGTCCTAAGTTTTACAGTGCTCCTTTATTTGAGAATGATGTTGTTCCTGATCTTGTATCTCAGTTTCCAACTGGTGCAGAGGGCAAGGTTGTTCTAGATGAGAATGGTCAGGTTTCTTATGTGAAGATGACCAGACAGGGGGATGGATTTTTTGGATCTGCAAAAGCAAAAATTCTTGGTGGAGAAGGAACTGGTGCCACAGGAAGTGCTATTGTTCAGACAATTACTGGTCTTTCCCTTCTTAATAATGGTAGAGATTATGCGACTCCTCCCACACTAATTTTTGAAGGTGGTGGTGGCGGACAAGGTGCCCAAGGTGCTGCAGAGATTGATGTTGCTGGTAAAATTGCTAGTATTAATATTGTCAATCCTGGAGAGTTTTATCAAGAACCTCCATATATTCTTATTACTGGTGGCGGTGGTCTTGGTGCTAAAGCAGTAGCAGATATTAATCAAGGTGAAATTACAGGGATTACTGTTACTGAATCTGGGAAGGGTTATACATCCCAACCCAATATCATCTTCACAAAATTAGTTAATTTAAAGAGAAAATCTCGTGCTCGCCAAGCATTTAATTCATACCAAATTTATCTCACTGGTCTTATAGCAGATGTTACTGCATCAGATTCGGAAATTTATGTAAGTTCCACAGATGCATATCCTGGATCAGGATCATTTATTGTCAATAATGAAACTGTTTCATATACATCTAAATCTAGAAGTAAATTCTCTGGTCTAACTAGAGGTGTTAATTTCAATTATGATCAACGTGTAATTCTTGATGATACTCAAAATGATTCGCAAGGGGTATCAACTTATGATTTTAATGTTGGCGACAGAGTAATTCGTAGAATTGAAAATGCTAACAATAAGATTGCAAAAGTTTATGACTGGAATCCAAATACAAGAGAACTTCTCGTTACATTTGAGGTTGATGAATTAGCATTTATTGACGGTGGCATTCCTTCTACTGAAGATGCTATTGTTCAATTTGATGCTGGAGTTTCAAATAGTACTACTAGTGCATTCCAACCTCATGTTATCGAAACTGTTACGGGAAGCACCATTTCATTACTGACAAATCCTATCTCCACTTTAGTAGATAGAGCATTCCAAGATGATGATGAACAAGATGGTGCTGGCGATGGTATCCCAGATCTTGTAAATACAGGAACTGATTATGAAAGTCAAATCAATCTTGATGGTGGTATTTACGACTCTCTTTATGGCATTGAGGAAACTCAAGGTGGTCAAAACACTACATTATTCCAAGTTGGTGACAATGTTAAAGATGCTTCTATCCCATTCAAGTACGCCACAGTTTCTTCTGCTGGTGGATTGAGTGAAGGTGTAGAGCATATTTCTATCGCCAATATATACTTAGAAAGTGGTAATGGTCAAAACTATAGTGTGAATGAAGTTGTAACTGGTGATATTTCTGGGGTACAGGGGACGGTTGTTTCTTGGAACTCTGTAACTGGTTTGTTACAAGTCAAAGATATTGTCAGATTTAATACTACTAATATCAATGTTGGTATTAGCGGGTACTTGTATGAGTTCTCTGAAAAGGGAACTATCGTTGATTTCTTTGTTCAGGATGCGGGTACAAACTATACAGGAACACCAACAGTGGCAATTGAAAATATTGGAGACATTGCCGCAACAGCAACTGTTAATATGACAAGTGCTGGTGACCAGGTTGAGTCTTTAACTATAACTAATGGTGGTTATGGAATTGAGCAAACTGTCGATGGAACTTACAACACTCATCCGACAGTCACATTTACCAATGCTGGTGGAGATAGTACTGGATCGGGTGCAGTTGCATACGCAATTCTTGGCGGAGAAAAGGTTAATGGAAACGCTGGCGCATCATATAGAATAAAGAGAATTGAATACTCAACTATCGTTCGTTCGTAATACACATAAATAAACAAGAGGACAATAATCCCGTAGGATATGGCAGCTCTATTAACTGATCAATTTAGGATTTTTTCTGCGAAAAAATTCATTAAGGCACTGGAAGGTCCTGACGCAACTCAAAGCGATTCGCTGGCAGGTGCTAATCGGGATCGACTGTATCTGTTTATCGGAAGACCTCAAAGTTGGGACAACGAAAACTCGCCCCCGCAAGCAGTAGATTCTTTTAGTGAATTTGCAGCATCATATGATGATATGATCTCTTTAAAAAGAGTTCTTGCTGCGGATACGGTTCAAGTTGTTCGTCGTATTGATTGGGTTTCACCTGAACAAACTACAGGTGGATTGGGTTTTACTTATGACATGTATCGTCATGATTATTCTCCAAGTAAAACTGCTGCGTCTGGTGCTACAAAACTATATGACTCAGACTTCTATGTTGTAAATTCACAATATCAAGTATATAAGTGTATTTACAATGGCACGTCACCTTCAGATCCTAACGGAAAACCCTCTACTGTAGAACCTACAGGAACTTCCACATCTATCATTACTACTGGTGATGGATATCGTTGGAAGTATATGTACACTATTCCCGTAGCATCGGTTCTTAAATTCTTCTCTAACGAGTATATGCCAGTTTTCACCAATGATGCGGTGAAGACAAACGCAGTCGCTGGTGAAATTGATACTGTAGTTATTAATGCTTCAGGATCTGGATATAATAATGGCACATACGATAATGTTGCTATTAATGGCGATGGTGTGGGTGGTCGTGTTTCTATCGTTGTAGATGGTGGTAAAATTATTTCTGCCACTGTTACATCTGGTGGTACTAGTTATACCTTCGGTAAAATTAGTATTGATTCCATCACTGGTATCGGTACTGGTGCGGGTGGTCAAGTTGATGTCATCATTCCTCCTCCAGGTGGTCATGGTGCCGTTGCAGTTGTTGAGATTGGCGCATTCCGTGTCATGATCAATGCCAAACTTTCATATGATGAAGGTGCTGGAGACTTCCCAATTGATAATGATTACCGTCGTATTGGTTTGATTACTAATCCATTAAAATTTGGTACGGCAGAATTAATTTCTGATTTGACTGTTTCTGCTGCAAAGGCAGTGATATTCTCTCCTACGTTCCAAGGTAATTATGTTCCTGATGAAATTATCACTCAATCTCGTACAGTAGGTGGTCAAACCGTCACTGCTCGTGGTCGTGTAATTTCTTGGAATCCCACCACTAAACTTCTGAAGTATTATCAGAATGCTATTGATGGTATTTTCCCAGAAGTTACTGGTACTCAGAACGAGTTTGATGGATCAAATGTTATCAGTGGAGCAACATCTGGTGCTGCTGGACAACCAGATGTGAATTTTCCAGCAATTCCAAATACCGCTTCTAGGACTATTAACAACACTGAATATGATTTGGGTATGAGATTCAATAACGGTTATGCAAAACCCGAGATTGAATCCAACAGTGGTAATGTTGTTTATATAGATAATAGAAGATCAATTAGTCGTGCAAACGACCAGGTAGAAGATATTAAAATCGTCATCGAATTCTAATGGCACAAAATACCAATCTAAACGTTACACCTTATTACGACGACTTCGATAAGGATAGGAATTTTTATCGAGTTCTGTTCCGCCCTGGATTTCCAATTCAGGCGAGGGAACTTAGCACAATGCAGAGTATTCTGCAAAATCAAGTCGAATCGGTTGGTTCTCATCTATTTAAAGATGGTGCTATGGTCATCCCTGGACAAGTGGGATATGACTTAAATGTACAGGCAATTTTGCTGCAAGAATCTTTTCTTGGTAGTGATGTTGAGACATACAGAACTCAATTGACTGGTACTATCATTGAGGGTTTGACGACAGGTGTTAAGGCAAAAGTATTGTATAGCATCTCTGCCTCTGAATCTGAGAGGGGATATGTCACACTATATGTAAAGTATATTGATTCTGGGGATACAACTTCCGAATCTGCATTGAATACTTTCCAAATCAATGAACAGTTGATTGCAAGTAAGGAAATTACTTTTGGTACGACGCTGATTGAAATTGGCACTCCATTTGCTCAATTGTTGCCTGTTAATGCAACTGCAGTCGGATCGACAGCATACATTAGCGATGGTGTTTATTTCATTAGAGGTCATTTTGTTAATGTACCTTCTAGTTATTTGATTCTGAATCAATATGATACTAACCCTTCTTATAGAATTGGTTTAGAAATTTTAGAATCTATTATCACCCCCGAAGATGATGAATCTTTGAATGATAATGCTGCTGGAACATCAAATTATTCTGCACCTGGTGCCCATAGATTTAAAATTGGTACTCAGTTTGTAAAACGATTAATTACTGATGAGGCAGATAAAAACTTTATTGAACTTCTCAGGATCAATAACAGTAATGTAGAAAGTTTTGTTGAGAGAACAGCATATAGCGAACTTGAGAAGTCGATGGCTCGTAGGACTTATGAAGAGTCTGGCGATTATGTCATTGATACTTTTGATGTAACTCCTCGCGAGCATCTCAATGACGGATTTAATAATGGTGTGTATAGTGCGAACCAGACTTCTAGTAATGGAAACCTTGCTACAGATTCTAAGGTAGCATTAGAAGTTTCTCCTGGAACTGCATATGTTAGGGGTTATAGAACAGAGTTTATTACACCTCAATACATTGATGTTGATAAACCAAGGGATTTCGATACTCGTCAAAATGGAATTATCAACTTTAACCTTGGCAATTTCCTGAAAGTTTATGATGTTTATGGTTGGCCAGAAGTTTCTGGTGATGGAGTAACAGACGCATATCAGATTCTAGATCTTTATGATGATTATGCTGCGAATGCAACATCATCAGTAAAGGCAGGTGCTAATAGAATTGGTAGATGTAGAACTGTTCAGTTACAGAAGTCTTCTACTGCTCTTGCTGCAACGTCACCATTTGGAATTAGTCCTAATATAACTGGTGGTGTTTATGATCTATGGGTATTTGATGTTCAGATGTTCACCGTTCTGAACATTGCTAATGCTGTAACACCATATACAGCAGGAACTAGAATTGTAGGTAAAACATCTGGAGCAGCTGGTTACATTGCTGATACTGGAAATGGTAGTCACTACATTTATCTTGAGCAGGTCAATGGAGTATTCATTAATAGTGAAATTCTAGAAGTAAATGGAAGAACAGTTGGTACTCTTGAAGCAGCATGGTCTTATCAGTTAAGTGATACTAGATCGTGCTTTGGTAAGGATAGTGGCAGTAATATTATCTTTGGTTCTAATTTTATTCTGAATGACTCTCGACCTGTTGAGGCATCTACAGTTGATATTGATGATACAACAGATGATGAAATTACTGGTTTCAGAACTAGGTTTGAAAAAGATCTTCGTCCTGGAGACGTTGTTACTCCAACAATTTCTGATTTTGAGGGAGTAAATACTCATCGCATTTTAAGAGTTGATCCTACTGCTATTGCAACAACAGCAGCTAATAAGAAATCTACAGTTAGTGCTGGAAATGAAATCTTTGATTTTGCAGAGCAAACTGCAAAAATTGATGGCAGTCTGTTGAATGGTACAGTAACTGATGGAGAATATAGCGAACTAATTAGATTGCGTCCGTTTATCTTCCAAAAAGATTATCAGAATGGAGAACTTTCATTCGATCTTCCAGAAGATACTATGAAGTCTCTTGATGATGAATCATTCTTTGTATATAGAAACTTCTCTTCAAAAACAGTAACCACTGGTTCTATTACCTTTACTGTTCCTGAAACCGAATCTTTCGCAGCATTATCTTCTGATAATTATGTCTTAACTGTCGTTAGTAATGGTGGTTCTGGCACATATAGTAATGGTCAAAATATTGATATTGATGCTGAGGTAGATGCTGCAAATCTAACTGCTTCTTTTGGTGCTAATAATCAATCATTTACGGTTAGTGGATTAGGTTCAGTTGCAACAGTCACTCTGACCGCATTGGTTTCTAAGAACACTGTTTCTAAGAAACTGAAGACTGCTTCTAAGATGCAGGCATTAAAAGTATTCAAAACAGTAGAAGACTTAGTAGAACAACCTACAGGACTTACATTTAGTGCTCTATACGGAACCAGAGTTGAAGATGAAGATCTCTCGTTTGGTATTCAAGATGTATATAGAGTTCATGCAGTATATGAATCGTATGATGAGAATGATGCGTCGGCACCATATGTAGTTTTAACTGAATCAGTCTTCTTTGCAGGTGGAACATTAATTATTGGTAAGACTTCTGGTGCTAGAGGTCGTGTAATTTCATTCTCTAATGCAGATTTGAAGTTGTACTATGTTGGACTAAATGACATTCCATTCGTTCAGGGTGAAACTATTAATGGTTTCAATTCTGCTAATGAAGATATTACTGGTATTATTGATGACTCGGATTCTTCAATTTTTGCTGGTAGTAAAGTAGTTACAAATCAATTTGAACTTGAAGCGGGACAGAAAACTAATTACTATGATGTTTCACGATTAAGAAGATTAAGTACTGCTGTACCTCCGACAAGAAGACTGCTGGTAATCTTTGATTATTTCGCACATGCATCTTCTGGTGATTACTTCTCATCACAATCTTATAGTGGAATTAATTTCAAAGAGATTCCTAACTATAAATTAGATGGTTCTATTAAGTTTATTAGAGATCAAATCGATTTCCGTCCTGGTATTAAGAACTTAAGAAATGGATCAGGCACAATCAGTGCTCCATACTTTGTAAATTGTACTACGTTTGATTTTGTATCCAGAGTATTTGATAATACTGGATCAACAATCTTCGATATCATGCAAGTCAATTCTTCATTCCGTGCAGACTATGCTTGGTATCTTCCTAGAATTGACAAACTATTCTTATCACATGATGGAGCACTTAGAATTGCTAAGGGTGTTTCTGGTTACTACTTGATTCCACCAGCAGACGTTCAAAATTCAATGCTTTTAGCGACTATTGAATACAAACCATACGTCTTTGATCCTGAAAGAGATATTCTGATTACTCCAGAAGTTCTCAGACGTTATACAATGAAGGACATTGGTGATATTGAGCAGAGATTGACTCATGTTGAATACTATACATCATTGTCTATGCTTGAGTCTCAAGCAGATAATACTAAGACCTATGATGAAAATGGTTTCGACCGTCTGAAAAATGGTTATGTTGTTGATGACTTTACTGATCACACCACTGGCGATGTATTAAACGTCGATTATAAGTGTTCTTTAGACTTTAGAGAAGGTCAGTTGCGTCCTCAGCACTATACTACTAATGTAGGACTTAGATATAATCCTACAGCATCTACTAATGTCGTTAGGACTAATGGTAATGTAGTAATGCTTCCCTTTGATGATGTTGCAATTGTTACACAACCATATGCATCTAGAACTGAGAACGTCAATCCATTCAACGTCTTTACCTTTATTGGTCGTGTTGATTTAACACCTGCATCTGATGACTGGATTGATATTGAGCGTCTTCCTGCTCGTGTTGAAAACGTTGAAGGTGATTTCTCTGCTGTTTCTAGAGATCTCAATGTTGATCAGAATGGTTTTGCTCCTATTCAATGGCAGTCTTGGCAGACAACTTGGAAGGGTGAGACAATTAGATCTAGAAATAGATTTACATCTAGATCTGGTACATATGGTGTTGGTCGTCAGTTAGGTCGTGCAGGTCACGGTCAGCGTCGTCAAGGTCTATTCTATCTTCACGAACGTCGCACTATTCGTGTTGTTAATAATCAAGCACGTCAGGGTATTCGTACTAGAGTTATTCCTAAGATTGAACAGAAGTCTTTGGGAGATACAATCCTGTCACGTACAGTAATTCCTTGGATTCGCTCTCGTAATATCGGTTTCAACGTTGATCGTATGAAACCCCGTACAAGATTCTATGCATTCTTTGACGGTGATAATGTCACTAACTACATCACACCAAAAGTTGTTGAACTTATCAAAAACTCCACCACTGATAATAGAACCAACGAAACTCCTTTTGTTGTAGGTGAAACTGTTACTGGACAAACCTCTGGTTGCCAACTTAAAGTTGTTGCACCTGATGATGGATATAAAACTAATCCATATGGTAAGGGTACAGAAACTCTTCCAACTTCATACTCATCCCAAACAGTATATCTAAATCATGATATCACTGAAATTTCTGAGAATATATCACCAAATCATTTTGGTAATGTTCAGGTTGGGGAACTTTTAGTTGGTCAAACGTCAGGTGCAATTGCGGTGGTAAAAGATCGTCGCATCCTCACTGATAACGTTGGTAATGTTCAGGGTACATTATTCATTCCTTCCCCTAAGAATGATGCCAACCCACGTTGGGCAACAGGTACTCGCTCTTTGCGTTTCACAACTTCGGAAACTAATCTGAAGACACCTGGTACTGTAGATTCTTCTGCACAAACAACGTATTCGGCAACAGGTACTCTTCAAACTGTTCGTGAAAATATTTTGGCAGTTAGAAATGCTGAAATTGTTACCGATACTGTTAGTGAAGAAAGAGTTGTCCAGACAACTAGAACAGAGACTCGTCAGGTTGGTTGGTATGACCCTCTGGCACAGTCCTTCATTATTGAAGAAGAAGGTGGTATGTTCTTAACTGGTGTTGATATTTTCTTCAATACTAAGGATGCGAATATTCCTATCTCCATGCAGATTCGTACCATGGAAAATGGATATCCAACTAAGACTATCCTTCCTTTCTCTGATGTAACAATTACACCAGATGATATTGAGATCTCAGAAAGTGCTGCTGTTCCTAGTAGATTCTCTTTCAAAGCACCTGTTTATATTAAGTCTTCAGTAGAATATTGTTTTGTTCTACTTTCCGACTCAAATGAATATCAGGTTTGGATTTCTAGAATGGGTGATGTTGATGTAACTGGAACTAGAACAATCTCCGAACAACCATATGCTGGTGTTCTGTTTAAGTCTCAGAACGCATCTACCTGGACTGCTGACCAGTATGAAGACTTGAAATTCACGATTTATCGTGCAAACTTCACTTCGACTACAGGTACAGTAACTTTAGAGAACGCACCTCAAGGTAAAGGTAACAATGGTATTCATAGATTGATTGAAAATCCAATTCAAACAATCAAACCAAAACAAGTTCTGTCTCTTGGACCTGCTGTAACTCAATACACATTTAGTCAAGGTGCTCGTCTTCTACAGCAAACTACTGCTGCTCAAGCTACTATCATATCAACGACAACTTCGAGTTCCGTTTCTGATACTTTGACTATCAATGACGCATCTGGGTCTTGGTTACAAGGAACTGCCAACACATATTTGGTAAGATCTTCCGAATCATTAGCAACAATTGTTGCTGGCAGTTCTTCTGGAACATTGGAAGTTGGTGATATTGTTACTGGTGCAACTTCAAACTCAGTCGGTATTGTTAAGACTTGGGATGGTTCTACTAACTTAGTTCTACATTATATTACTGGCGCATTCACGGATACAGAAACTCTTTCTGAACCTGGTGGATGGACTGCTACTGTCACTTCTTCTGCTGAGAGTGGTGACTCTTACGGTGCATATTTGACTGCAGCACCTACATTTGATAGCGATCAAACTGAAGTCTTGGTTTATCATCAAAACCATGGAATGTACAACAGATCTAATAATGTAAGTGTTGAGGGTGTTATTTCTGAAATTTCACCAACTACTCTGACAGGTGCATTAGCAGCGGGTGCTACTAGTATATCTGTTCTTGATGCTAATACTTTCCATACTACAGTAAATGGATCAGTTGTCAGTGGTTCAAATCCTGGATACATTCGCATTAATAGTGAATTAATTCAGTATTCGGCAATCTCTAGTGATGGTAAGACAATCACTGTAGCAACTTCTGGTAGAGGTTCAAATTCAACTACAGATACTACACATCCATCAGGTTCTGTTGTTGAATGTTACAACTTGGATGGCATTCCACTGATTGATATTAATAAGACTCATACATCTGTGTCTTGCCCATGGTTAGATACTTACATGCTACACATCACTGGTGTTGCAAATAGTGGAATCCGAGGTGGTGGTATCAATGTTTATGCATCTCAGAATATTCAATTTGAAACTCTGACACCTAGTGTCTCGGTCATGGATCTTCCAGAAACCGATATCACTGCTAGGGTAAATACTACTAGTGCAACATCTATTGGAGATGGAAGCACCAGTGTAGATCAAGCATCATTTGTTAATGATGGTTCATATGTTCCAGTAACATTAAATGATCTGAACTTGTTCAATAATCCAAGAATGATTTGTTCTGAGGTTAATGAACTTGCTAAATTGAGTGGTCAAAAATCATTCACGATGAAGGTAGATCTTTCTACAGAAAAAGATACACTTTCACCTGTAGTTGATTTGGATAGATGTTCATTAATCACAACTTCAAATAGAATCAATCAGTGGCCTGGTGGTCCTGATGCATATGGTCAGCAATCACAGATTGACACATCGCAAGATGTATCTACTCTGCCTTTCGGTGATCGTAATGACGCGGTTTATATCACTCGTCTTGCAAGATTGATCAGAGAATCTAGATCTCTGAGAATTGATTTACAAATGTCTCGTCCTCCTGAGGCAGATGTTAGAATCTACTACAGAGCATTTAGTTCTGGTACAAATGATGATTTTGATTCTATTGGTTGGACTCTAATAGACACTCCACTGCAATATGATGCTTCTCCTAACGAAGAAATTCTTTGGAAGGATTACTATTATGAAGTCAGTGGTTTGAATTTCAATGCATTCCAAATTAAAATTGTAATGAGATCTTCAAATCAGGCAAGAGTACCATTAATTGCAGACCTTCGCTGTATCGCCCTTGCTACCTAATGAAAGAATTGAATGAAGAAAAGTTAATCCCTGTGGAGGGGAAGGAGGGGTGGTATAGAGACCCCTCCTCTAATGCCATTATTAGTGCCAGTCAATCTGACTATGATAAATATATGGCGTCCTATAATAGACGCCAAAAGGATTTGACAGAAAAGAAAGCTTTACAAAAAGAGGTTTCTGAGTTAAAATCTGATATGAACGATATCAAATCGCTTCTACTAACGTTAGTCCAAAATCAAAATAGTTAATTATGACAGTTGAAACCGTTTCTCAAAGTGAGATGCTTGCTCAATTCAAAGAGCGTTTTTCTAAGTTGATTGCAGAAAATCAGCAACTTGCTAATAAAATCAAAGAAAATGAAACAACAGCACTCAAACTTCAAGGTGCTATTGAAACACTAGAGTACTATAATCCAGAAGAAGAAGAGGAAACGATGTCTCTTCCTCCAGAGGAAGATTCTGAGGATCTTCAGGTCGGTTTAACCGAATAATACCAGGGAGGAGAAATCCTCCCTTTTTAATGGCATAAATAACTCAGAAGCATTAACTGTACGGGTTGTCGTAAAAAATGGCAAATAGAATTCAATTAAGGAGGGGTGGTGCTCAGGAATGGGCGAACGCGAACCCAACTCTCGCTCAAGGCGAATTGGGAATCGAACTTGATACTGGACGTTTCAAGATTGGTGATGGCGTTTCTCCCTGGAATACATTACGATATGAACGTCCTGTTGAATCTACTTCAAACACAGCAAACACTCTTGTGCAAAGAGATGCTGATGGTAATTTTTCAGCAGGTACAGTTACTGCAACATTAATTGGTAATGCTTCAACTGCTGCTCGTCTTGCATCATCTAGACAGATTACTCTTGGTGGTGACCTTGACGGATCTGCTATCTTTGATGGTTCAACAAACATCACGATTTCAGCAGATTTAGATTTAGTACCAACACTTCCACATTATGATGGTACTAACACGTCAAGTGCAACATATACAAAAGTTGTAGTTGATTCTAAAGGTAGAATTACTAATGCATCTTCACCAACCAGTCTTTCAGAATATGGTCTGGATGGAACAGTAGAAGGTCAATCAGCACAGGCATATGATCTTGACCTGGCAGCAATTGCAGGTCTTACCACTACGGGTATTATTTCCAGAACTTCTGGCGGTAATATGCAAACCAGAACTATTACTGGTACTGCAACTAGAATTTCTATCAGTCAAGGTGCTGGTATTAGTGGCAACCCAACCATTGATATGATCACTACAGCAGTAACTGCTGGAGATTATAATACAGAATCACTAACATCAGTTTCTGGTGCTGGATCTAACTCAGAACCATTTGGTACAGAAACTGTAAATGCTACAAAATTTACAGTAGATGCCTATGGCAGACTGACAAGTTCAACAAACGTACCTATTGCTACTGCTACCGAAGGTAGTAAGTATGCAGCATATGCAGGAGGTACAACATATGTTAGATATGATATTATTGAAGATAGTAGTAGAGTATATCAATCAATTACAGGAATCGCTGCAGGTGGTGGTGCTCCAACTCACACTGATGCTTCAGATGCTGGTGGGTGGAGATATCTCGGTGCAGCAGCAACAGAGCAGAAAGGACTTGCTTCTTTCGCACAAGAAGATTTTGATGTTGATGCCAACGGACATGTAACTATTGCTGCTGTTGGTGTAGATAATACACAATTACAAAATAATCGTATTGGTTTCGCTGACGGTAATACCGTAGAAAATTTTGAACTGGATCAGGAACTTACTGCAACCACTGGATACAGAGGATTCAATTATCTTAACTATTTTAAAGTTAATGATACGAGCGGTAATCTACTCGTTGGCGCTAATAATACGGGGGACAGCGGAGCTGGCGAACTTGATGTTAATGTACGGTCGTATTTCTCTGACCCTGATATTACTCTTGACGGCGATGTTAATCAGACACTGGATAAAACTGGGGATGGTAACCTTTTCCTTCAACTAACTCAGAATAGTGCAACTGCTAGAACCTTCAGCATTCTTTCTACAAATTCTGGTTCTGGTGCAGCAAACATTGTTGTTGCTGCAACTGATTTAGTTGATATTCAGGCAAGCGATGCAGCAGGTAAGGTATATGTAGAAGATGCAAGAT
>Ga0181379_1000083_pt1 | contig 44367 bp, 87 predicted proteins | sample 2SPOviralmetaG_FD_130115 | JGI IMG/M metagenome (GOLD analysis project Ga0181379, IMG submission 130115) | Marine viral communities from the oligotrophic San Pedro Time Series (SPOT) site, San Pedro Channel, CA, USA - 2 SPOT_SRF_2009-07-10 | ecosystem: Environmental > Aquatic > Marine > Strait... | reverse complement strand
AGGTAATCCCGAATAATGATCCCATTTATAGGATACCTTAGAGGAAGACGGATGAACGTTAGTGATATCCGCGCGTGGCGACCTTCGGTCGAGAGAGAGAAACGCCCCCTCACTCGCCCTCAAAGCCTTTATGTCAAACTCCCACCCCTTCAATTGCTTTAATAGTTTATTTGTTCTTCTCATAACTACTTGTTTGTTTTAAAAAATTATTATAAGCCTCTTCAGTAGATTGCTCTATATACTTTTGTTTATCTTCAGCATTATCAAATTCATCCATATGCTTATCAAAGTGCCATCTGTAATCCCATCCATTCTTTATTATCTCTCCACATCTACTACATATTACCATTGCTATGCTTTACTCTTTAAACCATTCCTTAATTGTATCAACATCATATCCTAATGAATAAGATATCTTCTCTATAAGTTCCATAAAGTCCTCATATGTTAAATCGTCATGTTTAGTTTCTACACTAACCTTTTGGTCGTAATGTTCTACCGTTACTTTCATACCTTATTGTTTAAAATTTACCGTGGTTACAATTACCCTTCATATAGTTGTCATTAGCTATCTTAATACCTAAGTAAATGTCTTTAAAAAACTTCTTTAACCTATTAATCATACCTTATTGTTTAACATCTTCCATTGAGAGTAATCACCTCTATTAATCATATAACCCCAATGCAATAATGATTGTTGTATTCTTGGACTAACGTTTGTATTATTAGTCTCATATATTCTCTTATATATTCTCTTTCTCCATCTACCATTTACTCCACAGAAGTCTTGCCATCTCTTAATCTGCCTATCGTCGTCTGGATGCCTTCTACCATTATAATACTTTATATACCACTCAAACCATCCATATGGGTCATCTTTATGCATCCAATTCATCTCTGTCCAATAGTCGTAATTCATACCACTTCTTACTTTGAACATATTCATCTTAGGCTTATATTTGTTTCCTAAGTAGAGATGAGGAGACACATCAGCTAACGTTTCTTGAAATAGAGATTGATAATCAGTATCACCTTCTAATTGTTCTACTCCAAAGTACGATCCTCCGAATGCTCCATTCTTTAGAATATCGGTAGGAGTTAAATAAGGATAAAATTCTAACTTACTCATAAACAATTTTTACGGTACAAGTATATATCATCTATAATGTAATCTGAGAATAGTAGAGCTCTATCATACTCTTCTCTTATTATCATTTCCTTTACTTCGTTAATTCTTTTTATGATATCATCCCCGCTCATAACTTTCTTTTATTAAATGCTTTAACTTACTAGCAGACCATCCATGACTTCTATTTAAGTAATGTATTTCTATCCCAAGATCATCCCCAGTAAAAGGTTCTCCTATATAATCACTTCCTAAAAATCTAATATCGAATTCACATTCTTTAAGTAAGTTATATAAAATACCTTCGTAAGTATAGCTGATAACATCATCAACATACCTAATACTCTTTAGCATAGCCTCTCTATGTCTTGGATCCAATATTGGTTTATCCTTTTCAGGCCTTTCAATAGAAGGATCAGTATGAAGCAACACTACTAATACATCACAGTGCTCTTTAGCTTCTTTGAATGCTTGTACATACCCAGGATGATAGATATCAAATGCTCCAGCTATAACTCCTTTTATCATTTAAACGTTCCGCTTTTTAATTCGTTTTTAAATTTAACAATCACATCATGATACTCACCCCACTTATCTCTATCTTGCTCATAATAAGATTGCTCACAACCTCTCTTACATTCATCTTCTACTACCTCTAATATTTTAATAAATTGATCTTTTATCATAGCCAGTTTAAAATTATGTTTATACTAATTAATACATTAGTAATGATAGCCTGAAGTATTATAAAAGTTCTTATCCATGCAACTCTATCGGCTTTTTTATTATCTTCACCGACTTTCTCTCCTAACGCTCTAGCCCAAAGTCTCCAGATTTTTGTTTTCATTACACAAACAAACTTAAAAATAGTAAGATAGACATAATGCCAATTAGTCCAATCATTGCGGAAACTGCATTACCTTCTACTTGTTCTTTTCTTCTACCTTGTCTGTATTCAATATCATCTTCACTCATAACTTAAATTTCTTTTTATATTTTTCGATAAAACCCTCTCCTACTCCTAGATCAAGTATTTCTGATCCTTCCGGAAGTAATTTACTCCGGCTGGAAATAATTTTATCAGGACAAGGAAGATCGTTAAACACTTTTAACATAACTTTCTTACCCCATTTTCTTTTATATGCTACTACTATCGTCGGTCTTTCTGCCATCTAATTCACTTATAACTCTCCAACTTTTAACATCTCGGTTTCTATTATACTGTTCCATCGACCAATCTAACCTATCTGTTTCTAGCTGTATCATATTAACTTTTGTATCATCAGAACTATCTGATTGATATTCGGTAACTTCTATATTATAGATTTTAAACTTCATCGTTAGCTATTTTCCATTTATTAACTCTAATAGCTTTTTGCTTCTTTTTTCTTCTAGCCTGAGAAGGTTTCTCAAAGTATTGATTCTCCCTTACTTGTTTAATCAATTTAGTACTCCTTACCTTCTGCTTAAATCTTTTAAGCGCTTTGTTGATGTTGTCTCCTTTTTTTAGTTTTACTCTAAGCATATATTTAATTTAATTTTTTCTTCTGTTCTTTTAAAGCTACTTGAAGAGTGTCATATTGATGAGCAACACTTTCGGTAGCAAATAGAGTTCCTTTTTTATTTTTACAGAACAACTCTATAAAAAGATCTGTATATTTTTGAGCTACTTCTAAATGAAATATATTTTCACAACTTTGAATTACTCGGAGGCCCTTCCAGAAGGCCTCGTTCTGTAATTCTCTGTCATGTCTATCTATAGCTCTTTTGTTCATTAAAATAAACTAAGTTGAACTTCTTCTACTTTAGGAGTAACCTTAAAAGCTGATTCGACTTTTCTAGTAGGTCTAAATTCTTCACCAGCATTATCAATTAACTGACCATCTTTGATCGTAAAAGCATGCTTGCTTACTCCAATGATAAACGTTCCTATAGGATTATCCTTGATAAACGACTTTACCGTTTTCTTTCTCTTTACGATTTCTCCGTAAAGTTTATACTTGTTAGTAATCTTTTCAGTAGGTAGTACTTTAACCTCAAAGTCTTTACCTGCAATATTCATACCATTATCTTCTAGGTTCATCATATGCAAAGAAACTAACTCAGTTCCCTTACCTTCTTTTCTCCCAAAGTTTTCTTTTACATAACTATGAGCAGCATCATAATGAGAACCAGTAGCAGCAGCCACCGCTCTTACAAAGCAGTCATTCTTTTCGTTTTTCGCTATCTCAGAAGTTTGATAGCCTTTAATTTCATTACTCGCGTAACTATAAGATAAAATTGAATTGTGCATAACCTTTATTGTTTTTATTAATATATTATAAATATAAGAAAAATATTGCAGAATAACAACTGACTAACTAAATATTTTCCAATTCTTTTCCTCATCATAAGCAGCAACCTCATAAGGATGATTATCATACCGGTACCCCATATCATAATACCTCTTCATCCAACTAGGAGATTGCAAGTAATGCTGATATTCATGAACTAATGTTTCAATAATATGCTTTCTACTTTTCATATTAGGCCAGTAAACAACTATACTGTTATCCAGCCTATCATACTCAGCATGACACCCATCCTCTTCTCCTTGAGCTTCAGGCTCTCCGCTATGACGAGCATAAATATTGTAATGAGTTTCTACATAAGGAGTACATTCAGGAGTAAATTTAGAATACCCATAATGAGCTTCTATCTTAGGATAAACCTCTTCGATTACTTTTTTAATTTCTTGTAATGTCATAACCTTTATTATTTAATACTTAAATATAAGATAAATATTCCGGAAAAGCAACTGTTTCCTAAAGTATTTTGTTTATTCTATCTGTAAGTTTATTTAATCTTTTATGGATTAGATCTGCTTCTTTAAAATTCTCTTCTTCAAGAGCTTCACAAAACTTATCGTTCCAATGAACGTACTCATCCATTAATTTCTCTAGCAACATCTTTTATATGTTTACATTTTCTATGGGCAATATAGCCCCAACAGTCACAGCTCAACTGGCCATGTTTATTATACTTCACAGTATAAGTTTTATCCGAAGAACTACTTTTGAAAGACCAAGTCTTTGGCTCAACAAATAACTCTTCAAAAGGTTTCTTTTCTACTACTATATCATCATGAGTAGTTTCTGGATGGACTTCCATATAGGAAGGAGTATGAATCTTCTTTCCATCTCTCATTATAAAACCTCCTTTACCTACATTAGTATACGGTACTTTATAGTTATGCCGCTTAACCCAAAGGTTAGATGGAGGATTGCTAATCGAAAGAGCACCTTCCGAATAAACAATCTCTCCATTTACTTCCCACAGAGCCATTATTCTTGACCTGCTGCTAAAGTACCCATCCAACCAACTCTATTAGGAGTACTAAGGTTAAACAACCTTACGGACATATCTCCACCTCTTCGGTTCTTTGAGAAGAAGAAAGTTCTATCACCTTCTTTAGTCCATTTCATATGAGCCATACCAGTCATCATATGCTTAAATCTATTACTACCAGCAAACTCTCCGCCTTTAGTAACCTGCTGAATAACTAGGAATGAAGTATTAATCTCAGAATCATTCTCACCCATGTTATGCTTCTCAAATAAGTTAAGCAATTCAGTTTCAGCTTTCTTTCCAGACATCCAACCTTTAGTAGTATCAACTACAGCATTCTGAATCTCTGCCATTGAATCGATAAGTACAGTATCCCATCCTTCTGATAAGATTGACTTAACAACATCCAATGCATTATCCTCACAGTAGTCACCCATAAACAAAATAGGTAATTGACCAAACTTAGGAAAACGTTTTACATATCCAAACATATCGATCTGATTCATCTCACCAGAGATAAATAAAACCTTTTGACCTTTCTCTTGTAAGTCAGCAAGCATATCAAGCATTACTGTAGTCTTACCAATTCCAGGATCACCTACGATTGCATAGTTAGTACCTTTCATCAATCCACCTTCAGAAGAGAAATGAGCATCGATAACACGTCCAGATTTCATAGGACGGAACAATTGCGGATCAAAAGAAAGATCCGACATTTTTACTGTTTTTAAATTCATAACCTTATTCATAATATAACCTTTAACCTTTATACCTAAATATAAGAAATATTTAGTTCCTAGGCAACTTTTTCAACGACTATTTCCGGAAAAGTTTTAAAACGGAAGAGGAGCGTCTTTAGAATTGCTACTCGGTTTGCTGTGATCATCAAGCTTTCTGTAATTCATAGAAGCAAAAGGTTGCTCACCTATTTCAGTTACATCAGCATCAATCTTCTCAGCTAATTTATGAGCTCGTTTACGAGCCATATAATCGTTCTCTGCGTAAACGTACATATCCATCGTTACTACGTATCTGTTTTCTTTTGCCATAATTTATGCTACGTAATTATATTTAAACTCAATTCTTAAATGCTCCAGCATAAACTGATCGAAATTAGCTTCAGGGTCTCCTAGTTCATTCCAAGAGAATAAAAACGACTCTGCTATCTCTTCGATACAAGTACCATCTAATACTGGAACTTTCTCATTATTTAATTGCATGAGTGAAATCGTATTAAGTACCTCACTAACTACATAATCTTTAGATAAATATCTCATAATGAATAAACTTTATCGTTACCGTCTGCTAAAACCAAACAGTCTTCCGAATCGATAACGTACTGATTCATACCTCTATATTCAATAAGAGTACATTTAGTTTTTACAGGATTATTATCTGGGAAGCTGAGCCCATCCATGTAAAATTCATCACCAACTTTCATATCACTTAATACCATAACCTTTATTATTTAATACTTAAATATAAGAAAAATAACGCAGACGAGCAACTATTAAGTAAGTTACTTTGTAGTAAAGATATGTAAACTAAATAAAACTAAAGTTGAGAATAATACTCCCATTATTGCTCTATCGTTTTGAGTTACTTGGGTTCTATCTTTTCTTTCCCAAGATGGTTTAGAACTACCGCAACTAAATGTTAAAATACTAATTAACCCTAAGGCTATCATTTTCTTTTTCATATGATTAAATTTTTGGTTTTCCCATCATTACTTTTCGATGCTTCTCTCCTCCAATTACTCTATCATATGAACCATCTCCATGCCAGATAATCTCTTTTCCTTTAAGAGCTTTTTTGACTGTCTCCTCATCATTTACTATTGCTACTCCTTTTGCTTTTAGAATATCCAATATCTTTCCGGAAACTTCAATATAATACCCATTCTGATTTAACGCATTAACTGTTTTTGCAACTGCTGCTGACTTAGCTGGTTTTGATCCGTCATGACCCATTCCTACTAACTTAGTTCCTCCTGCTCTATTTTTAGTCATGATAGTAGCATCATCTTCTGGGTCATCATCTAAATCTATTACTAAGTAACCTTGAGCTGCAGATTTAATATCGTTAGCATTTTTAACGTTTGGATGACCTCCTAATGGAGCGTATGCAGTATCTATCATTTTGAATAGTTCCTCTTTATCATTTTCTACCTCAGCAGAAGTAAGAGGTCTCCATTCATTTTCTAATAAAATTTTAGCCAATTTCATCAAATACTATTTTCGTATAAATATCTTTGAAAACAGTAAGTGGAGTTCTATGACCATTATTAACCCAAATGAACGTATTAGGACTTTCTCCAGCATAATAATTTACGTTAGTAAGTAATCTAAAAGTTTCATGAGGATCAATAACATCATCTTTATCTCCTAATACTACTACTCTTTTTCCGATATCATTACCATAAGGGAGATTTCTCTCAATACTTCTACTATGAAGAGCAGGGTTAAATAAAATAGTTTTAATTCCAAAGTGACTAGCAATCGCATCGGCAAAGTAACCACCCATAGAGGAACCGATAATTAAATCAGGTTTACCTTTTTTAGTAATCTCTCTATACAGTTCACCAAAAGCTTTATGACTCGTATAATCCATTGCTGGAGCATAAACTTCATCAGCAACTTCTTTTAAGAACTCTACTTTCGGTCCACCGGGAGCAGACTCTAAACCATGTAAATACCAAACTTTCATATCGTTATTTATATCTAAATATAAGAAAAATATTGCTGAATTCCAACTATTTTTTAGTCTTTCTCTCTTGTGAACCAGACAGGATTCGAACCTGTGACCGTCTGCTTAGAAGGCAGATGCTCTATCCAGCTGAGCTACTGGTCCTAGTGATTAGAAACTTTCTGCTAAGATCCTATCTATATCCTTCCTTGATTGCCATCCTATTGGATCAGCATCTCCTATCATTACTTCGAAACTTGCAGCATCCTCCACACTAGAACATTCAGCTCTATTACCAGCTTTAGATGAACTGTACATCCCTTTTCCGCATACTATTGATATACGTTTACCATTATCGGTATATACTTGAGCCATAATTCCATCTACGACTGGGTGTTTAATAAATCCTAAATTTTTAAATCTCATCTTTTTTAATTTTTGTACCTCGGGCCGGGGTCGAACCGGCACGAGCATTACTGCTCACAGGATTTTAAGTCCGGCGTGTCTACCTATTCCACCACCGAGGCATTAGGATCAAGGGGCAGGACGCCCCCATCACCAGGTTATGAATCTTTATGCGTTAATAACGTAATCTCTATATTGCCATAGAAGGGTATCTATGTTTGAAGTTCTTACTTTCTCAAATACTCTAGGAGTTTCTCCGTAAGTACTAATCTCAATATCAGCAGACTTCCCGGAAGCAGTTTTAGATAGAATTTTAGCAGAAGTAATACCTCTTAAAGTCCAATCCCATCTAAGATCAATAGAACCTTTTTTCTCTTTATCGAAAACTAATCCTTCACCGTTTAGTAAAGTTTCTGCTTTAGTTAAATAAGTTTGATTCTTTTCATCTTTTAACTTCTGAACATCAGCTTCGACTGACCACTTAGCATCTCTAGCAGCTCTGTACTTATCAGCAAATGAATCTTTATAACTATTAAATTTAGCTACAATATCATCTCCATGATCTAATAGTACTTTAGCAACTTCACCAGCAGTAAATAATCTTTCTAGTTCCCACTGAGAGTTATCATTAGTAGAGTACATGCTAGTTTCAATATTAGTAAACTCTCCGGTTTTCCAATCATCTCTAAATCTTAGAGTAATCATTTCTTTGTCATAGTTATATTCCTTATGAGGACGTTTAACTACAAAGCTAGTACTGTAATCATGATGAAAGTATACATCATCTAGAGTAAACTCTCCTCCGAAATACTCTTGAATAATTTCGAAGTACATAGAATCTCTCTTCTTTTCAACTTCATTAAAAGTTTCAGTAAGTGTAGCAAGCTCTACTTGCTTTTTTTCGATAATTTGATCTAAAATTTGTGCTTTTGTCATAACCTTTATTTTTACCTTTTTAATTATACTTAAATATAAGAAAAATAATGCAGGGAGGCAACTTTAATCAAAGAAATTCCCAAAGAAATCCTTAATAAGAGTATAAACGAATACCCCGAAACTTCCTACCCAGATAAATACATGAAAGAATCTTTCACGATTACTCCAAGGTTGGTTGTATGGTGCGTCTAGTTCTGAGGTTGTATAGTGTTCTAACCAAATAGTCCATACACAACCTAATACTATATATAAAGCAAATGCTTCTAAAAAAATCATAATTTTAATCTATTTTCTATATCAATCATCTCCTGTTGGAGTTTTTGTATTTTAAGTTTAGTAACTTGGGTTTTAGGCCCTTCTAATTTTAAATCTAAAATTTCATTAATAATATCTCGATGTCTTTTTTCATCGATGTAGTTTCCTAAGTTTTGCATTTTAATTAATAAGTAAATTCAATAAGTATTTCTGTTGGTCCAAAATATAACTCGTAACTGCAAAATCTATTATCTAGTTTGCAGACTTTTGAGAAGTTATAAACTTCAATTTCTTTTTCTCCATTCCATGCCATCAGAGCATTTGGTTGATAGTCTATTCCAAAGCTTTTGAGTTTGTTAGCAAAATATAACTCTTTTACTTTTTCTGATAAATTACTAAACGGTATTGTTATTAACATTTTAATTACTAAGTGGTGCTTTAATGTATGAGTGACTTTTATAGTTTAATAAACTAGCTTTAAAATCACCATCTAAAATATTATTATACTCAAGCTGAAGTTTGGGAAGTTTGTAATGACTTCTTTTAAGTTGCTTTTCAGCCTGTTTTATATGGTTTTTATATAAATGAATATCTCCAAAGTTTCCTATTAGTTCTCCAGGTTCATAACCTGTCTCAGCACATAGTAATTCAAGTAACAGACCGTAACTGCTAATGTTAAACGGTACGCCTAAGAATAAGTCAGCACTTCGTTGATTCCACATGAGAGAGAGCTTACCGTCTGCTACATAACATTGAAAAGAATAATGACAAGGAGGAAGAGTCATTAAATGTAACTCAGATATATTCCATGCATTTACCATTAATCTTCTGCTAAATGGATCTTCTTTAATATTTTTTATCAGTTCATCTATTTGATCTACATAACGAGTAAAAGAACCATCTACAATTTTCCATTTTCTCCACTGTCTTCCATATATTGGGCCTAATTCCCCCCACGTATGAGCAAACATTTCATCTTCTATAATTCTATTTTCAAAGTCTTCGACTGATAGGTATTCATCTAAATCGTATTCGTAAGCTCTTTTATAAACTTTATAAGCATCTCCTGTCCAAATATGACAACCTTCTTTTAGTAGAGGTCTAATGTTAGTTTCTCCTTTTAGAAACCATTTTAACTCAGCAATCATAGTATTAAAAGCTACTTTCTTAGAAGTTAAAATAGGAAAGCCTTTTGACATATCATGTCGTATACTTTTTCCAAATAAAGATATTGTACCGGTTCCGGTTCTATCATCTTTCTCAACTCCATTAGTCAAAATATCAGATAGTAAGTACTGGTAGTCTCTGTCTAGTTTGTTTTCCATAGAACCTGAATACAAATAAGAATTAATGCTAAAATTAAACTAACTCCGGTTTTTGCTGTAATACCTTCTTTAAAGAAATAACTAACACAAAAAGCATAAATTATCATACCTACTCCAAATCCTATAAATCGAGCAGGCCATAGAAATCCATCTGTACCGGAAACTGTATATTTAGTGCCGTACATATAAAAGTAAGAAAGGACTATACCAGCTACTGCTACCCAGAATTCGTTTTTTCTGAACCAATCTATTTTTAAGAATTGTCCGTTAAGTTGGAAAAATGTAAGCAAGTGAGCCACTATAAATAATCCGACACCAATTAATAAATCATGTACCTTTATCATGTATAAATAGTAATTGAAGTTAATTCATCTATACTTTTTAACCTTCTTTGTATAGATCTTCCTTTAGGTTTTCTAATTAAGTTTTCATAAACGTAACCATCTATCTCTATATGATGACCAGAGTTTATTATTTCTGTAATTTTAGCATTAGCTCTTGCTTTTGGAAAGTAGTATAACTCATTCATAACTTATTGTTTTTTAGATTTATAATATTTAATTAAGTAACTAGCTGTTCTGTAATTAGTAGCTAGAGGTATTTCATGTACGTCAGCCAATCTCATTAACATAGATATATCTACATCATGTGGATGTTTACCTAAAGGGTCCCTTAAGAATATTACTAAGTCTATTTCTCCTTCAGTAACCATTGCTGCTATTTGTGCATCTCCTCCTAATGGACCTGACTGTACACTTATTACGTTTTTTATTCCGGCATGCTTAACGTGCTTACCAGTAGTACCTGTTGTAACGATTGTTACGTCCTCTCTATTGAAGAAAGGTAATCTTTTTGATACGAAAGCAACCATATCTGCTTTCTTATTATCATGTGCTATTAATGCTATTTTCATCCTAATGTTTTAATAAAGTGTATAGTCCAAGCTATTAATCCGTTTAGTTGCAATGCTACTAAGTTCCATTGTTTTCTACTAAATACTTGAATTAGAACGCATATAAAGCCGAATATAAAAAGCAAAGGTTCTACAGTCCATTGACCAGCCATTAATAAGCCTGCTCCCATATATCCAATCCTTGCAGCCATTCTTTCAGCAGGAGTTAACTGTCTATCTCGTACCATCATCCTTAAGTAGTACTTCCACCAGCTGAACTCACATTTTCGACAAGTTTTCTTCTTATGAGTTTTAAAAAAGAAATCAGGTCTTTTCTGTTTACATACGTTACATTTTCTCATAACCCTAAATCTTTTCTGATATCTTCTTTTACAATTCTAAGGTACTTTATTCTTTTATTATCAGAAACAAAAGGCACAGACCAAAATTGTTTAGTCTTTAACCATCTAGATAATTTCCATCCAAATACAAAAGTAAACACTCCTAAGACTAGTCTTAATTTAACTGAGTTAAGGTATAGAGTTCTTACAGGTAGAGAAGGAGCTCCGTGAGTTATGTAGGTTCTTACTTTTTTGTCTTTTAAGAAAGGTTTAGGGTAAGCATAAAGTTTAGTTATATTAACAAATTTATAAGCAAATCCAGGGGTGAGCACTTCATCAAAAAAAACTTCCATTCTTGGAGTTAACCTAAACCACCACACCGGCGAAATAAAGTAAATATGAGTACTCCACGAAACCCAATCTTGGTATTTTGTAACTAATTCGGTTCTAGGTCTTGAGAAACTATCTCGATATAAATCTATAGTTCTATAATTCTGCTTATACTTTCGCATTTGACGAATCATAGTTCTATAAATACCATCCCAACAGAAAGATTTCTTATCAGGATGACCTATAACTATTAAATGACGTTTTTTATCTGACATCCTCTTTTTTAACTTTTACAGTTCTAGTACTCTTAATTTTATTTCTTTTAGTTTTTTCTTGCAGTACTCTAGCATTAGATTTTTTTTCATTATAATTTAACGAATGTCTAGCATAATAATCTGGATAGTTTTCTTCTCCGTTCTTACGGTGATTATAAAATATATTCCATATTAAGAATCCCATGTAAGCTGTAAATATACAAAAACCTACTATGAACATCGCTATATTCATCTTCCTCGTCTTTGTCTGATTGCTATGGCAAATAGTAAAATAGTTCCTGCCCAATGAGCCGAATATTGAGCCTCTTCGGTATGTCCAAATAATCCTAGTCCAATAGAATAACACATACAAATAAATGCAAATGCTATTGGATACCATGTATTAATACTTTCTTTAATTTTTCTCATCTTCTTACTTTATTTAAATTAGAACCCCATCCAGTTCTTCTATCCATAGCAGCAATAGTTCTAGCTGATTCAGGATCTTTAATTACTTCAGTTTCACAATAAGTCGTCTTTCCGGAAATAATATTCCTTACATACCATCTAGAGGTATCACTACAACTCACACAAGTTTTAGTATCAGGAAGAGCTTTTATCCTCAAAGGATGAATCTCTTCAGTACATTTAATGCATTTCATTATCACAACCTTTATTATGTTTATTAAACCAACCACCACACTTACATTTTATCCAGTAAGCAGTAGTAGCAATTAGCGGAGAGGATGCAAAGGCAGTCCAAATATTAGGATGCCAATGCTCTCCACAAAAACCAAAAACATGTTTTACTACTTCTATCATTCTACTACCTCTACTTCAGTATAGGCAGCTAGATGTACTACCTCTCCATTATCTCTAGTACAGTAACTATACATTCCGTCTATACTTCTAAAGTTAAGAATCTCTTCTCCTTCTACCACAGGCGAAGCAGGAGGGACTTTTATATCCCCCACTACTTTAATCCTACTATTTCTAGGTACGTTATATAGTTTCATTATACTAAAGCTGTTGCTAGTTTAAACAATTCTTTATTCACTTTAAGATCTTTCTCGAAAGATTTAATCTTTCTAACCTTTCTAACTTTAGCTCCAGTTAAAGCAGCATGAAAGTCTCCTTGAGTAATCTTCTCTTGAACTACGTTGAATACTCTCCATAGATCATCTCCTTTATCCTCATCTCTTTTAGGATCAAGAATATCGATAATAGTCTCATCATCGTAGTTAAACTTCTTAGCCTTTTCAGAACCAGGCTCGATACCAGCTCTAATTAACATAGCATCTAAAGCTAACTTATTCTTCTCTTCTTGAGTAAGAACTCTTTGCTTCATCTGATTAAGAACTTCTACTTTATTAGGAAGATCAGCTACAGCTTCATTAACAACACCTCTCAACTCATCGAAAGTATATCCTTTATGCTTAATCTTAAACTCATTAAACTGCTCATCAGCAACTACAAGTCCATTAGAACATACCAATCTAAATATACCAACGCTAAATTTAAACGCTTGCATACCATCATGAGAGTTAGTCATAATAATTCTAGGAAAAGAATCATCACCATCTTTACCTTTAATCTTTAAATCAGGATTCTGAAAAGCAATCATATGCTTACTAAAGATAGTAGACTTACCTCTACCTTTACGCTGGGCTGCTTGAACAGGTTTCCATCCTAGTTTATCTAAATCGTCAATAATCGTTTCAGTATTAACGAATAGGTATTTTTTACTAACATCGGGGTTAGTAGCTTCTTTTGCGAATGCTAACGGGCATTCTTTTCTTAATTGATCCTTAGTCATATAATCTTGCTGACCTTGAAAACTTAACATAACATCTGACATATTATAACCTTTTTTGAATTATTATTATACTTAAATATACGAAAAAAAACTATGGGAGGCAACTAATTGACTTAGTTTTTTTAATTTATTTCTTCCCATTCTATATCATCTACAAACCTCACCATCAGGAAATGATCTCCATGCCTTAATACGTGATCACAGTTTAGATAATCTCTCCAAGCTTTCAATCCTTCCATATTACCATTAACTTGAGCAACTGAGATAGTTCTTACTAATTGATATAGTTTATTATTGAACTCTACTATTTCGTTTCTTCCCACTCTTTTATGTTTTTAAGTAGTAAGTATGTATCTATTGCTTGATCTGCACATCCCCATTCATGGTAGTTATCTAAACATTTCTGCACAGCTTGTTCCCATTGAGTTTTAGGAAGAGTTATTTCATATGCTAAATCATCTTCACCAAAGGTAATAGAAAACATATCAGCAGAATCTTTCTGAAATTGAAAAGCATCGTGTATAGATTCTACTATAGCATCAGTGATCTCTCTGCTTTCTCCTCGAAATACTTTTTCGAATTGTTCTGGATGTTCGAAATTAAAATGTTTCATTATCTTCTGCTTCCTGATATTTTATTTGCTTCATCATAGTAAGGTGTTGCTACTATCTTTTCATTCCATTCGTGAATAACTTCTTTATTGGAACCGAACATATATAGAGGTCCATTATATTCTACAGTTATCCATTTAAGATCTTTTAAGTCTTTCATGCCTTGACTAGGCTGTCTTTCAGGTTTAGTATAACGTCTTTTACCATCAAAAGATCTAAACTCTCTTGAAGTAACTCTATACCATTTATCTTTTATGCAGACTTCCAATACTGCTTCAGTAGGAAAGTCATAAACCATCTTTTCAAGATGACCTCTTTTTTCTGCCATAACCTTTATTATTTATACTAAATATACGAAAAATTAAGTTCCTAGGCAACTAATTTAGTAAATATTTTTAGTCTTAGTATTAAGTACCGAAGTAATTAAATCGTCGCAAACCTCAGGAGAGATTTTACCGGAATCTAATAGATCGTAGATAACTGTTGATAATGTTTCGTGTGAGTGAGTAATTACTCGAGAGTTTAAATTTGTCATAACCTTTATTATTTATATCTAAATATATGAAAAAATTAGTTAAGATCCAACTGATACCCGTTAAACTTTTCCATGTATGAAGTCATAGTAGTACCGTATCCATCTTTAAACTCATATCCTCTTCTAAAGAATTTTTTTACATTACCTTGACCAGCTAAATGTGCTGCTGCTAAAATTCCTGATTCAGTTATATAAACCCCATGTACTGTAGTACCGCAGTACTTTTCAATCTGCCTTCTTAATTTCTTAGCATTATGGTCTAATAAAGCTTGCATAGCTTCTTCTTGTAATCCAGGGTTAGATAAAAACTCTTCTCTGGTTACTTTAAATCCTAACCCCTTTAAGGTAGAGGCACCAAATTGATATTTACCCATGTACCCATAGGTATTTACTATTGAATAATTGTTACCTGATTCTTTTTTTCCTATTGCTTGTAAAAAGTCAACATGAGTAAAAGTAGGTATATCTAATTTAACAAGTTCTAAATGTGGTGTGACAGGAATTAATTCTGCTTTTTTTATATCAATTTTAATCGGTTGTTCGTATCTTATAGCGTTAATAGACGTAAAAGCCATAACAACGAACATAGCAATAATTGCTAAAGTTAATCTCGATAAATTTCTCATATGAATTGTTTTAGTTAGAAAAGATCCAAAAACGAAGTATTGATCTTCTTGTCACGTAATTTTTCATTACGTTCATGTGTCCTGACCAGATCGTCAGCCACTTTCCTCTCAAGAGGTTTCTTCTTTTTAAAAGTCGAAAATTTATTTACTTTCTTCTTTTTCATAATAATAAATAGTTCTATAGCCTGGAGATATACTCATCGCCAGGTTTTTCCTCATCATATAACCCTAATTCCTTTAGGTGCTCAATATGATGTTCATCTAAGTCCCATTCAGGTTCGTCTTTTTTAGTTTTAACGTAATCTTCCATTGCCTCTGCACGTTTCTCATCTATTGGTGATGCTGCATACAGGTAGGAACAATTATAACAGAGAAACTCTAAATTATCAAGATGCCAATTTTTTTTGTTTCCATCCTTAAAATTTAGTATAACTGGTATTTTTTGATCAGTTATCCGTCTTTCTGAAAAGCCACAGCTACCACAGACTTCTACTAACTTACCTTCGCTAAGTAACCTAGCTTTTATTTTTCTAGGATCAAAATGCTCTATAGGAACTTTACCTTCTAATAAATCCATAAGTGGAATTTCCTTATTTCCAGAAACAGCAAACTTAGGTATACCTTCGCCCGACTGATTCATATGAGCCTCTAGTAAAGTTACGCCGTTCTCATTCTTATACATCTTAGCATATTTCTTATAGTGGTTATAAGATATATGTAGATATCTGGCTGCTGCCATATTAGAACGGGTAACCTTTTGGGCTCTAAGTATATCCTCTTTACTTATTATTTTAGAAGGTCTTGCCATTAATAATCTATACCTTTGATTAATCCATGAGTATCATCATCATTAGGATCTCCATCATTAGTAACTATAACATTAGACGTATCTTCATCTAATACATTTGTCACTTTTTCTTTGATAGATTGAGAAACTTCTTGCTCATCTCTATCCATATCTAGGATTTCAACAACATCTGGAGCTTTTCTACCCATTGCTTCTGCTTCTGCTTTAGCAATTCGTAAAGCTTTCTTTTTATCCATAATGATAATATCATTATAGGTATGGTCACCGGACCCTTCTACAGTAGTAATACCTACTACAGCATCAACATCTGAGCAATTAACGCAGAAGTTATAACCATATTGAGTTTTTCTAAGTTCAGGAAAAGGTTCTCCACATCGTGGACAAGGAATCATTTTTAATTTTTGCATATAATATAACCGTTTAATATTTAAGCTTAAATATACGAACTTTTTTGCAGAAAAGCAACTTTATTCCTTAAAAGTGCTTATGACATCCCAAACCTCTTTTGGTTCTTTAAACTTTACAACTTTAGGTTCGTCTCCTTTCTGTAAGTCTAATTCTATCATTCCATCCCAAGATTTATCCGGACGTAGTTCGTAAAGGTACATTTGTATCAAGGATAGCTGCTGTTGATTAAAATGCATTTTGAATAAATTTTCTATAACTCTATAATACTTATCCTCATAAGCAATTAAATCCATTCCTAATTCTGAAATCATAAATTCAGAACGGTCTTGGATCTCTATCATTATTTTTAATGAATCTATAAATAAGTTTTTTTGTATTTGCTCAGGCGAAGGACTTAACGCTTTGATATTAAATCTAAGGTTAAGGGAATTTTTAAGTACTTTATGTATATCTTTTTTATTCTTCATCTATTCCTGATTGAGGGTTTTGACCTGAAAGTGCTTTACGTACAATCTTGTCAAAGTATTCAATGTAAACAAAAAAACCAATAATAGTCTTGTCTTTCAAATTTCTATCTCTTTCTACTCGTAACTCATAGTCTTCTAGCCCAGTTTCGAGTCTTTGCTCTAATTCTATGGCTATATCGTTTTGTTGAGTTGGTGTTATTCCACCAAAACTTGTAGGAAGAAACTGTATTTTGAGACCTTTCTTTTGTGGATCTTCGTTTACATCTACCTTCAATAGGAATTTATGACCGGCAAAGCTTATCTTTGCGGCTTCGGATATTACTTCTTTAATAAGATTTTTAAGTTTGCTCATTGGAAGTTGATTTACTATAATAAATAGTTGATTAAAAATTAAAAAGTTTCTGATTCTATATTAATATCAGAAAAACCCCAAGTGTCTTTATTACGAGATTCTTGTTGAAACGTTATAGCTCTTTGTAAGTCATTTGCCTTTTTATTGATTCCTTCAGCAAATCCTCCTCCGCCCCAGCCTTTGCTACCATGATTTATATGAAATAAAGGAGGAGAAAATTGACCAGTTAAATTAAAACCGCTTAACTTAGCTTTCTTTTGTACATTAGTATCACTATATAAAGGGTATATTAAATCTTCTTCAAAACCTTTTATAGTATGCCATACTTTTTTAGAAGCTAATTGAAAATCCCCACAACAGTTAATTATACTATATTCGTCACCAGGGGTAGTTGATTCTAATTTATTTCTTGGTACTGAGGTTTTGTATGCATCATCTCTAAAAGCACTCCAATTATCAAAATTATAATCTCCTCCTTGGAATTCTTTTATATAATCCCATTCTACTTCTCTTCTACTAACTGTAGTAAAGCTATCTTCTCCTTTTTCTTCTATTAATTTTAATATATCTTCTCTTTTAGGTTGAATTATATCTACATTAGTCGATACTATATAATCTCCAGTAGCTCTTCTAATTCCTATATTTCTTGCTAAAACTTCACAGCACTTTTGAGCTTGAGGATCATAGTTGGTAAGAGCAGAAGCTATTTCAGGAGGTATAGTTATATGTTTTAAGTTACCTTTGAACTGTAAATTTTTTTCTATATCATAAAGTAAACTATATTTTTCAGAATTCCAATCTATATAAAATACTTCATCATAGGTATTTATAGCTGAATTCATAGCATATGTAGCTCTCTCATTTAAATGCCCACCATAATTATCATTACGTGAAACTATTATTGCAGTTATTTTCATATATTACCTGTTTAAAGACCTCCTTATACCTTCTTCTAAACTTATTTTAGGAGTATAAAAATCTAACATCCTAGAATTATTAGAACATCTATACATTACTCCTACTGGTTTATCGGGTCTATGTTTAATTCCTTTACTGGGTCTCCAGTTCGATACTTCGAATATCAACTCGGCTAATTCGTTAAAAGAAGTAGGTACACCGCTTCCTAAGTTTATAGGCTTTTGTATATCTAACTCTACAGCTTTTATAGTTGCTTCGACTACATCTTCTATATGAATGAAATCTCTTACTTGAGTTCCATCCCCCCAAATTTCAAATTCTTCTTCTTTATCCTTTACTCTTTTTATAAAAGAAGGAAAAGGGTAATCTAAATCTTGAGTTTCTCCGTATCCACTAAAAGGTCTAAATACGTAAGTTTTAACTCCATACTTTCTTGCAAAAGTAGCTAAATACTCTCCTGATAATTTTGCCCAACCGTAAGTAAAATCAGGAGAAGAAATATCATTAAGATCAATATCAGATTCTTTGAGTTTATTTCTAGTACCTTTAGCTTGTAAATTAATCGGATAAGCTGCAGATGATGAGAAATAAATAACCTTTTTTTGTTTAGTTCTAACCGCCCAGTTAAAAAACTCTGCATCGATAGATAAATCAGTAGCAACAGCTAAAGGATCATTTTCAATTGTCTCTCTACCTCCTACTATAGCTGCTAAATGTACTACTAAGTCAAATTTATCATTACATACCTTAAAAAAATCACGACAGTCATTTCCATCTTTAATATCTACTCCTGTTATATCATAATTTTTACTTTTGAAAAACCTAATATATTCTTGTCCTACAAAACCTTTATGTCCAGTTATTAAAATTTTCATAAACTACTTATTATATTTTTCCATTCTTTAAACGCTTCCCATGATTGGTCTGGTAAAAAGTTTTTTATTCTATCTGGACTAACTTTTAGTTCTTCTAAAAGTCTAACGTTATTTTCCATACCAATATATTCCCTTTTCATATCTTCAATTAGTGAATATCTACCTGCTGTACCTAAACTTCTATCGCTCAGTACTCCTGGTTTTGTAAATACTACTTTATTATCTTTCGACTGTACGTAGTATGCTGCCCATATATCATCCATTCTACCAATGTGTGGGAATAAGAAGTAATCTTTAACTATATCTCTAGTAATAATAGTATTTTGAGAATTAAATGGTGATGGTTTATTACCTGCAATTGGGAACTGCTCAGGTGTAAATTTACAAAAAGGGCTATAAATCATTCTACACACTGCATCTACATCTGGTTCACCGTCCCAGAATATAACTTGAACTTTAGGAACTATCGTTTCCTTTGTAAAATTACTATAGTCTCTATAAGGTACTAATTCTAATGGAAACCCTCTATGCCATAAATCTCTATGTTCTTTTAATGCACCTATCGAATCAAAAGCTAATTCATCAACATTATACATAGTTACTTCTGTAGGTCTATTTACATAAAGTTCTTCTGCCCAATCATCATAAGGTATGTTATCATCATCTATAATAGCTATTATATCTGCACCTAACTTATATGCCTCTAATATAGCAAAGTTTCTTCTTTGTATACATCTCCAACCAATAAGTTCACTTAAAACCGGATAATTTTCTAGTTGGTTATCAGGTGAAAGATAAGTAACGTTATCTAAATTCTCATAGAGATCATGAGGTGTTTTCAAGTCTCCTGCTACTATAACATGCCAATCAGGCATAGAAGCATATTTTAAAAGAGCTTCAGTAGGTGGATTGATAGTTGTAGTTGCTATAATTTTTTTCATTATACTTTATATTTAGTTCTACCGTTTGCTTCTATTCTGTCGTAGTGATCATTTTGTTCAGTCTGTCTCTCTATCTCTTTAGGGTGCAACATACAAAATAATTCTGCTGTTGGTAACATAGTTGATGTTTTATATCCTACTATCCTGCTGTGTAGTAGTCCGTCCCATTTGATATCTTCTCTGTTTCTAAATAATCTAGTTTGGTAATCAGGAAAATTCACCCAACCTTTTTCATTGACATGCCATCTCCATTTATCAATATGTTCTTGAGTTAACCCTTCAACAGTATTAATTCTAGGCACTAAAAATAAATCAGCTTCTTTATTCTGCTCTAACATTTCCGGAAGCATTTGAATAAATTCAGGAAGGAATAATTCATCAGCATCTATCTGAAGTATATAATCTCCTGAGCAGTATGTATTAACTGCGTTCTTTTGAGTATGGTCTCCGTCAAATACTCGTTGGTTAAATATTAGATTCTTATCTAATTTTGCTTTTAATTTAAACTCTTCCAAGATCTCTACTGTTGTAGCTTCTGTAGAAAAATCATCTAATATAACTATTTCATCTTGATTAGTTTTATTCTCATACAAAAGATTAAGGAGTTTACTTATATACTCTCCTTCGTTATGTGTTAAAATTGCGTAACTTATTTTCATATTAGTTTACTTTAAAAAATCCTATATATTCTAATGCATCCATAAAGTCTTTTTTACTGTATTTTTCAGCATTTTGCATATCCATTTTATGAGTCTGTTCTTTAGGAAAGTTTTTCTTTTTTCTATCTTCTTTAGTAATAGGTATAGCTTTAACAGCAGCCCAATTCCATTCATCTTTACTTACTCCATCTATAAAAACCATACCTTTTTCTGGTAAGCTGATTGTAGCTGGTGCCCATACTCTTTTCTCTTTATCTGTATGTAAAAGTATTTTATATAACTCAGGAGATGTTTCTAAAAGATCAGCTACGGTTTTCGATCCTTCAGTCATTAAAGTAGAAGTGGTAAACCCACTACCGAAACATAACCAAGTTTTAACTTCTTGTCCTTCTTGTTCAAAACTTTGTTCGTAACATGCGTTACTGCCAAATGGTCCTTTAACTAATTTATCTGTGTTCATATTATTTACTTTTAGGTCTTTTAGGTAACTTGATTTCCTTAGGTTTAGGAGTAACAAATTTTATTTCAATAGGTATATTACCGGTATACTCTTCTAAGTATGAATCAAGTTTTTCTTGCATTTTTTCTAAACTGAAGTTCTTTACTACGTAATTTTTTTGCTTAATTGCATCTTTTACAATTGACTTATACTTTTTGTAAATATACTTATATACTTTAGCTGCTTCTTGTTGGTCTACTTCAAACCATTTACTTCCCTCTATAATCATATCTTTCATAACAGAGGTAGAATGTATATTCTCTAATTTTCCTCCTACTAACGAAGTAAACTTAGGATGAAGAAAATCAGTATGTCCAGACCAGTTAGATGCTATAATAGGTTTACCGGTAGTAGAGAACTCTAATAACGGCCTACCAAATCCTTCACCTTTAGTAAAACTCACCATAGCTTTAATCTTAGGATGGTTATACAGTTGGTTCATATCATTATCTGATGTTTCTCCATGTATTAAGTATATATTAGGTAGACTGCCTCCAACTTGCTTTCTAATTAAATCTATTTTTTCTAATATAACTGCTTGGTCCATAATACCGCTATTAGCAGATTGAGTTTTAATTACTAAAGCAGGTTTAGTATGTTGAGTTTTAAAAGTAGATAAAAATCTTTCTATAGTTACCCCTATATTTTTCCTATCTTGTCCAAATTCTCCTTGCAACCAATGTCCCACTATTAAAAAACAAAAACTTTCTTTTATAGAGTCTAACGATTTAACAATCTCTACTTTTGAATCGGTAGAAGTTTTAAAATATTTAGAGGTATCTACTCCCTCGAAAAGTACCTCGACTGGTTTTTCTAGTTTTAAGTCACCTGTCTTATTGCCTGCATTATCGTTTATTTCATAAGTGGTAGTTTCGAAAACCTTTTTAGCATGATTAGCTGAGGTAAGAATTAGATTCATTCTATTAACCCCTTGTATCCAAGATTCATGACATACTGTAGTTTCTATTCCTGCAGTAACACCTATATTATATTTCCCTATAGCTTGAAACTCATTAGGTACTGTTATCTGTATCCAAATATCAGGTTGTTTATCTAACTTAGCGATTACTTTAGTTGCTAATTCTGCTTCGTTATGATCTCCTAAATACCCAAATTTAGTAACACCCCATCTTTGAGCTAAAATACATACATCCCATTCAGGTCTAGCTTTAATAAGGGCTTTTACAAAATCTCTTGATCTAGCACCATAACCAGAATATGTATCTATGGGACAAGAAACTACGGCTAATAACTTATTCATATTAATATATTAGTTTATGTTCAACATAATCTCGTTTCTGCTCTTCAACTTTAATAAAGTCAAAATCAGGTCTTGGAGTAAAAACTTTTAATGTCTCTTCTATACTGTTAATAACATTATTACACATACTGACTGCTGACATTCCTGATTCTTCGCTAGTAACCCATTCTCTAGCTGATCTGCCTCTCTGTTGTCTTTCTTCTGGTGTAAGGTTGTAACATTCTTCTATAGCAGACGCTATATCTTCAAAACTACATCTATCATCAAAAATATATGGGGTAGGAATAGAACCTACAACTGAGATATTGCTAGGAAATATAGGAATAGCCCAATCACCACAATTTTTATACGTTCCCCTATGATTAGAAGGAAAATCAGCATCAAAGTCAATCCATTCACCTTTTTTATCTGTAAACCTCATTTGATCTTGCATACCTCCTGTAACATTAGCTGCTATCATAGTTTCTGCCATCATAGATTCGGTTAATGCTAACCCCCATCCTTCGTTAGAAGAAGGTAAAACTGTTAGGTCCGCCAGATTGTACATCCAGTTCATTTGTTCAGTAGTAAGTTTTTGTTTAGAAAAGTAAACATTAACATAGTCTGGATCGCATAATGCTTCTTTAACTTTAGTTAAATCAGTACCATTTTGATCTTTAGGAGCTGTATGTAATATCAAAGCACATTTTCTAGCTTTTTCTTTTCCTATTTTATCGCAAAATACTCTAAAGCCGGCAATGAGATCTGAAGGAGCTTTTCTCCTTATATTCCTTGAATTAAAAAATACTGTGAAGTCTATATCTTTATCTTTGTATATGCTCTTTGTAAAACCTTTGTACTGTTTATAATTTTCATATGCCTCATCTATTTTATAAAAATGATTAGAATTTATACCATGAGGTACATATTTTATAACTTTATCTTTTGCTAGATCTCCTAATACTAATTTATTAATATTAACTGTCTGTTTAGATATACCCATTAATAAGTCACAAGAGTTATAGAAATTTCTGTTATATAAAGGAGCAGGATAATCATCCCAAATGTTTAAATAACAAATAGGAATACTTTTTCTAACTTCTCTTTCGATTTGAAATAACCAAGTCCAGTATCTTGGGTCAGTAAATATAAAAAGAGCATCAGGTTTTTCCTGTGATATCAGTCTTCTTACTTTATCTACATCACCATAGCCGCTATTAGGGACTATAAATACAGACGCATCTGGAATTTGTGTTTGTTCAGAAATATTTTTTGATAAGTCAAATCTCTTTCCTTCATCAGGATGTTTGATTGCAGCACCTAATTGCACCCAGTTAAATCTATGAGACGTACCCATTACAATCTCTCTAGCCATTGTAGCAATACCAGAATGCATTCTAATATCATCACACAAAAGTAAGATTTTTTTTCTATCTTCTTTTTTAATGTAACCTTCTTTAAACTTCATTTACTTCTTTATGTTTATATTTGTAATACTATGAATACTCTCTTTGAAGTCTTTATCAGTAAGATAAAGAAAAATACTACGGGAAGCAAGCTTTTGGAAAGAAAATTTATCTTTGATGCATTGGAATTTGAACTCTTGGAATAGCTCATCGTCAATACGAACGGTGGTTAACCTTTTATCAGAACTCTTCATAACTTATATAATTATATATTTATATATAAATAGGCTCTACTTTACAAAGTCACAACAGTTATCACACTTTCCGAACGGTGATCCACACTTGTATTCTTTGTCTATATAAGAACCATTTTCATCTAAAACATCTTCTATAAAATTATTCATAGAAGTCAAAACCTGTTTTGTTTTTCTTGGACCTGCATTAGGTCTAAACTCTTGAACTCTTCTTTGCATAGAAGCATATTCTGCATCTACGGGTACTCTTCTCTTAACTATAAAATACTCTACGTTAATTTTTTCTTTAGGAATATCAAATTGCTTGGAAAAGAACTCTTTATATAAAACTACTTGAGCAGTTAAGTTAGGATTCTTTTTCTGATAATCTCTCCATCCTGATGTAGAGGTTTTTATATCCATAATAGTCCATTCATCTATACTAGGATGATAGAATACTAAGTCAACTAATCCTTTAAATTTTACTCCTGGTTTAATATCTTGATATAGTAAGGTCTCGACTCCTGCTAGCATCATATTTTTAGTACTAAAGTAACCGGCTCTTTTCTTTTTCAAGAAGTTAAGAATATGTTTACCGTCTAACCAGAATTGAGTTAATTCATCTGAGTTAGAAAAATGTTGACCTTCCATTTGAGCTCTACCTTTTCTGTATGCATTAACTATATTAGCATAGAGTAGTTCGTCTAAGTTTATATCATTAGCTGCTTTTACAGAATCGTGATACATTACAGTCAACCATTCTTGAATAGTTTCATGCATAGCAGTACCAAAGCAAGTATAAATGTTTTGAGTAAAAGGAACTTCATTCCTTAAATACATCAATTCCCAAAGTTTTGGACATTTATTGTAGGTACTCAACGAACTATAAGAGATGTGAGTATTTTTAGAAGGTGATTGTTTGATTTTACTCTCCCAAACCCTCTTTACAGGACCTTTGAGCTTTTTCGGCATTTAATCATTTTTCCAGAGACCTCTCTTAACCAACTGAGCTATAATTCCATAGTTAGTTACATCTTGAAAAGTATCTATTAGAGTTTCATTTTGAGCTTTACGGCCTGATATAATCATATTCTTCCATCTGTTAATCTTATCTGAAAGTCTATACCATAATCCGGTCATCGCAAACTCTATTTCGTCAGAATTTTCTAGATTAGTACCTGCACTTACATTATGCATTCCATAGTCTAAATGTTTTCTACAAAATAATTCAAATTGCTCATCAACTATATCTTGATATGCATTGTAAATTGTTGGGTATTCTTTTTGCATTACCTCTCTAGCAGACGGAGGTCGTTTAGCATTCATGATTTCTCTATCACTCATATAACTTATTTATTTATAACTTTAATTAACCGTTAAGTACCTCTCCAGGATTATCATCAGGGAAATATCTACCTAATGTTTCTAGTTTATCATCAGCATCGACAAGTAATTGAAGAGACTTAGAAGCATCTTCTAAAAAATCATCTGCTGTATGATCACCTATTCCTACTGCATCTACAGTAAGTAACTCTAGCGCCATTAACGCTTTTGCTTTATCAGCTTTAGCTTGAGCCTTTAAAGCTTCTATAACTTTGTATTGTGCCATATTATAATATAGTAATTAAAATGTTAATATCCAACTATTACATGTAGTTTATTGTATTATCTGGATCTTTAGTGATATACTTCTGTATAGGGGTTTTAGGTAGTGTAACTATATCTCCGTTTTTTAACTGAATAGTCCATTCGCCTAATTTTTTACTTAAGACTTTGTCTATGTTATTTTTTAAGAAACTATAATCACCACTTTCCTGAATAGGTTTATCATCTTCATCAACTACTTCCCAATCAGGAGGTTCTACTCCTCTAGCTTCATCTGGTAGTCTTTCTATTTCTAATTCGTCTATGCTGTTTTGTAACCTGTCTTTATTTTTTTCAGAAGATGTAAGATGTTCTGTTTCATCGAATACTGCTTCTACGGTTTCGTTTTCAATAAATTCATCCCATTCTGTTTCTTCTTTCTCTTCATCTTCTCCGTATAGATTCTTATTAGGTCTTGCTTTATCAAATGCGAAGTTAGCTGCCACTACTAATGATATTGCTAGTGGATCAAATACAAAAATTATAATAAGTAAAAGTATATTAATAATTTTATCCATAGGAGTACCGGTCAAACCAGAAAGATATTGTAAAGGACCTAATTCTCCTACGGTATCCGCATTGTTCTGTAATGAAAGTATCTCTAACTTATACTTTTGTAAGCTGTCAGCAGCGACGGTTCTTTTCAGATAGACGTCTTTCCTATTATTTTCTTCAGCTGTGATTCTATTTTGTGCCAAACGTAACTCAGCTGTTGATACGGTTGTTCTAATGCCCCCAACCACCGAGGTGTCTCGTACTTGGATCGACGTAGCTTTGGCGCTAGAAAGAGCAGAAATATTATCAGATATTTGCGCAAGTTCTTTATCAAACCTTTCAATATCGTCTTCATAAAATTTAGATTTATTTTCTAAGAACTCTATTTGATTTTGTTGAACAGTAAGCTTTTGATAAGTTTCTTGATAAGCTGCACTTAAAAATCCATATATACCCATACTAGTAATTAGAACTAATATGATTGCTGCCACAGTGAGATACGTTCTTAGAAGTTTATTTAATGTACCCCAGTACTGATAAAGTAATGATGCAATAACAAGTTTAGATACTTCTAATGAACCTGCCATTATTATTACTTCGAAAGTTGCTCCTGCAAATAGTTTACTTAACCCACTTACTGAGTAAAAAGCAGCGGATGCAGAAACAGACAAAGCCGATAATGCGATGATACTCGGAAAAGTATATCTTTGTATAGTTTTTATCATTTTACAATTAATATGCCAACTGCTGCAAGGCCAACATAAGTGCCTATTTTGTATAATTTAGCTTGGCGTTTAGATCTTTTTAAAGCGATTTCTAATTCTTCAGATAATCTAGCTTGAGTATTATACTTCTCCTGCATAGCTGATATAGTAGAACCGTAATTATTAATCTGGAACTGTAGATTTGTGACTAGGTCTGTTTGTGTTAGTAATTTATTATTTGTTTCAGTAAGAAGAAATTGCATTGTTTCAATCTCCTTACCGAAGCCGTCTCCTTTCAGTAAATCTTTTATTACTAGTCGAGCGACTGGTTTAGTTATTTGTATCTGTGTCGTGTCCTTGGAGGATGTCTTTGTAGCGTTCTGCGAAAAAGCGTTCAAGCTCATCATCACCAAAGAAATCAACAGAGTCCATTTTTTGTTGAGTCTCATTTTTTATAACTGTTATAGTTCTATTTAATTTACTAATCCTAGAATCATATTCTACGAGTTTGATAGATAGTGAATCAGCTTCTAACTTTAATTCACTATTATAAACGTTAATTGAATCTATTTTTTGTTGCAGAAAATTTATCTCTGTTTGGTAAGATTCTATATCTACGTCTATGTCTCCTTTTCCAAATATAACATACCCTACTCCGATACCAAGTATCCCCCAGAATAGATATGTCTGTAATTTCCTAGTCCACATATAACTAATATAGTAATTTTATTTTTATTAGGCAACTATATCCTTACTTTCTATTAAAGTATAGGTAAAAGAGTTACCATATAGGTCTTTTGCCTTATATGCTGCCTCCATAAGTATGTTAAAATCAGATTCTTTTGAGAATACTTGACATCCTGCTGACCATTTGTCAATTTGAGTAGATCCATTAACTCTAGATCCAGCTTTATGTATGTTTATTCCATATATACCTTCGTGTATATTTTCTTCTAACATATCATATACGCCATCTTTATTGTTATCTCTATAAACTTTTAAGTTTTTCTTTTGACATAACGCATCATATTTACCTCTGTGTTTTCTAATTTTATGAGATCCTCTGTATTGTCCTGGAACTAAGATTGCTACTCCTTTATCGTTCATCACATTTTCTACCCAATGTGTTCCAGGATCTGTAGTAGCTGCAAAGCAGTAAAACTTCTCTTCTCCGTCTACGTTATAAGATAACGTTAAGCAGTCATCAAACTTATTTGTGACTTTATCTTCAGTATCTGAATTTCTAACTCCTACAATGTTGAGATTGTAATTTCCATTTTCGAACCATTTATATCCTTTAGATACTAATGTGTCTTTGATTTGTTGTCTAGTATAGCAGCTCATATTTTAAATTATTAATTTCCTTTTCCTTCTAAAAATCCTTTTTCGTATTGAAGTTCTTTTTCAATATCTACTATTCGGTCTTCTAGTTCATTTATTACTTTGATTTTTTTATCTAACCTCTCGTGTACAGTGGATAGTTCTGCCTGTAGAGCAGTAAATTGAGCGAATATGGTACCAGCTGTAAAAATAAAAGCTAATAATCCAACTACTATTGACCAGTTATTCGCTAAAAACTTGTTTAGGTTCACTTCTTCTTGTTTCACGGTAAAATTTGATTTTAATATAAATAGCTACTAATTTTTATCCCTATCTAATCTAAAATAAATTGAAGCACCTACATAAGGACGTAATTTACTTACTCCTGTTTCTTTATCTAATAAATCATTTCTAAACCCAGCTTGCAGACCAAACATTTTATCTCCTGGAGCTTTATATAATAATTCTACGTTAGAACCACTAAACCAGTTATCTTTATCATAATGATACCCAAAACCTAAAAATAATTTCTTCTGAGGAGGTCTCATTACTTCTACAATTCTATCTACTGGTCTGTCTCTATAAACAGTTTTAATAATTTCAACTGGTTTTTCTACTATTAGCTCTTTGATTAAAGTATCAGTTTTAATTTCAGTAATGTACTTAGTAACGTATATTTTCTTTTCTACTAAATTATCTACTAATACAGTATCAGTTACTGTTACTATTTTTTCTACCTCTACTTCTACTACTTTTATTTCCGGAGCTCTGTAAAACTGGTTAAAGTAGCCAACTGCCCAAGCTGTTATTATTAATATACTAATTATTGCTATGTGTTTTCGTTTCATGTTTATAAATATTAAAGTGGTATTTTAGAACCAATCATAAATGAATTCATTATAGGAACAAATTCGTTAGTGCTATAAATTAATGTCCAACCTATATTAAATGAAAATGTCTTAGTAACATTAACTGTAAATGAATTAGCTAGTATCCCTATTAAGTCTTTACTTACTGCGCCAAATGCAGGTACATCGTCTGTTTGTTGCATATAAGATATTGGTGATTGTGCAACTATCAATGCTGGGGCATAATTTACTCTTCTATGAACTTGAATAGAGTTAGTGTATAAAAAATTATACCCTAGTGATGCCATATTAGGAAGCTTTTCTCCAAAATTATCTTTACCAAACATATAAGCATAGTTTATACCAACTCCAACGATTCCATATTTGCCCATAGGTTTCATTCTACTTAAAGATATTGAAGTAGCATTCATACTGTAATTTCTCATATACGAAACATTTATACCGTCTACCCATGTCACAGCATAGTTTTCATTTAAGGTTACTTTAGATCTTCCTAAAGATAAACCTACTTGTTTTAAATTATCATACACCTGCAATGTAGCAGTATTAGTAATATCGCCATATATAGATGCCTGTGATGCCCCTACACTTAGAACTGTATTATAATCTAAAGTTAATGCTTGTTGTTGTAAAACATCTGCTTTTAACTGTATAGGCATAAACCTTTTTTCTTTTTTCTTTTTTTCTTCTTCCTCTTCTTCGGACTTTTCTTCATCAGATTCTTCGTCTTCCTCTTTCTCCTCCTCTTCTTCTTTCTCTTCCTCTTCTTTTTCTTCCTTCTCTTCTTCTTCCTTCTCTTCTTCTTTTTCCTCTTCCTTACTTTCTTCTTCAGATTCTTCCTCTTTGCTTTCTTCTTCTTTAGATTCTTCTTCTTTACTTTCTTCCTCTTTGGTTTCTTCTTCTTTGCTTTCTTCTTTCTTTTCTTCACCCTCTCCAGAACCTTCTCCTTCTCCTTCGCCTTCACCGGAACCTTCTTCTCCACCGGAACCTTCTTCTCCACCTTCGTCACCGCCAGATCCTTCGTCCCCTCCAGAACCATCTCCATCACCTCCTGAATTACCGTCATCGCCTCCAGAAGAACCATCGTCACCGCCTGAGTTATCGTTTCCGGAATCGCCTCCGCTATCGCCGCCAGAGTCTCCTCCACCGTCAGAGCCGCTATTACCTGAATCTCCTCCACCATCCGAACCACCAGATGAACCACTACCATCAGAACCTCCTGATGAAGACCCTCCGCTATCTCCTCCGCTAGAAGAACTACCGGAGGATGATGAACTTGATGATGATGAACTTGATGATGATGATGAACTACTAGAAGAAGTATTCGTATTAGTAGTACTAGTTGAACTAGTAGCGTTATTTGCTGCGTTTTGTGCGTTTTGAGCTTGAGTAGTAGCTGAGGAGCAAGGTGATAATGCTTGCCACCATGCATACTTTTGAGCTAACCATTGCTGCAATTCTCCGTTTAGGTATTGTTGGTAAGTAAAGATTTTAGCTTCATCATAAAAAGCTACTATGGCAGATCCAGTTGTAAAGTTTGCAGATACAATTTGAACCTCACCAGTACATCTATCAACAAATGTCTGTGTAAATGTTTGACCTACTACTTTTGTAGAGGAGAAAAGAATAAATATAAATAAAAGTACTCGCACATTTTAATTTTCAAATATGCCTTTTCTTATCATTCTTCCTACTATTCTAGCCGATGCTGTTTCTAGAGCTTTTCTAGTAGTTACTCCGATAGCAGACTGTCTGAAGTTAATTTCTTCTAAATCTGAAAATAATCCTTCAGATTTTTTAACAGTATTCGCTTCACCTAACCCACTACCAACAAAGTAAGTACCTGTTTCGGCATCTGTAAATCTAACTTGTAGACCTAATCTTGTTGTTTGAGTTTGAGTTACTCCATCTTTTATAGCTATAACTTCGTCTTCTGATACAGAAAAGTCATATATTTCTATCGTAACAAAATATTTTGCTAACATTATTTTACCAATTCCATAAATCTCATTTTGAGAAACTCCTTTACGAGAAGCAACCCATTGAGTTTTCATTCTATCTTTTATAGCATCTTTTTCTTCTACAAATTCAAATCTATTTGTCCAATCCAGATACTCAATTACCATATTAGTAACACCTAAACCAATTCTTGCATCTTTAAGTTCAGGCCACATTTCATATACGACATCAGAAGCTGAGATATTAATTAAAGCTACTGGTACTGTTTCCCCCCAATAGTCAGAGACATCGTCGATAGATTTCTTTTTTTCAAAAGAAGCCTGGTACTTTTCAGCTTTTATTTCTGCTACTTGTGCTGAAGAGCTTTGTAAGAACAAAATACTCAGTAAAAGTAACACTATAATTACTTTGAATCGATTTTTCATTTTTTTGGTTTAAAATACGAACCTAAGTTCATTAATAATAATTCTACTACCATTAATATCCTAAGGTGTCAAAGACGCCAAATGTTAAGTTAGTAGTGTCAACTTCTCCTGATATTAATCCATATATCATATAGATTATACCTGTTGTAGCCATTGCTCCTAAAAACCAAGCATAAGCTAAAAATATAAAGTTCACGACTTTATGTAAAGTTAATTCTCTCATTTTTGTTTTATATTTCATGTTAATGTGTGTCTCGTATATCCTTCGACATCTTCCATCCATGTTTTCTCATTTGCCAAGAGTACCATCCTGCAAGTCCAAAAAATGAAACTAACCAGCCTATAGTTAAAGCTATAGCTATATTATCATCTTTTTGCATTCTACCTCCTAAACCAATGAAATAAACATTAAGGTAGACAATCATGCCGACAAACCCATAAAGCTGTCCCCATACTTTCCACCATTCGTTAAATCGTTTTATCATAGTTTTAAATTTATTTTACCAATCAATTTCTTCTTCTTTTTCTTTTTTCTTTTCAACTGGTACTTCTTTCACTATGACTCTTTCTTTCACTACCGGTTGATTAGACGGTACATTTATTATTATATTAGGTTGATTATTAGTAGTAGAATCAACTACTACTTCTTGAACAACCTCTTCTTGTGCAGGAGAAAATATAGTTTCCATATTAGTCACTACTACACCTCCAGCAGCTGTTATAACAACTCCTATAGTTGCTATGACTTGATTCTTAATTTGACTAAAAAAGCCTTCTTTTTCTTCTGCCATTGTATTTAATTTACTGAGAATCCTGTTCTTCCGATTACAACGTGATCCTCTGTTGTTAGTTCTAACTTATAAGCACTTTTATCTAAAGCAGATACATACACTTTAAGTATATTGTCTCCTTCTTCCCCAGTAACTTTCTCTTGAGATATTAGCTCATTATTCATTCCGTGTCTGATCTTAACTCTATAAGTACCTGGTTCTGGAAGTTTTACGTTCATCCCAACTCTTTCAGTTACGATACTACTTTCTAATTTAATCCCGACTAAATCGTCAATTACTAAAGAAGAAGGTACTTCATCTATAGGATCAGGTCCTATAATAAAATCGTCGTCTTGAACACATCCTGCTAAAATTAATAAGCTAAATAGTAATAATAGTTTTTTCATTTTTATTGTATATTAAAGTTTACTTTAGTTCCATCAGCTTTAATACCTTCTGTTAATTTGAATGTAATTAAACCTGATGTGTTATTTAATTGTTCGTTAGCTGTAAAGATTATTTTATAAGCTACTCCTGTTTTTATTGTTATCTCTCCATTTTGATCTAAAGACCCGATATTTACTTTTGCTAAATCTTCTTTATGATTAGCAAAATTAGTCATTTCGTTTCCTGTATCAAATATTACATTATCTAATGTTAGTATAGAACTATCGTACTTAACATTAAATTGAGTACCTACTACACCTTCTTCTTGTAAGTTTATTGAAAAATGTACTTTACCCTCAATCAATTCAGATGTTAAATCTATATTAGCTTCTATAGGTGTTTGCATAGCATTGTATGTCATACTGTACCTTGCTTGTGCTTGTGACTGCTGTGCTGATTCATATTCAGCTCCTTCGGCTGTTGGAGTATATCCATGAGAGAAATCTACATCTCCAATTAATGCATGTCCGAAATTAAACGTCTTAACATTATCCGTTGGTTTAAAAATAAACTTCTGTCCAAAGTAATAATCATCTGTTGATACTCCTAATTGTTCTACTCTCCCCCAAACGTCTTTAGACCCATTTGCTAAGTTAGTAAACCATTCACTTAAATTTTCTACTCCTTGTACATGTCCTAAAGCTTGGTATGAATCATCGAAATCAATGTTCCCTGAGTTGTTTAATTCTCCAAGTAAGTATTGAATTGGATAATCGAAAGAGTTAGTAGAACCACTTCCTGGTCCACCGCCTGATATCGATGCTATTGCTTGTTGAAATATTAAATAAACATCTGTTACTGTTAACACTTCATCTAACCATTCAGCATTATTATCTACATCTATTTCTAAATAATACTCTTCTCCGATAGTTAAATCTGAAGCATTTGTTATAATTTCCCCGTTAGCATCAAAATTACCAGAAAGTATTGGGTTCCCAGTTTTGCCGTTAACTCCATCTGCTGCATATACCTTGTAAGTAAAGTCTGTAGCATTATCTGTTTTTGCTGCTGAATTAAGTTTTATAGTTACTGCTCCTGCATCTACTCCTGTTACTGCTCCTTGATTTTCTATATTTAATTTTTGACCAGAAGGACCTACCCCAACGTCATATAAGTTATCATCTGCTGTAGAAGTATTATCTGTAGCTTTCATCCAGCTTAATTTAGTTACTTCTGTATAATCATCGTATCCGGTTCCTTGTCTATCTTTAACTCTAAATCTCACTTCTAAAATAGTTTCATTATGAGAAATAGCCGTACTGCTTTCTTGTACAATAATTCTTTCTACTGACCAATCATTAACTACCGAATAAGAACCATTACCGCCATTTAACCATCCGTAATAGTATTGATTATCTAAATCATTACCGTTATAGTCAGAATCAGTATTAAATGAATATCCATCCCAGTGAGTTAAGTTTTTAGAAGCTGATTGATTATCAGGTAATTTAAAAGTATGGTCTATTTTCTGTAGTAGTTTGTTATTATATTGATAATCAAACATCATAAAATAAACGCCTTTATCGGCATCACTCAAAGTATTAAACTTTACGGTGATTGTATCTCCTACTGCAAAAGGAGCTCCAGAAATGTAACTGTGATCTAGTTTTAAGTCTTGACCTAATAGTGTTACAGGTAGTAATAGTAAAAATAGTAGTTTTCTCATAATAAATCTTTAATAATATTTTCGCATAGTTTTTTCAGCGCTATGCTTGCTGTTTGTTGATTAAATGTTCCGTCATCTGCAACCACTAATGTCGAAGTAGAGATAGTTTTACTAACACCTTTCTGGGTAGTTCTTTTCTTTACTTTTCCATTCTTTACTAGTTCACCAATAGCAATGATTTGAGTCAAAGCAACATCTCTATGTAAGATGCCTATATTAGTTCCTATGTCTTTTATATCAAAAAAGACCAGACGTACATTAACTTGTGTACTTGCCTGATCTGATAAATCGTAATCTAAATCTAATAGTAATTCTTCGAGAATATTTCGTACTCCTATAGCCAGGTTTCTGTTACCAGCGAATTTGCCCATACGGATATCGTTGGTGACCTGACCGACTTTTATAAGATTGTCGTCGTCATTATGTAACTCATTGTTAGAACCTCTTGGTGTTAATAACAAGACACAAATAACGAAAATCTTAAATACGTTAAGTGTAGCAATTTTCAAATTCTTAGCTTTAAAAAATTACTGCAACCCTTAAGAGTAACGCTTACCGAAAAACTATTATAAAAAAACTATTAGAAAAAACAGTTATAAGACTGGAGTATTTATTCTCCTTTTTTACCGCCAAAAATCTTCCCTGCTTCTGCGATACCGAAACAGCCTAATGTAATGAATAAAAAAGAGTCGTATATAAATTCCTGGATTACTAAATCCTTTCCTACGAACCCTGTGATAATATCTGCTGCTGCAAATATTACCATTACTGCGAATGCAGCAAACCCAACGACAGACTTTTCGTTGATGTCATTATTATCCTTAAAGATGTTACCAAATTTCATACAAATATGTTTTAGTTTTTTCATAGTGAAACTATTTTAGGTGTAACCTTCTTTATAATAAATACAACTAGAAAACCAAAAGAAAAAGGGCCCCGTTAAAGGCCCCTTGACTTAATTAAAATATTAACTATTTTCTTACCCTTTCTTTTTAAGAATATGGTAAAGAACAAAAGCACCTACTAACCCGAGTAGTCCTTCGTTGCTCAATCCTCCTAAGATACCCATGATATTATCTACCACTGATACTTCAGGCCAGAAAGGAATTACTGCTCCTTTGAACAGCACTTCTAATACAACTCCGAGTGCGATTAAACTTACACCCACTTCAGTTAATTGATTGGCCCAAGAGCCTATCTTGTTTAAAAAATCCATAATAAAATTGATTTTAGTTAGACAAAAGATAACTGTCTTGACTTATGTTAGAAAGGAATTCCATGTTAATAAATAGCAAAAAAAAACGGGGTCACTAGGACCCCGCTGTTCAATCATATATCTCGCTTTGCAAACCACTCCAAAATCTAGTCAAGTTTCTTGAGCTCTTTTGGAAGAAATTCTGCGTTGACGTGACCACAGTTTTTACAGGCGAAGATGGGGATTGGGATGTAAGCTGGTTGGCTTGTTCCGGTAAGGAATTGTGAAGCTTTCCTGATAACGATTCCTTCTTCAAAGTAAGTTCCTCCGCATTCGTCACAGGTAACTCCTGTTGTTTGGCTGATGTCGACATTGATATTTTGCTGCATTATTTAGATTGATGAATTGAATAAACTCGATTAATGATATTGCTTTTAGTCAAACTAGAGTCTAACTTTTCACCAAGTTCTTTTTCCGAGTGTTCTAAGAGTTGTTTTTTAGTCATAGCTCTAAGCTTTGATTTTGTTACTTTGCCTTTGAAAGCATCAGCAACATCTCTTGCTTCTTCTACTACGTCTGCTAACTCATCTTTAACTGCTTTAGCTCTGCGTTTAACTTCGGCTGCAGTTTCTTTTACATCTTCAGCGAATTCTTTTACATCCTCAACAGCATCTTCTACTGCATCTGGAATATAATCACCGTCTGAATCTGCGATCTTACCTTTTTTAACAAGGTAAACTGTTACGGCTGCTCCTATAAGTAAGAGGCCGATAATAACTAGAATTGTGTTCATAAACTAATTTTAAAATTAATAATTGTGTTTGATATATATCTATATATAAATAGGTCAAAATTTAGGAATCTTCTTTAAAGGTCTAGCCCATTTCCCATATTTTTCTTCCATTTCAAAATAGAAGTCTAGAGTAGTACCGGAAGTCTTTTCAACCTCTTTATCGTACTGGTCTCTGTTCATCTTGAATTCCATCAAGAATGCGTTTCTAAGGTCAGTAAGTTTCCTCAGTTCTTCTTTTTCATGATCTTCTTCTAATCGTTTTTTTCTAGCTCTATCAATAGAAGAATTTGAATGCCATACACTATAATCTATTTCACCATTCGTAGTTCTAGCCTCTAAGTATTTATCATTCATAGTATGCAAGCATAACTCTATCTCCATAAGATAAGGACCTTGCTCAAAGTCTCCATTAGCAATTCTATCTCTGAGAGGATGACGATTGGTTAAAGGTTTATTCCTAGGAGTATAGCTTCTCCACCACATGAACCTATCGTAAGGTTTCTTAAAGTAAGTTTCGCCTAATCTTTTTTCGATCCACTTTCTAGACCATTTAGGCTTGAAAGGTATATTAACCATTATTTAACTGCGTATCGTAAATATTAACTGCTTCTCTGATATCTTCTATATCATATTCAACAAGTATTCTAAATGCTTTTTTAGAAGGCTTTACCTTCTCATTAGGATCAATAACTCCTTCTTCTACTAATTCGTGGTATTTTTTAACCGTATCACTCATAACTTTTATTTTTATGTTTTACCTTGCGTGTATATTTAGAGTCATCACCATGATCCTTCTGTGTCATTCTCCGGCGTACCAGCTGACTCAGCTCCCTCGGGCTGTACTTCTCCGACCCGATCGTCTCGCGATTTTTCTTCGTTCCACTCATCATGAAAAAATACAAACTCTATCTTTGACATATAATATAAATATAAGAAATATTTGGCAGGATACCAACCAAAAGTAATAAAAAACCCGGCACGTCTGCCGGGCGTATGTTGTTAAGTAGTGTACTGCAACCGGATGCATTTAAGATTACCGGAAATTTCTTTTAAGCTCTTGGGGTACTTTACGCCGGACTACTCCTTACCGACTTACTTACCTTAACTAACTTACTACAATATACGAATAATTAAGTTCATATGCAACTATATTGCCATATATTTCCAATAAAAAACCCCTCCGTTTCCGGAAGGGCTTGTCAAATTCGCGCGTGGCGACTTCGTCGATGAGGGAAACGCCCCCTATCTCACTGCCTCCATATTCGCTTTCTTGTAAGGGGTAATCAATTTCTTAATTTCACCTGCTGCTTTTCTAGCTCTTGCTTGAGAAGCTTTTGTTGAACCTTCATGGTTCTCTTGTAGAGTATTCATATGCTCTACGATTTGTTCAAATAATTCGTCTTTATTCATAATTTAAAATTTACATTAACATTGAAGGATCAATCCCTTCATTCTTTTCTTTCTTAGGTCTATTAGAAACAACTGCTTCAGTTATTAACATAGTACCTGCTACTGATGCAGCATTCTCTAAAGCAAGTCGAGTTACTTTAGTTGGATCTATAATTCCTTCTTTAAACATATTCACTATGCTTTCAGTTCTAGGATTATAACCTTCCCATAAGCTTCCTGATGCTTTAATCGCTTCTTCTATATCTCCTATCCTATCAATATCGTAACCTGCATTATCTAAAATTTTGAAGAATGGTTGTTCAATAGCTGAGATTACGATTTCACATCCGGTTTGTTCTTCTTCTTGCAAGTTCCCCATATCATCAACGAGCATTGTAGATGCATTTAATAGAGCAATTCCTCCTCCAGGTAAAATACCTTCTTCTAGAGCAGCTTTAGTTGCGTGTAATGCGTCATCAACTCGGTCTTTCTTCTCTTTCATTTCAACTTCAGTATGACCGCCAACGTGAACTAATGCTACTCCACCAATAAATCTAGCTAACCTATCTTGAAGATTTTCGATTTCATATGGAGATTTACTTTCGTCGATTTGTTTTTTAAGTTCTTCAACTCTTTCTTCTATTTTAGAAGGCTCTCCTTTAGCATCAATAATCGTAGTAGTATCTTTAGTAACTGTAACTTTGTTAGCTTCACCAAACCAATCCGGTTGGAATTTATCTAACCTCATTCCTCTTTCTGTAGATATCACAGTACCTCCTGTAAGAGTAGCAATATCTTCTAAAACAGCTTTCTTTCTATCACCAAACTCAGGAGCTAATACAGCAGCTACTTGTAAGTTACCTCTCATCTTATTAACTACTAAGGTAGATAACGCCTCTCCCCCAATATCATCTGCTATAATAAGAAGACTCTTATTTTGAGATGAGCATGCTTCTAAGATAGGAAGTAGCTCTTTAACTTGATTAAGTTTTTTATCGGTTAATAAAATTAACGGACTTTGAAGAACAGCTTGCATTGAAGCATTGTCGGTAACAAAATACGGAGACTTATAACCTCTGCTAAATTGCATTCCTTCTACCGTTTCCAGGTACGTTTCTCCTGTTCTCGACTCTTCAATCGTAACTACACCGTCTCTACCTACTTTATCCATGGCTGTGGAAATCAACTCACCCACTTCAGTGTCGTTGTTGGCAGATATCGTAGCTACTTGCTTGAGCTGCTCTTCATCCGTAATATCTTTAGAATTATCTTCTAGATAACCTACTACTTTTTTTACTGCTTTATCTATTCCTCTTTTGATATCAACAGCATTTGCTCCTTTTTGAACATATCTGATTCCTTCTGAGAGTATAGATTGTGCTAATAATGTTGAAGTGGTAGTACCATCTCCTGCTTGATCAGCAGTTTTTATAGCAGCTTGTTTAACTATTTGAGCTCCTATATTTTCAACTGTATTTTTTAACTCAATAGATTTAGCTACTGTTACTCCGTCTTTTGTAGAAATCGGGTTACCCATTTCTTGTTCGATAATAACATTTCTTCCTGCTGGACCTAATGTAGCTGTTACAGCTGAAGCTAGTTTATCAACACCACTAGCCAAAGTGTTTCTTGCTTCTTTTGAAAAAACTAATTTTTTACTCATTGTCTTCTTTTTTAATTGATGCTAAAATTTCTTTATCTGGTGTAATAAAATACTCTTCTCCTTCAAAGTCTATTCTAATAGACCCTATTTTCGGAATAAGAACGATATCTCCTACTTTAGCATTGACTCTAATAAATTGTCCAAATTCTGTTTGACGGCCAGGACCTACTGCTATAACTTCCCCCATTTCAGGTTTTTCTTTTCCTAAATCAGGAATAACAATATTGCCGTACATCTGTTCATCTTCTTCGATAGGTCTAATTATAACTCTATCGTTAAACGGTGTAAGTGTTTTTGACATATATAACTTTGTTTTATATTAATATAAGTAAAAAAATGATAAGATCAAACTCGAGAGCAATAAACTTTAGCTAATTTTCAAAGTTTTTGGCTCTGATCCTTTAGCAAAAGGAATAGTGATGATTAAAAGTCCGTTTTTAAACTCAGCTGTTGCTTTACTTAAATTAAACTTACTATCAATCTTCCAACCTAAATTAAAAGAACGTTTAGCGATGCCTTTATGTATAAAGACGTCTTCAAACTCTTCTTTTGGTCTCTCGTAATTTACTCTGATAATATTACCCTCAATGAGAATTTCAATATCTTCCTTAGCGATTCCGGTACAAGCAATATCGATGCCAAGACCATTGTCTCTTTCGTAAATATCTAAAGGGTGGGGTAATTTTGATTCTGCTAGCGGTCTAAAATGGCTAGCGTCTTTGAAGAAATTTCTAACTAAAATGTCGAACGGGTTACGTTCATTAATAAATGTATTCATATCATTAAAATTTGTGAGTGCCTAAGCTACTCGGGTTAAATAAAAAATAAAAAATCACTCTCGAGTCGACCTTTTCATTTAATATAAATAGGTTTAAAATTACTTTTACTCATATCTACCGTATTTGATAGAAGATCTTACAGGGTTTTTATCTACATTAAATAACGGAGTATGACTTCTAATATAATTTCCTTCTTTTAATTCAATTTCTTTTTTTGAACATTCATATGGCTCTATTATCCAAGAAAATTTCCAATCTTTTCCATGTTGTCTTAGATATCTTCTAAATTTGGTCTCATGACCGTCCGGGTATTTAAAATAATTCCTATGGTTACTTTCTAATTTCTCTAAAGTAATTCCTGATGATCCTATATATGCTAGGTTTCCTTTTTCAGTAACGCATTTATATATTCCGTTTTTCATATTAATATTTTAATGTCCATCTCTCCAATTATCTGATATCTCTGGAGGTGCTTTAAGAGTTATTCCAGGTAGTTGAGTAGTAGTTTCCATTATCTCTTGAACGATAGGAGCAAACATATCTACATCTTTCTCATTACAGTTAATAATCAACTGGTCATGTACCTGTGCTTGACACATAGCATCAATACCTAACTCTTTAGCTTTTCTATTAATCTTTAATGCAGCTCTATTTACTACCGCTGCTGCTAAACTCTGGAGTTGGAAGTTAAGACAGTTATTCAATCCATTACGGTAGTCTCTATAAGCTTTTAATACTTGATCTCTTCCATAAGTAACTTCTAATTCTTTTCTAAACCTCCAATCAAGCATTCTATCCTGGAATTTAATATAAGTCTTTTGAACTTTAGGTAAATGTCTTACCCTTCCAACATAATTTTTTATAAAGCCATGAGCTTTGACTTGCAATCTAGAGTTTTCTCTCCACTCTTTAAGTTGAGGGAACCCATCTAAGTAACCTTTGATAAGATGCTCTGCAGTTTTTTGATCTACTCCTAAAGTCATTTTAAGAGCATAAGCTTCCATACCGTATGCAACTCCTAACGAATAAGCTTTTGCTTTATTACGTTTAACAGGATCTAACTTCTTAAGGTAATTAGGAGCTTTCTTATCTGCAGATACTCCTTCTAACCCTTCAGTTTGAATAGCAACATACGAATAAAAGTCCCAACCGTTAGCAAATATCTCTTGCAATTTTTTATCTCCGGTAACAGAAGCAAAACAGTGAGGTTCTAGAGATTCATAATCCGCATCAATAACCTTTCTACCATTACCAGCAGTTAAGAAAGCTCTCACAATGTTAACATACTTCATAATAATAGGAGCATCTTCTCCTTCTTCTAAAGGTTTAGGAAGTTGCTGAGCATCAGAACCATACCTTCCGGAAACAGTTCCATTCTGCTTGAAGTAAAAATAGTATCTACCGTCTTCATTTCTATCTCTAAACCTATCTACATAAGTAGATTTAATCTTTAGTAGTTTATTGTATATACGTAGATTTTCAGCCCAAGGATAGTCCTTTGCTAAGTCTTTTATCATATCCATATCAAACTTAGCTCTACCAGATTTAGTATTAGCACCAGCAACTTTAGGTTTAATACCCATATACTTAAATACGATCTCACCTAAATGCTTCTTTGATTGAATATTAATATACTCCCCATCATTAGATTCTTTCCACATAGCCATAGAAATCCTAGCTACTTCTAAATCTTCTAATACTGAGATATCACCGTTAAGTAAGAATTCTTTAACTTTCGAATCTTCTAAAGCTTCTATATTCTTTTGAGTAATAGAGTATTTACCGGTTTTATCAGATTTAGGTAAAGGAAGAGAATACCTTTCAACTAGTCTCTGTGCCCAGTTCCCCTTGTGAGAAGGAGGGTACTCTCTAAATGCAGTATCCATCACCCAAGATTTTACTTCTGATAGATCTAAAAGAGATTTCATTACTATCTGTTTATTCTCTTTTTGATCGATAACAATTTCATCATGAATACGGTTAAGAAGTTCCATATCTAAATCTACTCCATATGTTTCCATAGGAACAGTAACTTCTCGGTAGATAGGCATAACTTCATCTTCAAAGAAGAATTTTTCTAGCCCTTCTTCTTTTAGTTTTTTGAGATAAAGATTACAAATACGTAAAGTTAAATCAGTATCGGCAGATGCATATTTAGAAAGTATATCCAAATCAGCTTTATAAATCTCAAATAAAGCTTTAGTAGTCTGACCTCCGTTCTTTTTAATAGAACCTTTTAGTTCAACTTGCTCTTCGTTAGCAGCTTTCTCTACATCTAATCCTAATTCTTTCTGATTCATTATAGCAATCGACTTTAATCCAAAAGGATTACCAAACCCAAAAGCTCCTTCTTCGTAAACAGTATGAACTAGCAAGCCAGTATCAACCCATACATCAGGAAGTAAATCAACACCAAAGTAGTTTTTAATAAACTGAACGTCAAATGAAGCATTATGAAAAACAAGCTTCTTACCTTTGAGTAACTTAAGTAAGTTTTTAGATATAACTTCAGTAGATTCATCTAATATAGTTTGAAGTTCAAGTTTATCGTTATCAAAGTTCCATACTAAAGTAGGTAGATAAAAACCTACACCTTCATCTCCAGAAACAGACCATCCCACAATTTTATCTTTTCTAGGATTAAGTCCAGTAGTTTCGGTATCGACAGCTATTACGTCTGAGTTTAAGATATGTTGATGTAGAAGTTTAAGAGTCGTTTCATCTTGGACCGTATAGTACTTTTTTTCTAATTGCATATATAACCTTTTATTACTTTATAATATAAGAAAAATTATTCAGATTAAAAAATTCTTGAACAGCTATTTTTCCATCTTTAATATTTAACTTATCTTGATAATACTTTTCAATTGTATCTAATCTAGGAGTATATTCTACTTCTATATCATCATCCATCTCTACTCTTGCATCATCAAAGCCTCTATAATATATTTCAAATTCACCTCCATATGATTTTAAGAATGCATACATTGCTGGGGATAACCAGCCGGTGTTAGCTCCTGTGCCTGCTAAGTAGTTACTACCAATTCTTTGGTAACATTTTTGAGAACAACCTACTTTAAAATACTGTCTATTACCTAAAGTATCTTTCCATACTATAATATAGATTAATCGCATTATAGGGAAATCCTCAGGTTTATAACTAATATGAGATAAAGTTTCTCTCCTATCTTTTAATTCTAGGAAATACTTATATCTGTTATTTTTTGTAATATGCTCTGATAGTGCTCTATTGCTTTTTTGTAGAACTTTTGGTAAAACAAAAGAATCTAAATATACAAAATTTTTAGGAATCATAACCTCTATTTAATACTTAAATATACGAAATTAAATGCAGAATTCCAACTAAGCCCAAGGAAATTTATCCCTAGTTAACATTATTCTTTCGTATTCTTTACCGTTTACGAATTTAGTATAAGTACCATCCCCATGCCAAATCATCTTTTTTCCTTTGAGCTTTTTTCTTACTAAATTCTCATCTAATAATATTTCAACTCCTCTTGTTTTTAATTGAGCTAACATCTTAGCATCTACTTCTAACGTAGGTCCAGAACTCCATTCTTCCCAAGTACCTAATCTATCTGAAGTATTATGAAGAATTACTGATTTATCGGATAATTCATAACTGTAAAAGAAATCATTATTAAATAAAGTAACGTCAGTATCTACATGTTTTGCTATTTCTATTGAAATATGAAAGCCTGTTAATGGATGATCATACGAATACCATGAAGGTACAACTTTATTAATTATTCTACTGTTTAAAGCAGATCCTAAAACTGTAACATCAATCATCATACCGTAATCGGTATTTGGTCTAAGGCCTGCAAAAAAGGTACACCCTACTGGAAGTTTATCTAAAACTGTATCGAAAGATTTAATAGGTTTAGCATCTATATCAACGTAAATACCTCCATATTTAGCTAAAATTAAAAATCTAACTCTGTCAGCAATAAAAGCT
>Ga0181379_1000082_pt1 | contig 45040 bp, 53 predicted proteins | sample 2SPOviralmetaG_FD_130115 | JGI IMG/M metagenome (GOLD analysis project Ga0181379, IMG submission 130115) | Marine viral communities from the oligotrophic San Pedro Time Series (SPOT) site, San Pedro Channel, CA, USA - 2 SPOT_SRF_2009-07-10 | ecosystem: Environmental > Aquatic > Marine > Strait... | reverse complement strand
TTAAGTTTTCTTTGCTTTCATTATCTAAAACAACAGCCGAATATAATAGTTTTTCCATTATGCCGCCACCTTATCGAATGCTTCGATTGCTTGCATTTGGTCAACTATAAAAGCACCTTCCTGACGTTTGTTTTTGTTTCCCTTTAATTTCAAGCCACAAATTTTATTAAACGAATTGACATTTACTAAATCACTTTTATCTCCGTCTATAATTTCACGACCTAAAAAGTATTTACCAATAGGGACATTACCCCGAAATACTACAGCAATTGGGAAGCCCGTTTTTAATGCTTCCTTAACTTGCGCCTGATATTGTGGAGTCCCTGAATAGCTGAAGATTTTTTTATAATTATCTAAGCCAGTGTTTAGGGTTTTAACTCTTTTCGTGTAGTCATACCAAAAAGCGTTTGGAAACTCTTGCGGTATGCCTTCCTTAATCCAGTCTATATCGCTAATGGTATTTAATCGAAATGCTGCTTTAAAACCTTGCTTTTCAGTTTTACTTATAAAGGCTTCGATTTCCCGTTTCAGCTTTTCGAGAAACTTAGGCTTTTCGTTCATAAACATATCAGTTTTATATTTACGGGCTTCATTAACGGATTTGAACATTTCCGAAAATCCAGAATCCTTTAAACATAACCGCATACAGTCAGCGGCCTTTGCCCCTGCACAAATTATATCATTCGGAAATAGGCTTAAACTTGCAATTTTAAATTCTGTTCCGTTTTGGCTCTTTGCTATTTTCGAGTTAGTGCCGCCAGTGTTCAATAGTTTTACATTCTTCATTTTGGTTAATCCTTTTTCAGTTTAGTTTTTTTGATTCGCTTTGTTAATGGTGGTCAATCCATCCGAATCTATTTTAATAAATGCACTTTTAAATGCGGAGTCAAATGTTTTGTTAATTGGCTTTTTTATTTACTTTTTTGATTTTATTTAGTTTTTTACTAAGTATTTATTTGTTGATTAACTATTTTGTAACGTTATACTATATGTCTATAAATAATAATTGACGTGCGAGTAAAAAAAGAACAGATTGGGAACATTCAAACATGGAGAGATAATGATTCTTAGCCCTAAACAGGCCAGAGAGATCGGTGAGGCGTTGATCGATGCGTCAGAAACCGTAAGTGAAGGCCAAAACGATCATAAGATTATAGTAGTTAAAGACTCAGCAATATCCATCCAATCTGATTTATTGGTAGATGATTGGGAAACAGTAGCAACAGTCAGTACACGTTAGTATATAATACAATTGACGTGCGAGTAGTTTGATTAAGGCCCTTTTGGGGCCTTTTTCTTTAGCCCCTTTTCCCCATACTAGTTCGACTTAGCAATTAAAAAGCCCCCTGACGGGGAGGATGTCAGAGGGCTAGTAGGGAGGGCTAGGTAGAAATACTTATATGGAGCATTCCTAATTGTAAGTTTAAGTGATTCCACTATTAAATGCAAGTGTTAATATTTTTCTTGACTTTAGTTATGCCACCTAAGTATGCTGATGAATATTATAGGAGGGTAGGACGATGGTTAATAGGGTTAAATATTTACAAGAGGTGAAACAGAAAACGGGGCAAAGCAAGTGGGCATTTGCACCCCCTGAGTATTTAAAAGAACGGTTAGAGTGTAAGTTCGAGCTATATAATAGGCGTACAACAGCCGTGGATAGATGTCTGGAGATTGATCAGTTACATCAACAGTGGTTGAAGGACGATCAAATTGTAATCAGGGTTAGCTCTGCCACCGTTTTAGGTACGATTAACTATTACAAAAGCACTAATGAGTTCGTTAGGTTAGCTGCTAACAGCAAGAAGACATACGATCAGTTAGTAAGTTCACTAAAAGATGTACAGTTACGTTCTAAAAGCGGCCTATTTTTAGATATGTTGGCCTCTAACGTAACAGAGGATCATGCGGATAAATTACATGCTTTCCTGAGAGATAACATTTCAGATCACAGAGCAAGACACACAGTTAAATTCCTGAAACGTGTATGGAATGTTTGCGAAAAGAAAAAGAAGCTTAAAGGTAATCCTTGGAGACATTTGGAGTTAGATCAAGATCCGATTAGTGATGTAGTCTGGAAGGATAGCCAAGTAGATCGGTTTATCAGTACCGCAGACGATATGGGTTACCCTTCGATGGGAACACTGGCAATGCTCTGCTACGATCTGTGTCAAAGACCTGGGGATATGCGTCAGCTTACATGGGAACAGTTCGATGGCGAAAGCTTCGACTTCTATCAGGAAAAGACAGGCGTAAAGATAGAAATCGATGCAAGCCCACGTCTAATTAAACGGCTAGTGCCGCTACATAATAAATACGGTCAGCATGAAACCATTGTTCAATATGAAAAAACGAACAAGGGGTATGATAATCGAAAATATAACGAGATTGCTTCTAAAATAAGGAAGCAGTGTATGCTCCCTGAAAAGCTCAAGATGAAGTTTCTTCGGCACTCAGGGGCTACTGTTCTTGGCGAGAACGGGGCTACGGAAGATCAGATCTCCGCAGTTACAGGACACAAATCCAGACAAATGCTAAACATCTACGTCAAAAAGACTAAGCGTTTGGCTTCGTCTGCACAACAACTGAGGTTTAAGGAGAATGAACAATACCAATGAGGCAAGAAGGGCGTTTGAGAAAGAATTACAACGGCTGATCAACAAGCCACCAAGCGTCCTAACGGAAAGACTAATTGACTTAATACAGGCAATACAAACTGAACTTAGAAAGGAATGACCAAATGGATATAGCGCAGTTACCTATCAAGCTTTTAGCGCATTTAGAATACATCGGATTGCTACCAAGGCACATCGATGAAGATGGCATAGACAATATTGAAAGTGAAGAAATCGGAAAGAGCTTCTTTAGAAAGCCTAACTTTGATGCCAATGGCGAACCAGATTTTTAGGAGTTTGCTATGCTACCACCTTGCGAAAATTATGACGAATGCAGATCCTACGGGGTCTTCAAAGACGGGTATGAAGAAAAAGCTTTCTGCCCAAAATGTTACGCTCAACGAAAAGGAATAAATATCTTTGGAAACAAATCAAACTCTAAAACCGCAGTACCATCATCCATGTCGGCTGTTCGGAAAAGACTTCATAAACGCAGCGGAAGCCGCCAAGTATCACAAACTCAGCCACGGTTGGGTGGCGTACATGGTTCGTAATGGAATGAATAAGAATATTCCTTACAGTGAACGAAGGGGCAGAGGAAAACCTCGTAATGAACGTACAGAATAGACATCATATGCAAGAGGCTGCGAAAAGGAGTAAAGCCTCGCAGGAGACTAAGTTCTTCCAAGTGGGCCATGTAACTTTTGAGATTAATAACTCTGAAGAGCATGGCCTTACTTTCTCTCTCATAGCAGGGGAAGCTCTATCAGCTAAAGACCGCAAGCCACTATTCTCAGGCTTTGTGGATACAGGAATGGTTGAGGAGCTAAGAACACTTGCGTTGTATCTAAAAGAGTTACAACTGAGAGATAAGTTTGGTGGAATTTTAGATTGAAAAAAATACTATTTGACAAATAAAAATCAAATAATATAAAATAAAATAAAATCTTGAGAAAATATTGTTTATTATCAAGGAGTTGGTTGCGGGGAGAGGATTTGAACCTCTGACCTTCAGGTTATAGCCAGATTCCTTATAAATCAATAGGTTAGCAGGTGGCGGTATTAGATAAGCCCATAACTTACTGGCGTTTTATAGTATTGACTAAGTGGCGTAACTATGTAGACTAGGCTAACTGCTCTCAAGATTCCATTATAACTTTGGGATCAAATCGATGCAGTACAAAAAGATAACAGATATAAGAGTTAAGGGTGCAGAAAAAGCAAAGTCAGATAAGCTAAGAGCCTGTGGTGAATGTTGTAAGTTAATATGTCCAAAAGAAGATGTAACCATAGTTTGCTACACATATATTCCTAGTTTTTACATAGAAGGTGAAGAAGAAGACAGGGCAATGAGTTTTGAATTTTTATGCCCTGAGTGTGGGGAAAAGCATCTTGATATACCGTGAACAACTACAGTTTGTCCAAACCCTAAATATTACTGAGGGTGAAAAAAAGACAGTTGCTTGTCCTGCTTGCGGCAAGCGAAATAAATTTACCGTGGACAAATATGACGGGGTACTAGTGTGGAACTGTTACTCTGCATCCTGTTCAGTTAAGGGTAGCTTTCGAGGCTCTAGGGACATGGATGCTCTGAAGAACTATATCGGTGGTTCTCCTACTCAACGAAAGCGGAAGGTCAATCGGATGCCCGACATAACCACCGCAGTAGAGAACTATCCCCCTGCCCTCGAATACCTCGAAGCGGTCAATTCTCTTGAAGCTTACGAGCGAGGCTATATAAAGATCAGATATGCTCCAAGTTATAATAGAGTTCTTTTCTACACCCCTGATAACTTGGGGGCTGTGGGAAGGGCTTTAGATAAGCGCAAACCTAAGTGGTTTAGCTACGGGGATACCTCTAAAGGGATTGAAGTTGGCGAAGGAAGCCATGCAGTCCTTGTCGAGGATGTTCCTTCGGCATGTTCTGTCAGTCGCTTAGATGGGTATACAGGCTACGCTCTATTGGGCACAAATGTCACAGTGCCAGTTAAAAAAGCACTTAGTAAGTACAATAACGTAGCAATTGTTCTTGACAAAGATGCAAGTTCCAGGTCAGTATTTATTAGTAGGCAGTGTTCAAACATTAGTTATGTGAGATTCACTGACAAAGATTTAAAATTATTATCTGTAGTAGAGTTAAACAAAGTACTGGTATAATAATATGACTAAAAGAGTGATATACAACCATAGAAACGTAGACATTACCGAATACACTGGATGGAGAAGAAGTTTTTTCCGAAACTATATTTCTTTTCGGTGGTGGAATAAAAGATTAGTTACTCTAACGAGTGTTGGTGTTATTTATCACAGAACTATTACAAGATTTATGTTTAAATCACGCAATAAAAAATCTAACTCTAATTTACTCAATTCCTTAATATTTTGCAGTTGGGCTAATCAATTTAAGTTCATGTATTCTCATACTGCTCCACCAAGAAAAAATGATCACGGATTAGCATTGAATATAGATACGTATATAGATTACGTAGATAAATAATTACTGAGTCGAAGCTTACTAGTACCGACTTAAAACAAAAAGGAATAGTACAATTAAAGCAAGAGCAATAATCGTTATTGATTACACAATTGAAGGGGGCTTTAAAGGAGCCGCTGAAGAACAAGAGAAATTAGAAGAAGCAATAGCTGAAATCGTAAAAGATAATAAGCGTGTGGTTTTTCATCAGATAGACATGAAAGAACGTAGGGGTGATATCCCACCCGACATTTCACGGATGAAATTTAGAACTAACTGATTTCAAACAACAATTTAAAAAAGTAGCCCTAGTCTAAAGATTGGGGCTTTTTTTGTTACACTAAGTGCTTTATTATGCCACCTTATAATAATAATAGTATAGGGCGGTATTATGGAACAACAGCTAATAAAAACGCTGCTTAGTAATAGCACCTTCTTAACGAATCAGGCTAATTTAAGAAGGACGTTATTTAGCGGTGAATATGCATACATCTATGACAAGATTAAAGAAGCACATGAAAAGTATGCAAGGGATCTTACTTTAGAAGAAGTCTACAGTTTGTGGCTTATAGACAATCCTGTAGCTACTCCTGCAGAAATACATGAGATCAGGGATGTAATAGACCAACTCAAGAGAGTTGAGGCTCTTGGTGAGGATATAACTACTGACGTTATAACAAAGCTCTGGAGAGCCGATATAGGCCGTGAGATAGCCAACATTGGTATTAACATGGCTGAAGGAGACACAGGTGCGCTTTCAAGGCTGCAGAGCCTTATCGAAAGTGTTGGTGATGGTTTTGTAGTTGATGACTTTGGCGAACCTACCACCGACAATATCTATGAACTTCTGGCTGAAACAAGCAATGAGAATAAATGTAAGTTTAATATCGAAACTCTAAGCCGACACCTCTACGGCATTGGTGGCGGTGACTTCATGTTAGTCGCAGCTAGGCCTGAAACGGGCAAGTCTGCATTTGTGATTTCTTTGTGTGCATCACCTGGGGGCTTTTGTCATCAAGGATATAAAGTTGTCTATATTGGGAACGAAGAGAAAACCACACGGACAAAGCTGAGAGCTATCCAAGCTTGTTCTGGAATGACCAGAGAGCAAATAGCTGAAGATCCTGATTTAGCCATGAGCATGTACACTGGCGTTAGAGATAACTTGATCATGCATGATGCCCAAGAATGGGATTTAGATAAGATCAGTGCATACTGCGAAAGAGTGCAGCCGAATGTTCTAATACTAGATCAGGCAGACAAGATACAAATCTCTGGCAACTATAACGCAAGCCATGAGCGCATCAGGGAACTCTATCGATCTATCAGGGAACTCGCAAAGCGACATGACTGTGCCGTGATTGCCGTGAGCCAAGCTTCGGCTGAAGCAGAGGGCAAGCTGCGGATCGACTTCAGTATGCTCGAAGGATCTAAGACAGGCAAGGCCGCTGAGATCGATGTCTGTCTGGGCATTGGAAAACCATCAGGCGGTAATGATGATGAACCCAATACCACACGCCAATTATACATCAGCAAAAACAAACTAAGCGGATTTCACGGGAGTGTTATTTGCGAAATTCAACCAGAGGTAAGCAGATATGTTGAATGAGACAGACCTACAAGAATTTTACGAAGAGCAATTAAAAGAACAGCAAGAAAAGCTGCGGAGAGCAACGCAAGAAAAGGCTAAGTTATTTGAAGAGCAAATAGATCTTTTGCAGAAGCTTATCCGAAATCAAAATAAACTTTGGGGCATTGAATGAAAACACTAATACTGGACTTGGAAACGACCATACAAAGACTAAACGGAAAGATAGATAACTCACCCTTTAACCCTAAGAACAAATGCGTATCAGCCCACTTCTGTTGGCTTAGAGAGCCTGTACAGACACTGGTATTTCATCATAATGAAAAGGAAACACCTGACAGCCCTGTTACACTGGAGCAATCCCTAGAAGAAGCTAACATCTTAGTATGTCACAACGCTAAGTTTGATGTTCAGTGGCTTGTAGAAATGGGTTTTAATATCCCTGAAACTGTATATTGCACAATGATTGGTGAATACATCTTGGCTAAAGGACAGAGGCAAGAGCTATCCCTAAAAGCTACTGCAGAACGAAGGGATGTAACTAGGAAGAAGTCAGATTTAGTAGACGATCTATTTAAGTCTGGAACTGGCTTTGAAATGATGCCTTTAGATACTGTGATAGAGTATGCAGAGGCTGATGTTAAATCTTGCCAGTGCGTTTACTTGGTGCAGCAAAAGGACTTCGCAAAGCCTGAGAACACAAGCATGGCTTATATAGTAACCTTGATGAACGAAATGCTTCTGTTCTTGGTAGAGCTTGAAAAAAACGGCATCAAAGTTGATTTAGAAAAGCTCGAAGAGATAAAGCAACAGTTTACTGAAGAGTATCAGGAAATATCAAAGCGTCTTGAAGAAATTGTAGAAGAGGTAATGGGAGATACTCCGATTAACTTAGCTTCGGGCGAGGATATGAATAAGGTGATCTACAGCCGCAGAGTTAAAGACAAGAACATACATAAGACCGTCTTTAATATTGGCCCTAACAAGTTTCCACCGTGGATGAAGAAAGCGGAGTTTACTAAAGCAGTTAGATCCACGACTGAGGTTATTCAGAAGACAGATGCAAAGGTCTGCCCTGACTGTAGAGGCAGTGGCAGGATCAGAAAGTTCAAAGTAAATGGAGAGCCATTTAAGAATACATCTCCATGTAAAACCTGTGACAGCAAAGGAGCTTTGTATATCCCTAACGGCAAGGTTGCAGGTCTGAAACTAGTGCCACAAGAGCCAGAGGATGCATCCGTTCACGGATTTAAGACTGACAAGACTACAATTAAACGATTGATCGATCAGGCTGCAGCCAAAGGGAACGACATTGCTGTTGAGTTCCTTACTAAACTGTCTCGTATGAACGCCCTATCGACATATTTAGATAGCTTCATTCAAGGTATAGAGACATGGACACGCCCTGATGGGTTGCTGCACACAAACTTCAATCAATGCATCACTAGTACAGGCAGACTGTCTTCATCTAACCCAAACTTTCAAAATCAACCCAAGCGAGGCTTCCCTGTTAGAAGTGCGGTAATTAGCAGGTTTGAAAACGGGAAAATTTTAGAGACGGATTACTCAAATCTTGAGTTCGTCATGGCAGGGGAGCTATCCCGTGACCCCCAGATCATTAAGGATGTCCTCGAAGGTAAAGATCTGCATAAGCAGACTGCTTCTATAATATACCAATGTGACCAAGAACAGGTGACTAAAGATCAACGCCAAAATTCAAAAAAATTCAGTTTTAGTCCGATTTATGGGGGAGTTGGTGGTGGGGAAGAACCCCACATCCGAAATTATTTTAAGGAGTTCTTTGGAATCTATAAAGGTTTGGGAGCCTACCATAAAAAGCTAACTGATGGCGTAATGAAGGACGGACATATCACTACATTCTCAGGCCGACAGTTTTACTGGCCCAATGAAACCAGACGAAGGAACGGACGTACAAAGCATTACACTCAGCAAGTGAACTATCCTGTGCAGTCTACAGCCACCGCTGATATCGTCCCTCTAAGCTGCATTCGAGCATTGCGAAAGTTTCGGGAGTTAAACCTCAAATCTAAGCTTGTTCTGACTGTCCACGACTCCATCGTTGTGGATACCCATCCTGACGAATTAGAACAGGTCAAAGAGGCCCTGACGTGGGCTATGGAAGGGGTCACTGAGGAAGCTACTGATCGATGGGGCTATGAATTTGCATTACCTTTAAAAATTGAGATTTCTGGTGGAAAAAATTGGATGGATCAAGTCGAATTTAGTTGACTAACGCCACCTAACTATGGCATACTATAAGTCCACTTAATAAAGATCGGGTAGTATATAAATGAATGATCTCACGACAATAGATCCTGCAGCGTTGCAGGAATTACAGGCAGAACTTGGAACAGAAATTAAAGGTGGTGGCAAAAGCTCCATCGTTAAAGTTCCAGAACTTAAAATTAATGCTAGAAGTAAGGATAAGGATACAAAAAAGCCAATTCCAGAGGGTAGTTTCTATCTTCATAATGCAGAGAAAACTGCATACGCAGAAAGCGTTACTTTCAGACCTCTTTGCTCTCACATTCAATATTTTCATTGGGAAGAAGTTGATGGGAAAAGAAAGCTAATTAATAAAAGCGTTCCAGTGATTAACAATAGTCAAGAGGCGAATGATCAACTAGGTGGGATTGCCTGTGGGATGCCCTCTTGGGAAGACCGCAAGCTGCTTGAACCTACAGAGCAAAAGCGTTGGCGAGATATGCAGCATCGGGTCACCAGAGGCTTAGTAACCTACACTGGTAAGACCGTGGACGGTGAAGAGGTTGTGTATGAGAACGAGCCAGTGATCATGTTTCACAAAAACTCTAACTACAGCGGCTTCTGGAATCAATATATGAAGCGTCTGCCCAGAGGTAAAAACCTATATGAGTATGAGGCAACTTTAACATCTGAGTATCAAGAAAACGGCTCAGTGACTTGGTACACATTTAATTATGCTGTAGATTTGGGTAACCAAATTCCTCTAACCATGCCTGTGTACCAAACGATGGAAGTTTTCTTTAACTCCATTAAGGCTGAAAAAGCTGACATTATGGATTCCTACTTCAAAGCAATTAAAGAAGGGTCTGTCGATAATGCAGCCATGAAAGCACTAGGTGACAGCCTTGAAGAAGACTTCGAGGACGCTGCAGCTTAATGCTACAACAGCAACTAGAGATGACGTTGGACAAGCTGTCTAATGACGAATTTGATGGTCTGACTATTGATGAAGCATGGATCGATGAAGCGGCTGAAGAATTTAAGGCCGCACTTCGCAAACAGCTAACTCCGCAGGAAAGAGATTTTCGGCTGCGGATGTCCAACGTTGGCAAGCCTTTGTGCCAATTGCAGCATGGAGCTATGGGTTCTGAAAAGAAACGCAAAGACTACAACTTCAAAATCCAAATGCTAATCGGTGATGCAGTAGAATGTATCACCAACATCATGCTGAAGATTGCAGGTGCAAACATTACAGGTGGTAAGAACCAAGTAGAATTAAAAATTGGTGAAACCGTTGTTAAGGGTGAGGATGATATTGAAATAGATCATAAGGTCTATGACGTAAAATCCTGCAGCCCGTGGGCGTTCGATAACAAATGGGACAAGGGATACTCTGGCTTAAAGCTTAGTGATGACTTTGGCTATGTCGGTCAGCTTACGGGTTATGCCCAAGCCCAGAACAAAGAGCTTGGTGGTTGGATCGTAGTTAATAAATCCAATGGGCGTATTGCCGTTGTTGATGCAGAAGTGTCTGAAACTGAGAAACAGATGAACCTATTTAAGATGGAGCATAATGTTGATCAGGTCACTACGGGCGCACCTCTGGATCGTCAGTTTGCTCCAATTCCAGATACGTTTCGAGGAAAGCCAACAGGATTAAAAAGGTTAACTAAATCTTGTGAGTTCTGTGACTTTATAAAGCCATGTTACCCAAAAGCTAAGTACATGCCGCACCCAAAGTCTGAAGCTAAAAACCCACCAATGTACTGGTTCATTGAGGATGATTAATGCCAATAAAAACCCAATCGGCTAAAGCCAAAGGGCGGCTACATCAGCAATGGGTGAGGGACAAAATTCTAACATTGTTTCCGAAGTTGGAACCTGATGATGTTAGATCCACTTCTATGGGTGCAGGGGGTGAGGATATTCAGTTATCCCCTGCCGCTAGAAAACTATTTCCTTATTCTGTTGAGTGCAAGTCTCTGAAGGCTTTGAGCATCTATAAGATTATGCGTCAGGCCGAAGATAACTGCCCCACAAAAGCAGAGCCAGTAGCCATCGTAAAAGCCAACAGAGAGAAGCCGTTAGCAATTATCGATGCAGAACATTTTTTTAAAATGATTGGAAAAAACAAATGAGTGAAGACGATGTCCCACAAGCATGTGGAATTTTTCTTATCCCATTGGACGGTGATAGTTTTACTATCAGACCCTTCAACAATCTACATGCAACTCTTAGCGAAGATGAGGCTGATCGATATGAAGAACTCGTATACGGGCTAATGCATATAGCATCTGAGGGATATGAGTATCTTACTTCAATAGGAAAGATAATCTTAGAAAACGAGCGCAGTGAAGAGATTGAGTTTGAGCCTGAAGACGAACTCATTGATGCAATCGCTGAATCCAAAATCATACCATTTAATAGGAAACAATAATGAGCATACCGCACGTCCATAAAAAACCCGACACCGATATGGTGAACAGCCCACCGCATTATTCCAAGAGCCGCATTGAGTGCATTGATGCTATGGCAGCTATGGCAGAGGGTACAAATGTATCATCCCATGCCAGTTACTGTTGGCAGTCTGTTTTCAAGTATCTTTGGCGATTTCCTAAAAAAGGAAAGAGCGTAGAGGATCTCGAAAAGGCTGAATATTACCTCAAGCGATTAATCAAAGAAATTAAAAAGGGGGAGCCATGAATACCCCTGGATACGAGTACTACTATGAGGATGATGAACTAATTCGTGATCCTAATACTTACCTAAATAAAACCCCACTGGAAATGGTTACGCAGTTTGCCAGAACTTATAAGCAATCCGTTAACCTTCCTTGGATGAAAGACACCCGACATGACCAACTGAGGTTAATGTTGGTGAAGGAAGAATATGCCGAAGTTCTCAGCGCAACGGACGAAGAGAACCTAATCAAAGAACTAGCAGATCTAGTCTACGTTACCTACGGCTACGCATCCACATTCGGATGGAACTTAGATGAAGCTGTCAGACGTGTCCATGCAAGCAACATGAGCAAGCTTGATATCAATGGGCAACCAATTTTCCGTGAGGACGGGAAAGTATTGAAAGGGCCAAATTACAAAGAGCCTTACCTAGAAGATTTAAAACAATAAACCCTTGGGAGCAAGAATAATGATAAAAAACGAATACGGGCCGAAACTACCAATCTCTGAAGAAATACACGCAACGAAATATAGATCTGAGGGTGAGACTTTCTACGAGGCCATGACACGGGTGGCTGACGCATTAAAAGACGATGATATACATTTTGAACAGTTTAGAACAATTTTACTCAACCAGAGATTTCTCCCTGCAGGACGGGTACAATCGGCTATGGGTGCGCCCCGTACTGTAACCCCGTATAATTGCTTTGTTAGCTCCACAATTGAGGATTCTATGGATGGCATCACCAGAGCCGTTGCAAGGGCCGCTAAGACCATGCAACTAGGTGGCGGTATAGGGTACGACTTTTCCACTTTGCGCCCTCACGGGGCCTTAATTAAGAGCTTAGACAGTAAGTCCTCTGGGCCACTAAGTTTTATGGGTATTTTTGATGCAACTTGCAAAACCATTAGCTCTGCAGGGCATCGTCGAGGCGCACAGATGGCGGTAATGCGAGTAGACCATCCTGACATCGAAAAGTTCATCAGAGCTAAGAACAATAGCACTGACCTAACTCAGTTTAATATGAGCGTTGCAGTGACAGATAAGTTCATGGAAGCAGTTAAATTAGACAACGACTTTGACCTAGTGTTCGAGGGAACAGCTTACAAAACAGTGAAAGCAAAAGCCCTGTGGGATGACATTCTCAGAAGTACATGGGATTGGGCTGAACCTGGAATACTATTTATCGATAGAATTAATCAGAAGAACAACCTGCACTACTGCGAAGAAATTTGTGCCACTAATCCCTGTGGGGAGCAGCCGCTGCCACCCAACGGGGCATGTCTACTAGGTTCATTTAATTTAACTAAGTATGTTGTTGAGCATGATGGAAAGTATGTCTTCAACATGAACATGCTGAGAAATGATATTCCTTGGGTTGTAAGAGCTATGGACAACGTTGTTGATAGAGCAACCTACCCTCTTCCTGAACAAGAAGAAGAAGCCAAAAGCAAAAGACGCATGGGCTTGGGTGTTACAGGCGTAGCCAACGCCATCGAAGCTCTAGGCTTTGACTATGGCTCAGATGATTTCATCAGGATCTTCGAGGACATCATGGCTACAATTCGGGATGAAGCTTACAAGGCTTCTATTGAGCTTGCTAAAGAAAAAGGTAAGTTTCCGCTGTTCAAGAACGACTACCTGACCAGTGGCTTTGCACTGACCTTACCTACTGATATCCGGACAGAGATTGCAAAGTATGGCATCCGTAACAGCCACCTACTGTCTGTAGCTCCAACAGGAACTATTTCCCTGTCGGCTGACAACGTAAGCTCTGGCATTGAGCCTGTGTTTAGCCTTGGCTATGACCGCACCATACAGACCTTTGATGGGCCTAAAGTCGAGAGAGTAGATGATTATGGATACCGTGAGTTTGGTACAAAAGGTAAGACCGCAGATGAGCTTTCAGTCTTCGATCATGTAAGAGTTTTAAACGTAGCAAGTCGCTATGTTGATTCAGCTTGCTCGAAGACATGTAACGTTGGTGACAATGTATCATGGGAAGATTTCAAGAAAGTATACATGGATGCTTATGAGGGGGGTAGCAGCGGCTGCACAACCTTCCGTGCATCGGGTAAGAGATACGGCATTCTCAATGCATCAGCATCTGAGGACGTTGTAGAAGAGCCTCAAGAAGAGGCCAACGCAGATTTCGTGGAAGAAGGTGGTGCTTGTTACTATGAGCCATCATCAGGACTGCGAAAATGCGAATAAAAGAGGCTAGGTTTTCCGTAATGTTATTGAGGCAGACACATGCAGGAAGACCCCTATCAAACAGGTTACACAGATTTCTTCGAAGGAAACCTAACCTGTAAATATCGCCCTCGCAGCTTCTACGCAAAGGAGTGGTTGCGAGGGTTTAACTCAGCATTCAACTACAACAGGCAAGCAAATGTACAAAGAGTTCCAGAAGAAAGATTTTCAAGAGTCAGATGGTGCAACCCGTGAAGCAGCTAAAAGCTTTTGGCATTCACTGGGGTATATTTGTACGGACAACCCTGATGAGTATGGGGTTGACCTAATAGTTGAAGGACAAAACAAGCGTTTCTACTGTGAGGTAGAGCGTAAGAAGGTATGGCATGGTGTTAAGTTTAAATACGACACCATCCACCTTCCTGTCAGAAAGGCTAAATTCCTAGATAAACCCACACAGTTCATGGTGTTCAACAATAGTCTGACCCATGCAGCCATCTTTGGGCGTAAGGTTGTTAAGGAAAGCCCTACGACTGAAGTACCAAACTATAAGATCGCTTTCGGTGAAAAGTTCTATGACGTTCCCGTATCAAAGGCGCACTTTGTTAATACAATTAATTAATTATTTTTAAGGTATTGACTAAGTGGCATTTTTATTCTACTATTATAAAGAGTTTCGGGGATTGGTTTCTTTGGATCGATGGATATGGGTAAACCCTCGTAGGCGCTAAACTTACGGGGGTTTATTTTTAGGGGTAAAAAATGTGGATTGATGCACTCATAATTGTAGCAGCGGCTGTTTTAATTTACACCGTCTGGAAAGATACAAACTAAAATAGAAAATTACTATTATTAGGTGGCTTATTAAGTGTAGTAGTTGTATACTTTGATTCGCATTAACTAATGAGGATTTTATTATGCTAAGACTAGTCGCAGTAGCTGACGTTAATTTTTCTAAAACAGGGATTACAGACCCTGCAGAAATGGAATTACATTTCAAAGAAATCTGGGACGAATTTTTAATTCATGCTGAGAAAAATTTTGATTGTAAGGTTTCTCACAATGAAGCTGCTATTTTAATGAACCGCAGGGCAAAGAAAACAGGCCCTTTAAATAAGATTGTTTTTAGAGGCAGTAGAACTCCTAAAAAGGTTCAAAAAAGCCCCGTAGCTATTGACCACAGGGTATAAAAAAGTATATAATATACTTGAAGTTGGCGGTTTGGTCACTGCCTTTTTCAGTTTAGTGACCCTAGGCTTAATTGCCTAGGGTTTTTACTTTTACGCTACTAGAATATCTTCGTTGGGATCATATCCACATGCTTCCCTAAAAGGGATTGCTGTAAAAGTGTCGAGAGTACAGACGATAAGATATTGTTGTTCTGCCTCTCTACTTTGTTTTGCTGCCTCAAGTAGAGCAATGCCAAATTCATTGGCTTTTTCTGCAGTTAATAGCATTAACTACTCCTTTATTAAGTGTTACTTCGATAGGCGTTATTGAGGTAGTTAATCTCTGCCTAACGTAATTCTGACGTAGGAAGCACCCAAAGGTCAATAAAGTAATTTGTTTAATTTAATTATTTTATACTTGACTGAAAAAACCTAATAAAATCAATGCTGCCAAAAGTTATCCACAACTACATGTTGATATTTACCAGGTCTAAAATCAATATATAGTATGGGATACTATAGGATTTATCGCATGTAAAACGAAAAAACTCCCGAATCATTTGACCCAAGAGCTTTTATTCTATTATGAATATAGGAAGGGATTAGTTACCCCTTTATTAAGTGTTATCCCCCTTGCTTCGGCTTGGGGGTTTTTCTATTGGTAGCCTAATAGCTGTTCCATTTGCTGATCAGAATTAGTTTGGAATACTGAATCTGTTTCTGTATTTATAGTTTTTACTAGACCAGAGGTAAGTGCGGTGATCATATTTTCTTGAAGTACAGGATCTAAAGGGGTTCTATTATACTTACGAGTTAGCTCAAGAAAATAATCAGGGTCTGCAAATATATTATCCATTATTCTGGTAGCTTTTTTGGCAGAATCTAACTTATCAAATGCAGCCCCTGCAAAAGATCTAATTTTAGCACCTGTACGGGTTAACGGCCCTATAAAAGTCATTATTAATCTATTAGTTGCTGTGACAGCTTCCCGATTAAATATGGTTGGTGACATCCCTTGTACTGCTTGGGCTTGCTTCTGCTTTTCTATTAATCTGGAAGTCTCAAGCAGAGTTTCTAGTGCCTCCATAATTTCAGGTTTGGTTGAAAATACTTCTCGTCCAATAGCCAAGATGTTATCAGATTCTTCTAGAGCTTTATCTACTACGGCCCCCTTTTGTGCAGCGGCTCCACCACTTTGCATTTTGGTTGATTTGATAGACCCCCTTAAATATCGTAAATACGCAGTCTCAAGGCCATCACGCACCACATCTGCACGGGCTTTCGGTAAGTCATCTAGTCTGACTAAAATATCCTGAATTGTTCCAAGACCCTCTGCTTCTTTAAATATTCTACCAAAAGCTGCTTCAGGGTTAAATGTCGTATCAAACTCTCTTCCATAAATACTACTCAAGAACTTACCAAGTTCAGACTTCTTAACATCTTTTCTTGTCTGTGTAGCAATTTCTTCAGCTTCTTTAAGGGCAAGTTCAACCTGTGCTTTATTACCTGCAGCATTCTCAACTGAAGCAATAAGCCTATTTATTTGGGCGGCACGCTCTGGAAATGCTTCGTTAAGTGATACAGCATACTGTCTAAGTCGGTCTGACATCCCTGCCAAGCTATCTGCGTTAAGACCATCTTTTCTAACTGCAGAAGCAAAGCCATTTATTACGTCTGCAATCATGTAGTCTGCAATAGGTTTAGGATCAGCAACCTCAGACAAAGCTGTTTTCATATTAATTACAGCGTCTGCATTGTTGCCTGACAAGATACCCGTGACTAAATCCCTGCTTTGCTCTGCAAATCCTGCTTGCCCTGTTCCTTTCACCATTACGGGATCATATATGTCTGCGAATTGTTGCATTGAACCGCCATCACGCCATACAGGGGCAAACTCTTTTAAATAATAATTAAATGCAGCCTTTGCAGCGTCAGATGAAGCCTCATCACCATTTTTAGCAACCCACCCAACTTGTTCATCGATGGCTTTTTTAACCTGGATTAGTCTCTTGGCTACCATGTCATCACCACGCTTATACGCTTGGCTTATGAGATCTGATATTTCAGGACGAACTTGGGTATATAGTGTTCTAAAGTCTACTCCACCTTCCACTAGTTCAGAAGCCAGATCACCCACGTCAGTAGTAGTTGATGTAGGTAGGGGTACTCCAAACGGAGGTCTTACACCTTCTTGAACAACCGTCTTGGGTTTAAGAACTGATCGGATAGTATTTATTAGATCAATACCGCTTGTTCTGCTACCGCTAGTGTCTAATAAATTTATCTCTTCGACTGCTTTATTAACGCTGTCTGCAAAACCTTTGTAATCAAACTTTGTTCCTTCAGGGATAGCATTATACAAATCATTCTTGCGCTTTGTCATATTAGTGACAGCTTCTACAAGCCCATCCCGTACTTGGTTGAATGAGGTTGTCTGCCCTACAACTATATCTGTGCCTGTAATATCCTCAAGCTTACTTAGCTGCCCACTAAGCTCTATGTCGGCACTGTTAATATCATCCACAACTTTTTGGGCCGCTACATCAAAATCGGCTACTGCAGAAGTAGCCCCTGAGTCAGCCGCACTTACAACTGTCCTGCCCTCTTCTGCCAGTTCATCCGCTGCCCGTGTAATGGCAGAAGTCTGATCTCCTGCAGTATCTCCTGCTACCTTGGCGAGGTACTCTGCTATTTGCTTTTCTAATTCTGCTTGAGAAGATTCACTAGCAACGATTGTTTTGGGCGCAGCGGCTCCACCTTTTTGCAGAAAACCTGTTAGGGTTGACCCAATCTTAGCTCTTTCAGTAGGATCTTTGGCTCCTCGTAAAAGTGCAGACAAAGTATCTAATTTTACTGTATTAGGGTCACCTGCTAAGTTAGCTATACTTGGAATAATTATTTCTTTATTCTTTTCTATAGTTTCTGCAATTTTATTTCTGATTATAGCTATTTGTTCAGGTGTTGAACTAGCATCTATATCTGCAAGGCTTTCTGTTATTTCTTCATATACTCTTCGTTCTACCGCACTTGTACTTCCCTCTGCTAATAGTGGAAGTATAGTGAACTTAGAGGCTAACTTCAAAGCAGAGATTGTAGTACCGACTACCCCCACTAAGGCACTGTTTAAAAACATACCTTCAGCTAATGTATTAAGCCTTTGTTCAAGTATTGCATCTGCTTCAGAACTACCTAAATCAACTCCTTTGAGTATGGGAAACGCTGCATTATCTCCCATAAAGATAGTACCTTCGTCTGTGCTTACTGTAGAACTTGCAGCCACTTCAGCCCCTAACAATACGCCAATGCCTCGTATGGCCTTTGGGAAATTAGTTAGTACTTGTTGGGCAGTCCCCCCACCAGTAAATGCCAAAGTAACTGCAGGGATGGCATCAGTTAATATCGCATCACCAATGCTGTCTCCTGTATCTATATTAACAACCAAAGGGTCTACAGCTTCGAGCGCACCGTCTACCCCAAGCTTTTCGGCCCCTGCAGCACCCAATTCTACCGTTGCGCCAAGGCTTTCAGCAAAACCTGCGCCAACTTTATCTAAATTACTTACTTTAGCTTTAGGGTTAAGAAATTTTTCCGCTGCCCCTGCAAGTGAAGCCTCTTCTGAAAATGGAGCCGCAACAGCTTCAATTAGAGCATCCTTTGCAGCCGTAAACATGGCAGGTCTTGGCTGAAGTATATACTCTTTCTTACCTGTGTCAGGGTCTGTGTAAGTAGCAGTTGCCCCAATTGCTACAGGGGGTTTTACATTAGGGTTCTGTAACAGGTCATTGTAGTACTGGTTTGCTTCCTCAAAGGACATACCTTCATACATCTGAGTACTAATAGCATCAGGCTTATCTTCAGCCACCGTTGGCTGTGCAGGTACATTTATTGTATTGTCAGGCTCATCAAACTGATCATATATATTTTCAGTTTTTTCTTCTGTTTCTTCGTCAAATTGATCGTAAATATTTGCCATATTTATTAATTCCCAAGTATTTTTGCAGCTTCACCTGATCCGTATTTATTATCAAACTCAGCCCTAGTGTTTGGGTTTTGTTTTAAATACTCGATTGCCTTTTGAGTTAGTAATGGCCCTGTCTTGCCCTTCGCCCAAGCAAATGCATCACCAACGCCTCTGGTCTTAGCGTAATCTTCTGCAGACTGTGTATAGCCATCGAAGAGTTTACCTGTTGGATCAAATGGGGAGAGAAGTTTAACAGATTCATCCTCTCTGAAATCCTGTATCATACCCTCTGTCTTGAGAATTACTTGGTTCATCTGACTACGGATGTTCTTGGTAAAGGTTTCGTAATCTTTACCTGAACTAATTATTGTAAGTGCGTTCGCAAAATCTTTGTTGGAAAGACCTACACCTGTTTGACCCTGTGCAGCGGCAAAAGCAAATGCTAACTTTAGCTTTTCTGCATTAAACAAAATTGCTTTTTGTGCAGCTTCATTAATTGCAGGTGCATTTTTAAAAGCTTGGTCTATTGCATCAAAAACAGATTGTGGATTTCCTGTTGCATCAAATAAATCTATTAACGCTGCAGTCTCTAAACCAACGCTTTGCATTAGTTGTGGTAGAGTTCCACCAAGTGTAGTTAGAATTGCAGGATCGCCACCCATATCAGGATTAACTAGATCATCTAATTTCTTAGCTGAAAGAAGCACAGTCTGCATTGCAGTACGCTGTTCTTTTAGAGGCTTGATCAGTGACTGATTTATCTTAATGACGTTGTCATAAAGTGCATCACTTTGTGCTAGATTAGTTACGTTCGTATTTTCTGCAGGTGTAATCTTATTAGTTGGATTACTTAAATCAATATAGGTTTTACCATCTTTTGCTAGTTTTGCAGTGGTAACTTGAAGATCACCATTTTTATCTTCGTAAGTTACTACATAATCCTCACTTTGAGGATCTATAACATCCTGTCCTAGCTCCCTATTGGCAACTAAAGCTTCAAGTTGAGTTATAACTTTTGCATCAGTACCCTTTGCAGCTATAATAGTTTGTATGGTAGAGGTTTCGACATCATCATATTTTGTAATATCAAATTCCTCTGGAAAAGAAGCTATGTAAGCTCTTGCTGCAACTTTTTCTAACAGCGTAAACCCTTCGCCCGTAGATATTTGAATTAACTCTTCTTTGGACTTACCTACTAGGTCACGCTTAAATTCTTTAAGCTTGTCTGCGGCATCTGCATTGGTTCTTGACTCAACTATTTCTTTAGCAAGATTAACTTCTTCTTGAGAATATGTGTCGAAGGTTGTCAAATTTGCGATAGATTTTAATGCGTCTGTCTTTTGGGTTACAAAACCTCGTCTAGTTTCTCGCTGAACGTCTAATTCACCTCTTGCGTCTTTAGCTAAATAAGCTTGCTCCATTTCGTCTAATTTTGCTAGTACGTCTTTGCCAACATTCTTTTTGTTCATTACAATAAATGCTTTTTCTAACTGAACATCTTGTGCCGTTTTTAGCTGAGTAAATGGAACCTCATAGGCTTCACCAAGCGCAAACCTCTCTACAAAACCTTTTATAGCTTTGTATTCGTAGCTGTCTGTTATTGCCTCTTTTTCTTTCTGAGTTCCTGCCTGATTTACCTTCGCCTCAAGAGCCATCAGCGCACTCTTGGCATTGTTTTCGTCTTTAACAGCATCAGCTATTGCAGCATCAACTCTACGCCCGTCTAAAAGGTCTTTTCTGTTTTTTATTACCTTTTGTTGAGCGTCTGTAAGAGTTTGACCGTTAGATTTAATTTCACCTTCATAGAGATCGATGTCATCTAAGGTAGTTAGTCTCTGATAGTCTAACTCGACAGGGGGTCTGGCGTCAGGATTGATCTCTAACCCTTCAACTGAAACACTTTTTGCAGGTTGTTCAGAAATAGGAGCAAAGATTGCTGCCATCTGATCACCTTCAGTTTTATATCTATTTTTTTCATTGCCGTCTTTGTCTTGATTGCTTACGAAATTATCTACATTACCTGCAGTTAAAGCTTCTCCATTAGAAAATTTTGTAATAGGTTTTAGACCATCTGGCGAAACGGTAAGTGGAAAATCTCTAGGTACATCTGGGCCTTGTAGAAACAATTCCTCTTCTTTTGGAACAAATTTAATTTTACCTTTTTCCTTATCAGATTCTGCTTTGTCATATGCTGCTTTAGTATCGTCATCGAAGAAGAAAAGCTGTTCCGTAAAATAAGCAATAGCCTCACTATTATTTGGGTTTGCTCCTAAATCTTCCGCAAGGGCTTTAGCTTTTCTCTCACGGTTTTTAGCAGCCAGTTCTTTAGCCTTTTGTTCTTTAGCAAGCTCACGGGCTTCAGCCGCCTTACGCTTCGCCTCTTCTTTGGCCTCTTCTTCTCTCTGAAGTATCTTAGCGACGGCTAAATCCCCTGCTTCCATAATACCACGTTGAAGGGTATCATCAGGCTTCTGGAAAGAACCTGCAGCAATCTTTTTTCGGATATTACTTTTAGCTGTACCCCATGCCATATTAAGCTTCCTCTTCTTCTTCGTTCATGCCAAGCATTGCTGCCTGTTCTTCCGCAGGAGCTACGCTTTCATCCGTAGGTTCGGGTGATCCCATTAAGCCGCCTACAGGCATTGCTGCGGCCTCTGTGGGGGCCTCAGAAGCGTCTTCTTCTTCGTCCTCTTCATCAACTATTCCTAAGAGGGCTTTCATAGTAGTTGAGGTGATTGGAATACGCTTTTTATCTAGGCCACTTTCGTAAGAAATACCTTCATTATCAGCCAGTATTTGTAGGTATCGATACACTGGCCCTGCAGCTAGAATAGCCATGTCTATTTGGAATTTACCTCTGGCTATACTTTGCATCATCAAACCTGCAACGATATTAGTCAGAGGTCTTCCTATACCCATTAAGCTGTACACAACTTCGGCTGTCTCTTCTTCCTGCATAAGACCCATTACATACTCAACCGTAGCATCATAGGTTTCTATTTCTGGGGGTCTATGCCAAGGGTAGTTTCGAGTATCGGACGTATAATTAGCACCTGGAATTGGCCCAGAGTTTTGACTATTTAGCATCTACATCTTCCTCAACTTCTGGTTCCATATCATTTAATTCTTCTTCTAATTCATCCATGTATACAGGCGTATATACAATGCTCTCCCCTTGAACCTTTTCTAGCTCTTCAGGCAGTTTTCCCTTTAAAAAAGATTTTATGGATTTTTCTATTACGTCTTCAAATCTCATGGCGTTTTCCTATACAAGTTTTGCAACTGCAATTTTTGATGCAGTCGAAATCAGAGTATCAAATATACTAGAGCCTCCTGAACTTTGAGCTTGGGCGTCCATTTCTCCTAATAATAATCTGAGTTCAAATTCTTCTTCTGAAAGAGCACCTTTAAATAAATAATCAAAAGTAGAATCTAATCTATCCCAAGTTCGGTTTAACCCTTCTTGGCTCAAATCCAACATGGCCTTAACATCGGTAGCTGCAGCATCAAAAGCAAGTCGAGTATTCTCAGTTTCAACCGTCTGCCTCCATTTAACGTTAGAGCTATCTATTAGGTACTGCATATTAGCGTAAAACTCAGACCGTCTATTTTCTAATGTCTGTCGGAACTCAGTAGCGTCATTAATTTCACCTGCATTAAATCTTTTAATATCCGCTATAAGTTTACTATTTACTGTCTGAACATCTACACTGAGTTGGTCATAGAATTTGTCTAAATCATTTTGAGATTCTGCAGTAAATCTTCGCTGTAGATTTTCTTCTTTAACTTCTTCAAATAAGGCATCTGCCATAATTTGTGTATTAAGGATTTCAGCCTGTTGTTCATTATCAAGATTAGTTAAATCCATCTTGAGTGTAGACTTAGCATTCTCTACAGCGGCACGTTCCCTTACCCCTAAGTTAGCTAGTTCAAGCTTAGACAAAACCAAAGACTTGTTAATAAAAGATTGCTGAGTGTTATCTATATTTTTAAGTCTTAAAGATCTAAAAAATTCAGAGTCTGATTTTGCTATGGGCAAAGAAGCTTCCATCAATGCGCCACTTAGTGCAGCTACTGCAGCCCCACCCGTCATGCCGCTAAATGCAATTGTGCGACTTATATTTACCGCAGCCCCTTGCGCCCAAGACGGTATTACAGGATTTCCACTAGCATCCACAAAAGATTTAGAAATAATGTCTAGTTGCCCTAGCATAGTTTCTTTACTGTCTACATATCCTAGCGGCCCAAGTTCGTCAGCTAGAAGCTTTCCTGAAACTGTACTTGTATCGATAACCTGACTTGTATTTTGTATTGCTACAGCATCTAGAGACTTACCTAGTTCGTTTACCGTACCATCTTTATTAACTCCTGTGGCAATGGCATCTACATCACTAACAATATCATCAGCATTAACGAGATTTTCATCTCTAATTTCCCCTGTTACGGGATCAACTATGTATTTTGGGTCATCTAATCTATCTACGCTTGAAACAACATCATATGTATTAGCCGTACCACCATCTGGCAAAGTAACTTTAGGTACGCCATCAATTATCTGTACATCATACTTTTCTAAATCTGCTAGGATGTAATTTGGATTATTTGGGTCTAAAAGAGCACCTGCAACATTAGGGTCTATACTTGGTACGATGTCTGAAAGACTAGCGTTTCTATCCTTTAAAAACTTTTCGGGGTTGTCTACTAACGCTTTTATATCTTCGTTTGATTGAACAAGACCTGAAGTCGTAAGCATTTCTATTATTTTGTCTTGAGAAATTGCACTTTCATTTGGCGCTGTATTATCAGTTTGTGTGTCAGTACCATCAGTTGTGTTCGAAGAACCTCCTGAATTGTTCGTAGTTATTTGAGTGGCCGTATTACTATCATTTTGGTAGTCTAAGTTATTTTCATTAGAGACAGTATTGAGAAATCTATCTACAACATTGCTATCTGAATCGTTGTTAGTGCCATCTGCAGCCTCATACTCTTCATTAGTGCCGCCATAAAACTGATCGCCAGAGCCACCCTTGCCACCACCATCAAACATATCCTTTGTATCATCGAAGCCCGTGATTTTTGTGAATAAGCTTTCTTCTTCAGCCATCTAGGTTATCCTTTTCTAATTCACAGACCCGAATACGATCTCTAAGTTTTATATAATCGGCTATAGTTACTTGAACTGCAGTATAGCCCTCTGGTAATGACTCAATCTCACTCGCCAGTTGTTCACTATATTTACTTGAATATGTTTTAATTGGTGGACAGTAGACTTCTAAATTAGTCCTATAAACCGTCCTGTCGCAGCCTGTCAGTAAGCCCACTGCGAGTATCAAGAGAGCCATCTTCTTCATGTTCAGCCATTGCCTTATAAAAATCTGTAGCCTTTTCTTTGGCTTGTAATTCATCTTTAAGAATTTTGTTTTTCTCTGCGGCCTTACCTTTGACCCGACCTACGATGTACAGGATGGGCAGGGCAATAACTAAAGCCGCAATTATTAAGTCTTTAATCTTGCCGAAGATGCTAAACATCTACGCCATCCTTTTGGTCTTTCCATCGTGCGAATGCAGCCAATGCTATGCCGCCCACCGCACAGATTAAAAAGATGGTTTGTAGGTTTCCTGAGTAAGAAGCTAATCCCTCTAGCTGACCTGCTACTTCGTTCAGACCCGTGGCTGCACCTGCAATACCGACACCTGCCATCGTCTTAGATTTAGTCAGGGGTTTCTTATCCTGTACAGTAACTTTTTGAGCCATTGGTATATCAGGATCGTCACTTGGTAGCTGTGAGTCCATCGTAAACAAAGCAGCTTCCGCTGATCGTCTGCGAGTAAGCCCGTTGAGGGGTTTAAGAACACCATTAACCCGTGCCTTGTTCCAACGCATTAGTTGTGCAGGAACTGCAGAATAATCAGATGCATTTAGTTTCTTCAAAAGTGTTGAGCTTTTTACGTTGGCTGCACCTACGTTGAAGCACCATGACACTAGAGCATCGAACTGGTATTGGGTTAATGGTACGGTCACAAGGTTTTTAACCTCACGCTCGAAGACCTTCAGATCATCCCGTAGAAGCTGTTCTGCTTCGTCCTTTGTGATCGTCATATTCTTCTTTACGCCTTTGCAGTGACCAAATCCAATCGTGAGAACATTAGCTGCACAACGGTACGGAACAATCATCCCATCGTCTTCTACTTTTGCTAATCCTTCGAATTTTTTAATCAGGTTTATGCCCTGATCAGAGGTTGATTTAGGGTGCATATTTTATCCTATTAACTAAACGTGGAATTGAAGGGCGCACCTTGAGACATAAGCCCCTGATTATTCTGTGCGCCTTTGTACCCTAGCCTATCCATTGCCGACATAACCTCATCAACATTTATACTGTCTCTACTTACTAACGTGCCTGTATTAGAAAATGTGGCTAAATTCAGATTATTTCCATCTAAAGCACGTTGAGTTACATTACCTTGGTTATTAGTTGAACTTCTGATTAGGTTTCCATCTGCATCAAAGCTGTCAGCAAACTTAGCAAACTCAGTAGATAAGCTAGGATCTAAATTAGATCCTTGTTGCAGGATTACTTGCCTAATAGTTGCTAACCGCTGCTTGAGATCATTACGAATATTTACTTCATCCTGTGACTGTGCTTGCACTCCTGCATCTATATTTCTCAATGCTGATGAAAAAGATGATTGCATTTGTTGGTTAAAATCTTGAGTATCCCTTGCAATTTGTGACCTCTGACGTTCAGCTATGTTGTTGCTTTGGGAAATATCATCTCTGACTAAATTGAAGCCACCAGTAACTTGGCTTTGTAAATCAGCCCTTGCTTGATTTGCTAAAGTCGTATCGTCTGTGTATTGATTTTCAAAATTCGAAAAGTTTGTTTGCAAACCACCAAGTCCAGTTTGCAGGTTTGCCTGACCTTCCGAAAGACCCCCAAAGTATGTATCTTGTTTTCCAGAAACTTTTTCTAGATATTCTTGTAAGCTCGTTTGGCCCCCCAATACATTAGAAGATAAAGTCTCTAACGTACTCGCTTGATCTCCAAAACCTGTACTTATTTGATCACTGGTATCTGTAAAACCTTTTGATAACGTATCATCTACAGTATCAAATCTCTCACCTACATTACCTGAAATATCATTAAGTGTGTTTCCAACAGTATCAAAACCAGTGCTTACGTTCTCGCCAATTTCACCTACTTTGTTACCTAAACCACCTACTTCGCCTAGTATATTTCCAGTGTCTGACAATATACTTTCTTGATTTCCTGCTAATACACCTTGATTATTTACAATAGTTTCTTGATTTCCTGCTAAACCTTCCTGACCAAGTGCTAAACCTTCCTGACCGCTTGTTAGACCTGCAAAGCCCTCGTTCATAGACTCTTCTTTTGCTAGGTCAGAGGTATCAACGTTAGTGACATTAACAGGCTGAAATGTTTCGAAACCTGTCGTAATCTGATCTGTTATATCAGACTGACCGCCAAGTAGCGTTTCAGTATCCTCTTTAACCGTCCCACCGACTGCTACTGTTCCACCACCAAATCCAACGGTGTTAGTACCTGTTGTAACTTCGCCAGTTTCAGGATCAACGGAGGAAGTAGGAATATCCATTGTTCCACCAGGGGCATCCACAGTCCCTGAAGATGTACCTATTTTTTCATCTACAATGGTTTCTACTTCTTCAGTCGAAGCTCCACCGCCACCGCCACCACACATATTATATTCCTTTCTTAGTTATAAAACCTACTCTGTTGTAGTTTTTCTTTTTTAAATATTTTTCGAAAGAAGGACTGTAAGTCCCTGAAGAAGGGGCGATACATATTTCAATAGCTCCCCACTCTTTTGCCCATTTTTCAAACTCAGAAACTGCAGCATTTAAAAATTTTAAAGTAAATCGTCTATCCTCTGGATTTACATAGATAGCTAAATCAGACGCTATGCGCTTTGTGCTAAAAAAGTATTCAGATATTTGACCACAAAAAGCACCTAAGATAATTCCATCTTGCTCACCTACGACCATAAAATAAGGTTTAGATGGGTCTATACATTTAAGAATTATTTGCCTGACCTTGTCTTCTTCAAAGCCGCAATCTCGAAATAAACTGTTTTTTTGAAAGTCTTTTGCCATTGCAATTATGGCAGAAATATCCTCTTTTTGAGGAGATCTCGTTATTAACATAAGTTTCTGATTTTCCTAGATTATATAGCTATTATTATACAAAAAATAAGTTCTTTATGCAAGCCTATTCACAGTCATAAGTTGCATCAGTTACGCATAAAACAGTAGCTGTAGTATTCGTTTGAGTAACGATTGTAGCCGCTGCAATATCAGCCATTACATCTGAAGTATGCATATCTACAGTCGCAGCATTGTCGCTGCTATTAATTCTTACATCTTTGGAATTATTGCTTTGAACAACTGCTATTTCTTTGTTCATTTTGTTACCATCAACTGTCGCATAAATCTGGCCCAAGCCGATGATCGACGGTGACAATGCGCTAACTACATCAAGCACTTTATCTCCAGTGGTTTTTGTAATGGTAGGTCTGTATGTATTGTTTTGTTGCATAAGCATTGCCGCTGCGATAACGCCACCTTCACCTTGCTCTGCGATTTTAGCAATAGTCTCTAGCCGTTTCTGTTCGGCTTCTGACGCAGACCACTGACTATCTTTGTTCATAGCTACGTCTTTATTTGTAGCGCAACCAACTAAAAATATAGTGCAAACTATACTCAATAAAATCTTCATTTTCTTATCCTATTTTAAAATCTTTATTCTGGTTCAGTAGACGCATCTGTGTCTTCTACATCATCCTCATCCTCTAGATCAGGCTCACCCTCATCCTCTAGATCAGGCTCATCCTCTAGAGTAGGCCAATCGGCATCCTCTAGATTAGGCCAGTTTTCATGCTCTGGGAGTGACCTCAGTGAGGATCTATAGGTAGCCCAAAGCACTTTAGTGGCGTTATCTAGTGGGCTATCATTAACTTGTGTCCAATCAGACTTTGCAAGTAACCGATTACGCTTTAAACGATTACCTTCAGCAAGAATATCATCTAGTTGCTCTTCTGATAATTTTACAATTGGTTGACTAGACATCTGACTCTACCCCATGAAGCATAGTATATTCAGATGCAGTAAGTGAAGATTGTACTGTATCACCTGACCTTAATTCTATTTTAAGAGGTTCAGCTTCATTCTGCGTACTACGCAGCGCAATGCCATTTATTTGACCATAATAATTTACATCAGAAGTCCAAAGCTGACCAACAAATTTTCTGTTTAGTGGACATTTATACATCTCAGCAGATGCCGTCCCAGTCAGCATAACAGTAATGCTTTTCTCAGCAACAGGTGTTTTTGCCTCTGGATTTAAAGTTTGAAGTGCCATTTAAATTTCCTTTATGCTGAAGTTACGCCTGTCAATCTTACTCCAATTGACGGTGACATTGTGTAAGTTCTGGCAGAAACATCTGAAGCAGTAGGTGTTGTTAATGTACCCCAAATATCTGTGCCATAAGAGTTTGTACCAACAAAGTTAGTAGGCAGTGTTACATTGCTATCTACAAACTGAGTAGCATTCTCAAAATCAACAAAAGCAACGTCATTGTCAGTAGTTACGTAATAAAGTTTTGAACCAATTACGGCATGACTAGCAGTATAATTTTTAAAATTTTTGGATAAGTTAATCTGATTGTAATTTGATGACGCATTTGTGTCAAATGATGTGGTTGCAGGAGAAAAATCCCAATAGTGAATAACAGAGGCGTTAGTAGGTTTTACAATTACAGTGTCACCATTTGTTTTTTCAATTAAATAAAAAAACTTGGCATTAGAAGCAAAAGTATTCGTAGCAGTGGCAGTTGAAATTACTCTAGAAGAATTATTAGCAAAATCAAAAAGAAATGGGTAGGCGGCCCCTGCAGCCCAAGCAATTACATATTTATCTTTAAGACCAAACAGACTTGGGTATGAAGAGAGAGTGGTTGCGCTAGGAGCTTGTATATAAACTGATGCACTTGGAGAAGCGGAATGAGTGTCAACTCTATAAAGATTAGGTGAACTCATATAATAAAGGTATTGAGTACCATCAAACCATTTAACTTCATAATCTGTAGTATGGCTATAAATTTGAGTTCCTGAACTATTTAAAACGTAACTCTTATGGGTATTATTTGTGTTTTTAAAAACTTGTACAACATTATTGCTTGGACCTATATTTGTCCAAAATTGTCGATAATTTTGATTTTCTGTTAAGTTATCAAAACCAGAAACATCTACATCAGTTATTGCTGTGCTTGATCTTCCAGAAACTCCATTAACTCTTGGTTGATCAAAAGTTTTAATTGTGGTTGAAGGATGATGAATTTGTAGTGTTAAGTCTTCATAAGTTAATGGAAAGTCATTTGTCTTAACTTTTAAAGTATTACTTGTTCCCATAATTGCAGAACCTTGGGATGACCTTGTAAGGTCTGCAATATTGTATCCATTTATATCTAAATTACCATTAATAGGAATTTCAGCATCACCTTGTTTAACATTAACGTCCTTTATAACATGACGAGTGGTAGTGTTTGTTGTAACAATGGTTGCCTCACCACTGCTGTTAAAGTCGCTCTCTTGTAGAGTTCCTTCATAAATTTCTTGTAGTGTGTCAGCCATTTAATAATCTCCAAATGCTAAAGTTGCGGCATAAGAAAATCCTTCAATGCCTGTTAAAGCAGAGCCATCGATAGCCCCTAATTTTCCTGATCCATCCAACTGAGGAATATTATTTGCCCCAGTACCTACGTCCAGTGCAGCCGCTGTTCCCAAGCTTGGGGTTCCAGTTACATCACTGTAAGCACCAGACGTTGCTACTGTAGCTAATCCACTTACGTCAGATGCTGCCCCAGACGTTGCTACTGTAGCTAAACTAGAGGTAGCCGCTTTGGTATCAATCTGAGTTTGAACATCTGAAGTAACCCCTGCTAGTCGGTTTATCTCAGTAGAAGAAACTGTTACGCCTGTTATTTCTGTACTGTCGATTGCGCCATCAGCGAGGATACCAGTACCCACACCTGTGCTTATGAAGTCGGCAAGAGTTCTTGCTCTAGACATCTAGTCTCTCCTTTATGATATTCTTGTCACTGCACATCTATATAAAAATCAAAATCACCGATTGTAGAACCATATCTAGCTTCGAAAAAACTCACATTGCTAGATGTCAGGGTAATCTCAGGGCTTCTTAACCAAAACCTGTCATTATTGACTACAGGACTTGATGTTTCAGTATATAAGTAGAAGCTAGTGCCATCGCCACCAGTGGTTAAAGCTGTAGAGCCAGAGGCTGTACCGCCAGAGTCTCTGCACCATCTTTCGGCAGTTGTGCTTGTTAAAAGGCTACTCCACTGAACATCTATGTAGTTAGAATAACTCCCAGAAGTACTTGTCTGCCAACCAGTTAAATCACCAGTATTCTCAAACGTATAAGTAGAACCGTTTACAGTAATTTCATCTAATTGAAGGTCTGCCCGATATACTGTACCACTAGACGCAACTTGGTGTTTAAATACTAAACGTATTGTATGTCCTACATAGTCACTTACATCTATAGTTCGTTGTGTCCAAACAGCGTTATTCCCATATACGTTGAATAGGCTAGAGCTTAAACCTTCAGGCATCGATGGCCCTGTATCAATCCCCCTACCAAAGCCTCTAGCAGACCCACCACCAAAAGTAGCCAACATAGGAGCATATAATATTTGTGGTTTTTTAGGTAAAATCATTATGATTTTTCTCTATTATGCGAATTTAGAAACTGAGCCTAAAACTTGGAACTGGTTAGTAGCTTGTTTGATTACAGTGAATGTGTATACGTCATGGCTGTTAGCATTTCCCCCACTGGGTGCAGAACCGCCCTGCCAAAGTGGAGTTACCGTAATCTGACCTGCAGAACCTTCTATTTCAAATGCGTTTAGGTAGTATGCGGTAGCACCATTTTTAACAATAACCACTACGGTCATTACATCGCCCTGCGCCATAACACCGTCAACAGTAGCAGAAGTAGCCATATTAATATTCAGTGTGCGATTTGCGGTTGCATCTATAAGATTATATACAATAGCACCTCTGCCAGTGCCAGTATTACCAATATCTGTATTAATAGTACCAAAGGTTGAGTTGCTATACTTAACCCTCTCCACAACGGCTTGATCGAGTTGTAGAGTTTTATTTAAGCTCATGTATTTACCAGTATCGGAATACTGGAAATTAACCCCTGCACCATCAATAGTAATACCTGCGCCATCAGCTGCGGCTGAGTTAGCTGCACCAGAAGCCACTGTGATGTTTAAATCATCAACATCCATTGTCGTTGAGTTGATAGTAGTCTGAGTTCCGTTGACTGTGAAAGAACCTGTTACAGTTAGATCACCACCAAGACTTACGTTTCCAGAAGTGTCCTCATTTACTATTGGTATCCAGTTACCCCCATGTGCAAAATACCCTTTGCCAGTGGCATGAACATGTGCGAACATCCCATGATAAGTGGACGCTGATGGAAGGTCAGCTAGGTTTGAGTATACATTAGAGTATGTAATCTTATTAGCCCCAAAATCTGTATCGCCAGAAAAGGCTAGTTTACTTGAAGCGATAGCTGCACTTGCATTAATATCAGCATCGGTAATAGAACCATCTGTGATACTACTGCTATCAACATTAATTGGTGCAGGTTTATTTCCTATATATCGCATCTACTCTTTTCCTTACGTCTGCTCTAGCACAGAAACTATTGCGTCTGCGCTTGAAGCTGTATTACTTGTAACCTTTAGTATGTCAGTAGTTTCTAGTACTAATTTCTGCTCACCACCTATTGGAACTAATGCTCCCCCAACTGGTATATTTGCGGCTTTTACTAAAAAGATACTGGCAGAAGCAGAACTGTCGGTTACGACTACATCTACTGTGATTGCAGATGAGTGTATGTTTGCTACAGTCAAACCTATAACTGTTGTGGTAGTTGCAGCAGGTACAGTATAGACACTAGTCTGAGATGTGCCTATACTTGAACTAACTGCGTTTCTAAAGGTGTTACCCATTTCTTAATCCTTATCCTAACGCAATAGCAAAAGTGATTGGATCGTTTACTGGAGAATAACGAGCATCACTTTCAATTTTTGTATAATGGGTGGCTAACGTAAATGTACCATAACCGACGATTGCCACTGAATCGCCAGTTGCAGCCGCTGAACCAAGAACGATAGTTGATCCAGAGGTTGCGGTGAAATCTGAAGGTGCTAGTTTCACACCGTTGAGATAAACGTCTACAAAACCTGCATCATAAGTAGCAGGGAATGTAGTGGTTGATCCTAAGTATGATCCTGATGAAGTACCTACAACGTAGTCGTTTCTGCTAGATGTTCCGTTGACCGAAGAACCTGCATTCTGAAAACCATTAGCACCATATACCATCATAAGATTATTGGCAGTATCGAACCACAGATCACCAAGACCTACGTTATTTCCTGTTGGTTCGTTTGAATCTACAAAATATGTATCTAAAAACTGTTGTGATGTGGTGATGGCAGTTGTCGCTGTAGCCGCATGAGTAGCAGCAGTTTGCTCTGAGGTAAGGGCTGCAGCCGCACTGTTTGCAGCCGCTGTAGCTGAACCTGCAGCCGCTGAAGCACTACCTGCAACGGAGTCTACATAAGCTTTATTTGAAACATGGTCACTGGCAGTTGGATTTGGAACACCGCTGACAGTATTATTACCCATTGCGATTGCACCAGACATAGTGCCACCAGAGAGACTAAGCTTGAGAGCGTCTTGAGTATCTACATAAGATTTGTTTGTGAGGTCTGGCGTATTGGTAGGTGCATAAGTAGTCGTAATCTTCTGGCTACCCATGTCGATAGCACCAGACATTGTGCCACCTGCTTTGGGTAATTTTGCAGCTATACTGGTAGTAATCGTAGTGGAGAAGTTTGCATCATCATTGATGGCTGCAGCTAATTCATTGAGGGTGTCTAATGCTGCAGGGGAAGAAGCTACAAGATTTGATACTTCGGTATCAACATAACCCTTAGTCGCAGCATCATTTGGATTAGTCGGGGTAGTAAGGTTAGTAATCGTACCTGTCGTACCTGCATCCATGTTTAATGTGCCGTTGATAGTCACATCATTGAATTGGCTAGAGCCTGTCGTAGCTGTTACGTTACCAGTAATCCCACCTGTAAGGTTACCTGTAAGCGTTCCATTTATAGCTAAGTTGTCAAAGGTAGATGTACCAGAAGAAGCCGTTACGTTACCTGCCACATTACCAGTAAGGTCACCAGTGAAACCACTAGAGGCAGCAACTGTTGTGCCAGATATAGCCGTTGGGTTTGTAGACCCGATTACGACACCATTGATAGATCCGTTGTTACCTGCCCCACCGACAGTTACTGAGCCTAGTGTAGAGGTTGTGGAGTTTAGTGAAGCTAGGGTACTAAGACCTGTCACTCCTAGAGTGCCGCCAATTAATGCATTACTACCTAAATGTAGGTCTTTGTATTTTAGGCTAGAGGAACCAATGTCTACAGTGTTGGTTGTAGCAGGAACAATTGTATTAGCGCCTGTAATTGCAACAATCTCATGCCAAGCGGCTGCACTTGAAGTATTACTTAAACAAAGAAATGCTCTGTTGGTAGAAGTGTTGATCCAGATAGAACCTGGAGCATATCCTTCGCCTGTATCGTTTGTAATGGTTGGGTTTGAAGTTGCAGTAATGGTGTTTTTGCCGCCTATACCACCATTAATCGCTTGCAAATAGCCAGAGACAGAGGTGGCTAGATTAATCTTAGGAGCATTTCCTGCAGTACCGTCATGGCTATGCCCACCAGTGCCGAATGCAGTTTCGACCTGATCAAACTCAGCATTTAATGGGGGCGCTGTAACGTCTGCCCCGTTTGTAATATCTGGTCTAGATTGTCTTGTATAACCTGCCATTACTAGCGCCTTCCTGAAATACTAAATTCGAACACAATACCCTGAATACTGTATGGTTCTGATTGCCCTATTGTTGTGAATGTTGCCCTCGCTGAGAAGCCAGAGCCTTGAATGTCTGTTGTCATAATGGGTTTTGAATTACCGCCATATAGAACATTCGTTCCTGAATAGGTGACGTTATCACCTGCGTACTCCACTGGAGAACCTAAACTTGCTTGAGAATAATTTATTGGTCTAGCAGATTCAGGCGAACCCCAATCATATGCCATCGATAGAAGCAACTCGACAGGCCCCTCTGCCCGTATAAATGTATTTACTTTTCGGAGAGTTTTACGAACTTCAGTATCACCAAAATCTAGATACGGAGTTGCGTAAACAGCTAATATATCAGTGCCGTTAAATGATGTTCCAGTTTCCTGTCGGTAGACTTTTCCATCATAGTCTCCATGCAAAACAAATTCCGTGTTTCCTATATAGTCAGAGGTACAACAAGATGCTCTTATTCCTACTAGTTCCCCAAACTCCCAAGATATTCTCCCCTCATTATCTGAAAGACCTCCAAGAATACCATAGCTTTCTGCTAACGTATAAGTATCATCCCCAACAAAAAATCTGACTTGGGATTTTCCTCTAATTACAACACCATTAAGTGTGTCCATGTCATACTTATTAATCATATCAACAAGTAAAATTTGAATAGATTTAGAAAGCGTTCCTAGTTCTACGTCACCAATTCGTGAAGTACCTGCCACGGGTCTAAATCCTTCGGGTGAAAGAAATATAAGATCCCCACCGATTTCGAGAACACTATCCCGTGCTACGCAGCCTACATTGGTAGTAACCTGATCTAAAAGAAAACCTGCAGTAATATCTGCAGAAGCTTTTTTAATACTATTAATCCCGAATATAAAAAGGTCATCTCTAAAGGGCTTTATTTGTACAACATTAAAACCTGGAGTTAACTGTCTTGCTCCATCCCCATGCATAAAATTTAAAGGGTCTAAAGCCGCTGAGTGACAAACCACTGCCTTGGCTCCTACGTCACCGCCTAGAAATATATGGTTCTCAAAAACCTCTACAATCGAAGGGGCATTAACAATCTGATCTCCCCCTGGACTACTGCTACCGCCAGTGTTTGAACTATTTAATTGATACCAATTACTACCATCAAAAACGACAGCATTATTTACACCATCTACAAATATTATTTGTGAACCTGATCCAAAATCAAATTGAGTATGGCGTATTTTTTTTACGGTTCGATTGTTTGCGGTTGTAGCTAAAGTAAACCCAGTTGTAATGGCTTGCCATCCTACAAGATCAACAAACTTATATAACTTATATGTATCTGCCCCTACGTCTTTTCGGGCTGCAATTATGTAGGAATTTCCTAAATGTTCATTTTTATAAATTGCCAAACCCAGTACTGGCCCTTCTGCATTAGAACCCCCAACAGAAACGTCGAGATTACCAAGCAAACCATAACCTTCTATGCGCCTGTAGCCGCCATAAAGAGAGGGTTCGAAATTTACTAAACGAGTTGCAGAACCAGAGGCTGCTTCAGCCAAGTAAAGGTGATTTTGAGTGCTATTCAATCCACCTGAACTTACTACTTTAAAACTCTGAATTTCATCAGGCATTAAAAGGCAATCCTCGTATCACGAATAGATTCATATGAATTTATGTAGATGGATTGCAGGTTCTTAACGCCTGTTTCAAAAGAAAGATAAGCGGCCTGTGCCGCCTGTATATTATCCTTAAACATATATAAGAAGTACATTGCCCCATCTACAAGGACGTTATCAAATGCTTCGGGGATGCGAGTGACATCCGTAGCATTGGTAAGTTCCGTGTAATTTAGGTAATATCTAAATCTAACACTGTAAGCTTTGTCGGGGGATGGTGTTACGCCAAACCCATTACCGTGGCTTGGAAAAACAAAATCAGGGACATTGCGCCCTGTTGATCCTGCATCATAATCATCATCTCTAAAATTTGAATACCATAGATCTCGTTCTATGGCTTTTAACGTTTTATAAGTAACTCCTTGGCTACTATTGGACTGTATTTGAAAAGTATTCCAATCAGCCACTTTGTAATTAGTAGGCCACGTATACTCTGTCTGACCTATAGTTAAAGATTGGGTATGCTCAGAAGCATTAAAAGGCCATTCGTATTCACTTTGATTTATTCGAGCCACCGCAGACTGAACCGCATCTTTTACTAGTGCATGAACACCCCGTACCGTAAGGAAGTCTCCCGATACGATCTCAACTTCATTAATCCTACGAAGAACTTGATTGCATAAATCGATGTAAGTACTTGGCATGGGTGATCCTTAAAAGAAGGAAGGGGGCAAGTAGCCCTGCCCCCAAAAGCTGTTAGGCTAAGTTGTAGTTCGCTGTCATAAGAGCTTCAGGACGTAAGATTTTACGACCATAAAGCTGCATACCACGGACGATGTCTGCGAATGTGTCTGGAGAACGGAAGCTCTCAGTTTTCGCAATTTGATCCGCTACAGCTACCGCTGCATCGTGACCTGCAACCATAACACCGTAGGCAGCCTCAGAACCTGCAGAAGCTGAAGTTCCTGGGCCTGTTGACTCGTATGGAAGGTTATTTGAAACGTATACTCGCATACCACGAATAGTACCTGGCATACGTCCGTTTCTTATTTCACCTTCGCCACCAAAATCAGCGTTCATTAATTTTGAATCTTCTGAAAGGAGTAGCTCTTTAAAGACGGGGTCAACAATACACCATCTACCTTCGGTATCTACGTTTGCTGCATCCATTAAACGAGCCATACGGCCTATAACAGCTAATGGTGAAGTGATAGCACCTGCGCCACCACCTGCAGCTAGAGGAATAGACGTTACTTCAGCCTCTCCACCAACATCAGAACCACCAAAGTCAGTGATGTCTAATTTGTTGGCTGCAAGCAATTCGTCATTACCTGCGTTTGAGTCAGCTTTAGATCCACCTGTGTCTAATGCTGTACGTCTAACCCATGCAGAACCATTCCAATTCCAACCAGACATATAGCCTAGCACTTCACGATCAAATGCATCACGAAGTTTAAAACCTGCACGGTCAGTTGCTAAATCGATGAAGTTCACATGCCGTATTTTCAACAAGTCTCGTTAATTACTTGTCCGTTCTCTTATGAACTGCTGCAAGTTGTCCTTACAGAGAAGACCATATCATCACCCTGATATTTTTCAGGGGCTAGGCGCTTCGGATCACTTGATCCTACTCTCTTTCGAGATGGTCGTTGAACCTTCCGCTGTGCGGCTTGGCTGCTGATTGCCCTCGTCTTTACGTTAGGGTGTCCCAGACAATTCACCTAGTTATTCGATTAGGATTACTCCTAAAAGCTCCCATAAGTTAAGAGTGTGCTTCCTCAATATCGTCAATAGCAAATTGGAAGTAGTTGCTTTCTGTAACTACCATAGTGAAATCTGCGTCAGTCAAATCTTGTGTCGCAAGTGCTGTTCCACGAGTATATGAGTTGATTGTGATTTCTGGTTCTTTGATGATTTTTACGCTATCACCCATGTTTGAAATTTCACCTGCGTAATCGGTGTTAGTGACATCCTCTACAACAGAGGTGTTACGGAAAGCCTTTTGGACTTTCTTAGAATAGATTACTGGCGAAAAATTACCGTTAGGTAAATTGCCGTAACCACTTGCTACTGGAAATGCCATTGTTAATACTCCTTTTGAGATGGCAGGTCAGCTATTGCTGACAGACTATTTCAGAAGGTCACATTAAGTGGCAGTGCGTTTTGTAAGGGTGCATATGTATTTGCGGTACACATGGGCCTCACTACACTGGTGGACTGTTTGTTTCATTCTTCTGGTTAAAAACGGTGTAGGGGTAGTCTACTGAGGCCCGACTCCGAAAAGCTTCATTACTAATAATTATAGCATAATTATGCCACTTAGTAAATAGCTAATTAGTTTAAGTGTTGCGCCACTTATCTTGCTGCACCTGAGACATCGTAGATAAACTCACCTGTCTTCATAGATTCTAGGATTGCGGCTTCATTAGTATCATACTCTTTGTCAGACATTTTAGCTACCTGACTTTCTGAGAACTTCGCTTTTGGTTCGCCTTTTGGTGCAACTGGTGTTGAACGTCCAACGGCCTGTGCCGCTGACTTTTTAGACGTAGTTTTTCGCTTGCCTGTATCGGCTTTATACAAGTCGATTGCACGGGAAGCGGCCTGTGCGTCCGTATTATTTTTATAGAGAGCATCGTGTATATACATTGGCTGTAGAGTTACCCACTCATGGAATTTAGGGTCTTGCCTAATCTCATTAAAATCTGGGTGTGCTTTCATAAGCTGTTGTTCAGCTTCTTTTTTGGTAAGCTTCGTTTCAAGATCTTTTAAATGCCCAAGACGCTTCTCACCTTCTTCGAGAGCTTCGTTTGCTCTTTTCCTAGCAATCGTATCAACAATCTTAGCTACGTCAGGATACTTTGTTGACCATGCTTCGATCTCTTCATCCGTTTTAGGAAACCTAATCTGACCTTTGGCTGCACTATCTAATTGTTGTTGCAGCTTTTGTATTTCTTGATCTTTCTGACCCATTAAACTTTGAGAGTGTCTGCGGAGATCTCCGTAGCGTTTTTTAAAGGAAGCTTCTTCGGCATCCTTTGGCTCTGCTTCAGCTTGCGGCTGTTGCTGCGCCAACTCTTGTGAATAAGTTTGTGTGTCTTCTACTTCTTCTTTTCTTTTGTATTTACTCATGTTTTCCTCTGGGGGCTTCTACTGAAGGTAGCCCATTTAAATTTACACGATGAAGGTAACTTTTGGTTTTTTCACCATGCCAAACATAGAAGTCTTGGTAGAGTAATCGCTTTCCTGATACTCTTCCGTTTCATCGACTTCTGGTTCCTCTTCAGAAACCTCCACTTCAGCCGTTTCCACCTTATTTCCCTCTGGTGTTTCCGTGTCTTCGTCTTCTGTGTGATAGCCAGTGTCGTTGCAGTGTTCGCAACCTCGACCCTCACACATTGGACATTCGGTAACACCCTCTTCTGACCCTGACATATCGACTTCAGCAATAAGACCCATTGAGTCCATTGCCATCAGGCCCATCTTTGCTTCTTCCTGCATATTCATAATGTGCTTGAGGCCATGCCACTTCACTACATCTGCAGGTAAAACGTATTCCCCCTGAGACAGCATCACTTCGATGTCATCCCTTACTTCGTTAGAACTTGAACCAATTGGAATTGGATTACCTGAGACAGGATCAACTGGCATCATCATACCATCATCCATACAGTCTCCATCGCAATCGCCACTGCAACCACAGGCCATGCCGCCATGATACATCTTTAGTTTTTCATCTGCCTCTGGATCATCAACCATAGCTTTTTGAATAGCCTCGCCACGGGCTTTTTCATAAGATGATAGTTCTCCATCGTCATCTAAATCTGCAGCGTCTTCATCTACTTGAAATTTTTTATTAGCCATTTTGTGACCTTCCTCTGTATCGATGCCTTTGCGACCTACCATCAAACCCCCCAGAGCCATTTCAGAAGATGAAAAAAAATTCGCATCTGCGATTTCGGGATAAGTGATCTGTATGTTGTGAGAAAAACGGGTATCTAGAACAGGCTCTTGTCCTTCGTACCCACGGGTGAATGTGTGATTGCCTATGGTAACTGCATCTGGCCCAGTGAAGTCTGTGCCTCTGCCCTCAGTTGTGGAACTGTTTTGAAAAAAGGTTCTTCCCTCGACAGCGTCATCTCCTAACTGAATATAATCTACGAACTCTTGTATTTGATTTTCTAGATCATCCTGTGGCGCAGGAATGCTAGAGAGGGAGCCATAGGTTTCTATAGGCTCAAACTCTGTAGAATTAAGTATTTCATCTACTGTGTCTGGAAACCTGTCTGAAGCTAACCTATTTAAGATTACACCTCTGACCGCATCACGACCTTCCAAACTTTCTCCACGGGCTTCTGCCCATACAATCTTTTCGATTTTTTCGATGTCGGAGTAAGGAAGTTCTGTCATAGGTCTTGCTTGAGGGCGAAGACTACTATCCACTATTCTGAACCTTTTATTACTTCTTCTCTGAGGGTGTTTATTCTACGCAATTCAGCGATTGCGCCTTGTATTTCCAAGATACGATCTGTGTCTTTTTGTAGCTCTAGAAGGTGATGGAAATAAGTAATACGGCTGTTGGCGTATTCTTTCAGCCTATCCATCATGTCTTTGTCGTTAACGAGAGGGAGTAAGCTGCGGTAGGTTTCTTTATTCATTAATTAACGGGGCCTTGAGGTTGTTGTGGTTGGTTCCCCCCGTTGTCTCCTCCACCTGTGCCTGTAAAACCTTCGGCTGTAGGCTCTGGTGCATTGCCTGGAGCTATGTTGCCGCCACCTGTGCCTGTTGGGTCATCTGGTGATGGTGCTCCTTGTACAGGTGCTTGTGGTGGTTGTTCAGGCATCATTGCCTGTATCTCTGCCATCATCTTAGCTTGGATAAGTGCTTCCCGTGGATCGTTAAGAATTTTGTCTTCGTCCAAGTCCATAGAAGCGGCAAGCTCTCGAAGGATGAAGTCGTACTTAACAAACGGAGCCATCTGTTGATTAGCTGTCATCTGCATAAACTGTAGTAAGCGTTGGCTACGGATTTCGTTACGCATCAAGCTTTCCGTGCCACGGGCTTTTACTTCCAAATCTCCTTTGGTGTATTCTTCATCGAAGTTGAATTGCATGTTAAAAGCAAACAACGCCTTGCCCAACGGGGATAATAAGTAGTCATCGATGTTTCTTACCACAGCTTTGATATTTTGCGCTGCGGCTCCCATGAGCATCGACATACCTGAAGCAGTCCGACCTACTCCCATAACACCACCAACACCGTGGCTGTATGACGGGATGCCTGTAGCTTCATCTGATAACTGTCGAGCCTTATCGAACATCATCATTAGTTCGTTAGATACGTTTGGAAACTTAGTGCCGAAGATAGCTTGACCTGGAGCACCTGCTTGTCTCCTAAAGACTTTTCCTGGATACACACTCAGGTCTTGGCCTGGAACTAAATTAGTTTCATCGATCTCTATAAGTAGGTTTCCAGATAAGGCTGAGTTGTCTACACTGAGCCGCATGAAGCCGTTCATAAGAAGCTGCGTGTCTTCCATGTTTTCAGCAACACCCACCCCAAAGAATGAGTATGGATTAGCTTCATATGGAACAGCAGTGTATGGTATGCGAGTTGGGGTAAATGGATTAATAACTAGTCTTAGTATCTGCCCATTAGATACCCAGACATTTACCTGCACTTCATCACGGTCACTTACTTCATCTGGTAAATCTAAGTCAGCTTCCTCCGCTAACTCTGCATCCATAACCCCCCAGTATTCTAGTACTTCAAATCTTTCTGGGCTTTCAGAACTGTTTGCTTCATCCAAAGCATCTTCCCAGTATTCTCTGGAATAAGAGGCCCCATAATCAATAGCTAATTCAATGCTCTCTTCACGGAAGTGTGGGCGTTTTTTCAAAGCTCTCATCTGACTTCGGTTCAGCCTATGTCTTTGAATAGTAAACTCTGCCTCACTCATGTTTCGAGCATCTGGATCAGGATAGAAATCCCATATACTTGTGTATTCTACTTTGGGGATCGTTTCGAAGATAGGATCGTAGTTCCCTTCTTCATCCCAACGAGGGTATTCTTTATCAAAAGCGAACGGCCCTTTTAAAATACCTGTTCCAAATAGACATGTTTCAAATGCTACAGATCGAAGGTGCTTTGATGCATCAGTTTCGTCCAATTGATCATGCATCTTGCGCTCCATCATCAGAGCCGCTTTTTTTGCAGGTTCAAAAGTCACAGAAGACTTCGTAGTACCATCTCCCGACTGTAATTCTTCAGAAATCGGGCTTAATGTGTCTTTAAAAACCCCTAAATCACGATCAAGATCTGGACGTGCAATAGGACGCTTTGGTGTATACTCAACACCTACTTTATCTTGCACTTTTTCTGGTGTTATAGCGTTAGGATCATAATTTACTGCCCCTGCTACGCTATTTGGGTCTTTTCGGGCCTCAATACCAACAGGAAACTTACTTCCTGCAAATAATACGTCTACAACCTGTGCGTAGGCCGCTAAAACCTTTGTTTTTGTGATTTTTACAAAGGCTTGGCTCTTTTCAGTGTCGGTAAACTGAACTTCTGGGCCGTATAAGCCTCTGTAATTGCGATACGCCATTAACCAACGGTCTTCATCGAACAATCTTTGGTCTTTTGATCGTCTAAACTGACTTTCTATAAAAGAAGCAATGCCAGAATACTCAATATTCTCTTCTTCTACATCCCCATTTTCTTCTAAAGCTACAACTTGTTCTGTTTCAGTTGCATCGTCAGGTGACGGGCCAGTAGGTTTATCCATTAACGCCATATTTTAATATCCAAATGTTGAATCTGAAGGTTTCCACCGCTGTATCGGAACGCCTTGGCCCATATCGAAGGGCGAGAAAGCTTTGGGGCGGCTCATAATCCCGTATCTAACGCTATCGTATGTGTGATCTGATGCGTATCTTGGGTCTATATCGTCTGATCCTTTTGGGTCTGACGGTATTACGGGTAAATCTGCTATAATCTGTCGGCATGTATTGAAGAAAATAATACCTGCGGTTTCTGTTACAGGGTCTACCTTTAAAACTTCGTGAAATCTGTTCTTTCCTGATACTCTTGCACCTGCGGTACGATCACTAGGACGCCATCTGCATCCCATAGAGATCATTTCTTCCGCAATAGACGGCCCAATTTGGCCCCGATTGTGCCAACACGATGAATCGAGGACACCGTATTGGATACTTTCGCCCTGCTCCGCTTCCATAACTGCTTGGGCGAGGTCTTTGCCAGTGTGCTTAGAGAGGTAAAGCTCACGGTAGACGTAAAGCGTTTCGTAACTTGGATCAATTGCAAACCAATGAACTGCAGAAAAAGACGAATATCCATAATCGCAACTCCTAAACCTGCGCCAATCGGGGGGTATATCAAATGGTTCGCAGACATGTTCAGACTGTTTAAACTCAGGGAACGCTGCACCGTCTGCTACAGCCCAATCCCCTTCTAGTAATTGCCGCCTTTGCATCTCTGGCAATGCTAAGAGGTTGGCTTCGTACTGCCCGTCCTTCATCAGGTAAGGGTTGTCTTTTAAAGTTGCAGGTATGAACCTGCGGTAGAACAGCGGCTGTCCTTCTTTTTCATGTCCTTGGGGAAACGTAAGTGCATTCCCTGTATCGATGTCCGTTGCTGCAAACTTTATATTGCCTGGGGCAGGATCTACGAACATCTTCTTTACCCATCCATGTCCTCTACCACCTGGGTTTGTTGTAGCCCTTTGGAATAGTGGAAGGGTTGGATCTGTGGAACGCAAACGAGAGCGCATGTAGTTCCAAGCAAATGGCGTTGCGTACTGGGTAAGTTCGTCAAAAGCTATGTAGCTGAAAGACAAACCTTGGTATCGAAGAACATCCTCATCCCGTTCAAGGTAAGTCATCCATAATTTTCCACCGCTAGGAAAGACCCACTGACTTTTCTTTTCTTGCCATTTAGATTCAGGATAAATCTTTGGATATAATTCTTGTGACTTCCAGATTAGTTCCCGTAGTTCGTCATTTGTACGTCTAAGTATAAGACCGCTAAAGTTACTATTATTAAAATAGCGCATTGGATCAGCGAGTAGGGCGAACGATTTTCCAGATCCTGCCGAACCGCCATATAGTACCTCTCGTTCACTAGCTGCTAGGAAGTCTGTCTGTGGCCCTGGATTGGGTTGAAACACAACTTCACGTTCTTGTTGCTCTTGAGTAATAACGCCAAAATCTAGCGTGTCTGAAATGCTCTGGAACTCTTCTTCAGCCTCGACATCCGTGCCTTTGTGTTTTGCAAGCTTGCTTTCCATCATGGTCTTAACACGCTTGCTGTCGGCTATCTTACGTCTTAGTCGGGCCTCTTCCTTTGCATCCTTAGTCTTGGGCTTAGACTTCTTATTCTCTTTCTTCAGAGCTTTCAGCCGTTTACTTTTCGGCCTATGCTCTGCCCAAATGTTTCGTAGACCTTGGTGCGAAAGTGTACGCTCACATTTGTCGTTGAGCCACTCCGTAACCTTTCGTCCACTATACCCTTCATCAAGATGATCCATTGCCTGTTCTACAAACGGAATATAATCTTCATCAGGGATTAACTGTAGAGGATCTTCTTCGGTAGCTTTGTAGGCGTAGGGTATTCTCTGGGTGGCGTTTTTTCTAGTTCTGTTTTTCCAAGTCATCTGCTTTGGGTGGAAGAATGAACATGCCACCACCATTATTGGTGACCTCAATCTTCTCTCTCTTAACTAAGCCTGTACGGTCTAAAACCTCACGGGCTGCGTTGATTGCATTCCTAGCTCCCAATGCTGTCGGATCGTTCAGGACATCTACGAGGCCGTGTGCAGCCTTTGGCGCATTCATAGCCAACATCATCGATGCCCGTTCAATAATCTCTTCACGCAGCGGCCCCGTTACTTCCCCTTGATTTGTACCTTTGCTGTACCCTGCAATATCCATAGCCTTACGAATATTCCCACGGCCCTCGCCCATCAGGGCTTCTAAAAAGGCAGTTTGCTTTTCGGTATATTTCTTGTCAGTCATTATTACCTCAAAAATACAAAACACAGGCCAACGATGCCTGTAGCAATCATCCAAAAAATACGCTCGGCAAAGGCTATCTTCTGACCTCTAACAAGAGCTTGCTTTTCCATCTCATCTAGGCGTTCATCAGATTTTTTCTGGTAGTCTACGATGTTGTCCATACGCTTGAACGCAGTAACCATGCGCTCTTCCATGCGAACCATTTCCACCATTGCATCTGAAAGCTTATCCACTTTAGTCTCAATCCGATCTAGCCTGTCTTCCATACCCAACCCTTTATTTCTTTTTCCAACTCACCCTTTTCGAGGATGTCTTTTTTCGGGTTGCTGCTTTACCTTTGGCAGTTTTGCATTGCGCCATTGTCGGCCTACATGCAGGATAGGAGCCACCACTTTTTCTGGACTTACGTCCACAAGGGCCACCTGTCTTGCAGTTAACCCACCCTTTGCCTTTATTTCGACTGAACCACTTTCGTAGCCCGTCACTAGAACTGCTA
>Ga0181379_1000081_pt1 | contig 45281 bp, 22 predicted proteins | sample 2SPOviralmetaG_FD_130115 | JGI IMG/M metagenome (GOLD analysis project Ga0181379, IMG submission 130115) | Marine viral communities from the oligotrophic San Pedro Time Series (SPOT) site, San Pedro Channel, CA, USA - 2 SPOT_SRF_2009-07-10 | ecosystem: Environmental > Aquatic > Marine > Strait... | reverse complement strand
TTGATGTTGATGTAGCAAATTCATCCTTTATTGCATACAAAGAGTAACTTAGATGGCTATCAGAACCAAGAAAATTTCTACTCTTATCGAGTCGCAACTTCCGAGCTTTATTGTAGATGAATATCCTCTCTTCTCTAAATTTGTAGAGAAGTATTATGAGGCGCAAGAAAGTTCTGGGCAACCATTAGATATTGCCAATAATCTTCTAGAGTATAACGATATTAATCTCTATGAGCAAAACCTGCTTAAAGAGAATACTATTCTAGATGCTACTATTACAAATTCTGATACTACTATCGTTCTTCAGGATGCATCTTCATTCCCTGAGAAGAATGGTTACGTTAGAATTGATGACGAAATTATTTTTTACTCTACAAGAACTGACACTACCCTAAGTGAGTGTTCTAGAGGTGTGAGTGGTAATACAACTCTAGGTGACTTGTATGAGGAATCCACATTTGTTACTACTGATTCTGCACCACACAACTCTGGTGCTGTAGTACACAATGTAAGTAACTTATTTCTCTATGCTCTCATTAAGAGTTTTGAGTCACAGTATCTTTCATCTTTCCCACAAAAGTATTTAAAAGGTGATGTAGACAAGAGAACCCTGATTAAGAATATCAGGCAGTTCTACAAAACCAAGGGAACAGGCGCATCTATCAGGTTTGTTTTCAATTCTATTATCTCTAATACAAGTAGAGATATTCCAGAGACCTACAACCCAAGAGAATTTACATATAAATCATCTAATAGTGATTGGGTCAACATCTATGCACTTAAGTGTAAGATTGTCAGTGGCAATCCTAAAGATCTGATTGGTACAAAGATTGTACAAGAACCAACTGAAGAGTATGGTTACGCTGATGCTGTAGTTGATAATGTATTTGCTGATGGTACATCAGATAGTGAGCAAATTTTTAATATTGTACTAGCAACTGAAACTGTTAACGGTGCATTTGGTGTATCTACAAAAACTAAACTCCGCAAACCCCTGTCAGGGACAGAGATCTCAGGGGATAGAATTGATGTATTCTCAACCCTTGGTTGGGATCTCACAGGATCAGTTTTAATTGGTGATGAGACCATTGAGTTTGATGATAAGACAGTTGACCAGTTCATCATCAAGAAAAGAGAAGCTTCTACTTCTTTACCTCATGATGCAGATACTCCTGTATACAAACCAGTAGTTTTAAAGGGAACTAATGTTACTCTTCTAACATTTGGTATTATATACAACTTACTGCCTTCTGATGCACAACCATATGCTGCAATTGGGGATACTATTCAAGTTTCCAATCCAGGATTTGAGACATCTGATCCCAAGATTGTGCAAACTGGCACAAACACTCCAAGGTGGTTATTAAACTCTGGTACTAATGCAGATGTACCTACACTACCTACAGTAGAATCTTCTCTTGATGGGATATCTACTAACGTTTCTGCTATTTTGGCAGATGAACAGTATTACTATATTGCAAGTTCTAGTTATCCATCACATAAAATTTTAGATGGATCAACTGTTAATGAAGAATTATTAGATCAAAAAATTCTTCGTCTTATCAGAAAAGAAGCAATTAGAACTACAGAGAAGTACAAAACACCAAAGCGTGATGTTGGTATTGCTTTAAATGGTGTTCCTTTTTATGGATACAAAGATCCAGAAAGTATTCGCTATGGAAAATTAGAAGAAGTTAGAATTGACCTAAGAGGAACTGGTTATTCCAAACCACCTTTTGTGTTGGTTGATCAAGTTCCTAATAAAGCAAGAGCAATTCTTGCTGGTCAGGTTGTTGAAAGAATTGTTGTAGACACAAATGATGTGTTCCCAAGAACTCCTGATATTACTATCACTTCTGGACGTAATGCATCTGTCAGTGCAGTTGTAACGGGCGGTAAAGTCACTAGTTTAGTTATTAACAATCCTGGTGAATTCTACTCCTCTGCTCCTTTAATCATTGTTAGAGACGCTGCAGGACGTGGTAGATTTGCTGAATACCTTTCTGTTGTTGATACTGAAGGTAAGATCACTGGATTTGAAATGATTGCAGAAGGTAATTTCTATAATCAGGATACTGTTGTTGTTGATGTCGTTCCAGTTGGTAGTGGTGCATCTGGTATTCCACTTCTTAAAGAGTGGAACTATAACAGATACAATAAAATTGAAAATGTCTTAGACACAGAAAATGGTTATGTATTTGCAAATTATAATAACATATTAGAATATGGTTATGGTTATGCTGCCAATCCTAAAGCTTTGCGTGTTGCTCTTAATGACAACATCAACAATGCAGGATCTGAACCCAGTACAAAAACTCACTCTCCTATTATTGGATTCGCTTATGATGGCAATCCAATTTACGGTCCATTTGGTCATGAGAACCCTCTAGATGCATCATCTTCTATTATTAGAATGACATCTGGTTATTCTATTAATGGAGCAAGGTCTGAGGGACCTTCACAAAGAACATATCCAATTGGAACATTTGTTAATGACTATACCTACACTCATAAGAGTGGCACGTTAGACGAAAACAATGGAAGATTTACAGTTACCCCCGACTTTCCGAAAGGAACTTATGCTTATTTCCTTACTATTGATAGCAATCAAGTACCGCAATACCCATACATTCTAGGAGAAAATTTCTACTCCCTACCAGTTGATAGCAACTACAATTCCAATATCAGTCAGAATGAAGTTCCTAAGAACTCGAAGAGATTCTACCAACCTGGAATGCAGAGAAATGGTGAAGGTGTTATTGCACAGGTTGCAGAGGTAAGACAAGGAAATGTAGAAGCAATTAATGTAGAAGATACTTCACCTAACTTCTCCATCAATTCTAAAATTAGATTTGATAACAAAGGCACAGAAGGATCTGAAGTAGAAGCAATTGTATCTTCTGTTACTGGACAACCTGTAAACTATCTAGAATCCAAGGAAGATAAAGTTGTAAGATTAACAACTATTCAAAATGCATATCTATTTGCTAATGACACACTGAATCAACCATCATCTGGTGCTTCTGGTTCTATTGTCGGTACAGTAAAGAATGATAATACAATTGTACTAAGAAACGTTAATGGTACATTTGATGAAACTGGAACTTTCTCTGCAACTATTAAAACTTTCACTATGCTTCTCGATCAGAGAAGTTCTTACACAAAAGGAGCAGTATTAAGTTTAACTGATGGTATCAATGCTCCTGTTGCTACTGGTGAAGTTCTAGAAGGAACTAGTAGTCAAAATGTAGTAGAGATTAAGGTCCTTAGTGGAACATGGATTGTTAATGATGACTACTTCCTCCAGTCAAGTAACTTGTTTAATACTTCTGGAACTCAATTAGTTCGTATCACTTCACTTAGTGATGGGTTGAATCCATTTGAAGTTAATCAAAGTGTTGCATTGATTGAGACATCAACACCACATGGATTAGGTATCGGTGATAAAGTAACAATTGATATTAATCCTGATGATGCAATTAAAACTAAAAATTATTATCTGAGAAAGAGATTATATCAAGAAGCAACATTAGTACCACCTAAGAGTAAAACTAAAATTGACTCAACTGGTATTGGTCGTTTTGAAGTTCTAAATGGTGGAGCTGATTATACTCCTGGAACGTATACTAATGTTCCCCTTACTAGTGGATCAGGTACTGAAGCTACTGCTACATTCACTGTATCTGCAGCTGGTATAGTTTCTGATATTCAATTACAAAATACTGGTATTGGATATCAAAGAGGAGATTATCTTGGTGTTGATGATGAATCTCTAGTAAGATCTGCTGCTTCTGTATCTACAGTAAGATTTACCATCTATGTTGGACATGTTGGTATTCCTTCTGGTGGTACTAAAATTACTGTAGATAGTTCTTTAGGATTTGCAACTGGAGATCTAATCAAAATTGGTGAAGAAGTTATTAAAATTGAAAATATTGTTGGAAATGAATTTATTGTATCCAGAGGTGAAGAGGGTACTGAAGATGTAGATCATTTTGATGAGCAAGAAGTAACAATTTACAAACCAAGATATAATTTTGCTGCTAACTATCAAATTTTTGATGGTTCTAATTCTGGGTACATCCAATCATACGATCCCGACACACAAAAAATTAAAATTGTTTATGATTATGGTACATTAATATCCAATGCAACCAAATTAGTATTAAGTTCTAGTTTCTTTGATTCTAGCACACCTCAAAGATTAGTATCGATTAACTCTGCTACAGAAATTGAATACAAATTTGAATTCTCAACAGACAACGTTAACTTTGTTGCAAATCCAAATATTGATTTACAAGAGTTCTACAAGTATAGCTTTGATACATCACATCCTAGTTTAACTGGAACATATTTTGATATTAGTCCAAGTAACAACTATAACTTAATTACTGATGAAAAATTAGAATCTACAATTCTCCCTGGTAACCCAGGAGCATTTACTGATGTCAAGTTTGGATTTGGTTCACGACTTGCTGGTAACAACTATCAGACAAAAGTGGGAACTGATTTTACTAACTTCTATTACTTTGATAGAAAAAATGTAGTTACTTCTAATGGAGCATATTTCAGAATTGTTACTGATCCATTGCAAGGTGTTAAAGAAGTAAACTATGTTACGCCCACTCGTTTTGTTTATGATGTTCCTAGCGATCCTCTCTGGGACGGTTCTGGAACCATTTCTTATACTACTACTGGTCAGTTCGCTATCGGAAAGATTAACTCGATAGGTATTGTCAACTTAGGACTGAACTACAAAAAAGTTCCTGTTATTGTTGGTGCTGATCCTACCACCCCATATAGAGCAACTGCTAAAGTTTTATTTGATGTAGATTCTCAGGTTATAACAGGGGTAGAAGTTACAAACAACGGACAGAATTATGTAAATCCTAAAGTATTTGTTGTTGATGCTGATGGATCTGATGCTATTTTTGAAGTTCTCGTAAGAAATGGAGAAATCTCATTTATTACTGTAAAGAAACCAGGAAGAGGTTATACTTATGCACCAGAGATTATTATTGTTGAAGGTGAAGTTGATGCATATGTTGAAAGCACTAGTATTGGTGTTCCTCGTAGTGTAAACATTACTACAAATGGTGGAGCATTCCATTTAGACAAAACTGTAGCATCCACATTCAGTTCAAATTATATTCTTGCTTTAACAAACTTTAATGGCAATTTTAAAAGTGGTGAACAAGTAGTTCAAAAAATTAATAATGTTGTAGTGTTCCGAGGAACAGTAGCAGAGTGGAGATTTGGTTCAAATTTATTAAAAATTAAAAATACTACAGGTATCATACGTAAGGGTATTAATGTTGAATCAATTCTATCTAATGTATATGGTAAAGTTAAATCTGTATTTGTAACTACCTTTGCTGAAGATATTAATAGTTTCTATGATAACTTGGGATTCTATAGTTCAGACAAAGGTAAACTTGGTGTATCAAACCAAAAAATTACTGATAGCTTCTTCTACCAAGATTATTCATATGTTGTTAAATCAAAAACATCTATTGAACAGTGGCGTGATTTAATTAAATCTACTACACACCCTGCAGGATTTAAGTTATTTGGTCAGGTTGATGTAGAAGGAACTGCTAGCTCAGAAATGCCAGCAGAAATGCCAAAGGCATCACATTTCAGTGTTGTACAACTTTGGGATCCAGATAAAAATAGAATTACAGTTGAGAGCACTAAGCAGATACTTACTCAAACTATTCAAAAAGTAGAGAATACTAGAATTCGTAGAGGAGTTGGTACTGCAGCACGTAGTGAGTTCTTATTTAATGAAGTTCGTGCTTTAGAATTTTCTCTTGGCAGTGCATTTGATGGTTACTATGATACTGATGGTAAATTACAAGGAACTAAAACATTCCAAATTCTTAGTGATTTAGGTACACCATTCACACCTGCATCAGCTAAAGGAGTTATTGTAACTCTTGATGGTGTTATTCAAGAACCTGAAGTTGCTTATACTATTAGTGGCGATCAGATTACATTTGCCAATCCTCCATTAGGAGATGGATCTAAATTTGGTTCTGATTATAAAGGTGTTACTTTCTATGGTAAGATATTCCAGTTTAAGGATGATCAATACAATACTAAGCACTTAAGAAAATTAAGAAACATTTTCCAGCGTAGTGGCACATGGATTGATTCCGCAAATCAAATTGAAAGGAATGTCGAATTTATTATCAATGAAACTATTGGTTATGGTAAAGAAACTTATCCATCTTTAGATTGGGCAACTAAGCAAGATGATTATGAAAGAAATATCAGAGCTATCTTAGATGCATATCAACATGATATTAGATTTGGTGGAAACATCAAAACTATTGATTATGCATCTATCTTCAATCAAGATGATGATTATCTTTACATCCAAAACAATAAAACTCCATCTAGTTCTATCTTCTCATATTCAACTAGATTAGCAAAACTTGCTGTTCGTAACTGGGATTATATTGATGTTGCTGTAACCTACATTCAAGGAACAAATAAAATGACCTTGACATCCACTGAGGATGTTGCTATTGGCATGTTTGTTAGTTCTGGTAGATCTTACCCAGCAGGAACAAAAATTGTATCGATTGATAGTGCAACTGAAATTACTTTAAGTAGTAGTGCATTAGCAAACTCTGCAGGCGGTGGTGGTGTGCCAGCTGGAATCACAGATCTATCTGGAACTGCTGTAGCTGGTGGTACAACACTACCAACGAATACTGGTCGAGTTATTAGCGGCGATACTTATGATATTCCTCCTGGTTCTACAGTAACAGCAGCTAGTTCTTTTGGTGGAACTGATCAAGCAACATTCTCGTGGAGTGGACTTAATAATGGTACTTTCTATGATGGTGCTAGTTTAATTACTGCTAATAGAGCAGATATTATTGGTAACTCCATAGCATGGGCAAAAAACAATTATCCTACTCTAAACTGGGAAGATCCTAATAGCACTAGACAAAACGCAGTTGCAAACTTATACACAAAATATAGTTTGGATATTGGTGCTGTAAAAATTAAAGAAAGTGATGGTTATGTATTCAATCATGCACCAACTTTATATTGTTTCCCAGCAGAAAATACTGTAGTAAATCCAGCTAATCAAACTGGAATTAGTTATGAGATGTCTGCTCAATTGGATAGTGTTGGATGGATCCGACAGATGGTCATGAGTGCAAATACTGGTTATGATCCTGCAAATCCACCAGAAGTTACATTTAGTGGTGACTTAGCAGGTCGTTTAAGAGGAACTCCAGTAATTGTTAATAATGAAGTTACTTCTATTGATTTATGGGATATTGAAAATGATAGAGAATATATTCCTCTCCAGAGATTTATTGAAATCAATGATATACAAATAGAGCAAGAACTTTTTAATGATGAAGGTGATAGTGTAATTAATATTGGACCTCCAACACTTGCTGGAGGTGTGCAGGCAACTCTAGATATTACTATCGGTAGAAAGATTACTAATATTTGGATTACGGAAGAAGGCGACTTTGATTTCTCAACACCAATTGCTTACATTCGTGGAATTAATACTCCTGGTGATGACGGTATTACTTGGACACCAACAACAGAATTAGATGCAACTTGTGATGTCAAAAAAGAAATCATCTTCAATGTTCTTGATGGTGGTTATGGTTATGATCCAGAGACAGTACAAGTTAATTTAAACTGGGTTGGTGGTCCTTATCAGTTTACACCAACTGCTAAAGCAGAACTTGATGATGAAGGTAGAGTTACTGAAATCAATACAGTTGAACCAGGTGATTTTGACTTAGTTCCAAATGCAATCGTTACTGTTAGTGGTTTTGCTCCTAGTGGTACATACGATGTACAAACAAAATGTGCTAGAGATATTGGTCTTATTTTAGACGCTTATGTTTATCACCTCAAGTTTGGTGGTAATGAAAAAGTTGTTAATGCTGCACAACTATACTATAGAAACAATCAATATCCATATGGAGAGAAACTATATTATATTGATTATCAATTAGCAGAAACAGTTGCTACATTTGAATATGCAAAAGATCTAATGATTATTGCAATGAAGAACCAAGGAGCTGTTACAGATCCAAATGTTCTAGTTGATTCAGTAAGTCCTGTTTGTGCAGAAGTTGAGAGTGCTCTAAACACATATCATGATATCGTTAATACTATTCTAACTGAAGGAAAAGGACTTGTAGAGGCAACAAAACAAAATCCTAATAGAAGCGGTAATTGGACTCCTACTCTAACATATTCAAATTATAATATTTTGATGGATCCTCTGCTTCCACAACAGGAATGCAGCACAGTAATTGCTTCTCTTAATTCTTTATATACTAATTTGGATGATGTACTTAGAGAAGAATCTGTAACAAGATCACTTCCAGATTATGTTGATGGTGAAACTAAAGAATTTGAATTATATTGGGATGATGGTTCTGTTGTAAATTCAGAAGATGATGAAAATCTATTCTTGACTTTAAATGCTGTTTTACAAAGACCCAAGTTTACCCAAGGTTATCCTCTAGAGGATTCATATTTTATTGATAGAACTGTAATTCCAAACTTAATTAAATTTGATGTTGCTCCCATTTGGGATCAAGACATTGGTGCAAAAACTATTGGCGAACCAACGGCAGTTGAAAAAGTAGTTGGTATTGGAGTTGGTAATTACAAACGACTTACTATTGATTATAATCTAGTCAATGATGTTAGGAATGGTCCTTTCTTAATTTTAGATGTAGAAGATTACACGGTACAAAGTATTGAAGCAGAAGATGCTCTATACGTATTCTTGGATGGAGTTTTACAGAGAAAAGGATATTCTTATTCAGTAGCTGGTCCTAACATTACTTTCAATGTTCCTATCAAAAAGGAAATGAAGATTGACATTAGATATCTTTACGGTAGAGATGTTGGACAAGTATTAAACATCTATGATTATTCTCCAGACACGTATTTTGCACAAGGAGAATTTACATTTGATAGTTCCCAATCAATTCTCGATGAATACTTTAAGTATTCTTGGATGGGAGATGCTATTGGTTCTGCTATTCATGTGTGGCAAATAAAATCTGATGGAACATATAATGTAATTGGTGAACTTTCAAATGGAGGACAATCAGGTGGAACTGCACAATTCAATCTTAAGTGTCAAAACCCTGTTCCCATCGACGGTTTGGACTATGTATTTGCTGTAAAAGGTAAGTATACTAGAACTTATACAATTACCGATAGTGATATTTCCAATGTTTCTATTGTATTCAAGAAAGACGAATATAACAGAAAACTTCTTAGAGATGACAATGCTCTTTGGTATGGAACTTTCTTCAGAAAGACATACAAACAACCTTTTGTATATTTGTCCAGTGGTGACAAAATTCGTGTAGACGGAGAAGAAGGATTTAGAAATATTAAACAGTTGCCTCAGGAAGCTACCAGTAAGGATGGTAGAGATGGAGAGCAAACTACTGATGATATTTTTGGTACAATATCAGTTGAAAGATACACTGGAATCACGAGAGGTGAAGGTCTATCCGTAGTTGCTACTATTGAGAATGGATCTGTTACTGAATTAACATGGAACCAGCGTAGTTATGATCCTATTACACAACCTACTGCATATCAGTATTACACACCACCTGTTCTTAAGTTTGAATCTTTAGACGGTAATGGTGGTGGTGCTAGAGCAAATGTTCTAGTAAGTAAGGGTCAAGTAATCAGTGTTGATCTGATTGATGGTGGTAATGGATATACTACTGCTCCTAAAGTTATTACAACTAGGCAGTTTGATATTCTATCTGAAAGAGAAATTGGTGTATCAATTATCAATGTTGCTATCAATCCATATGTAGAAACTTCTGGAATGACAGCAATTTCTACTATTGATATTTTAGGCAACAGATTAGCTGGTGTCAACTCTTACTCTTCTGTAGATTTACAAAGTCCAGCAGACGTTGATCGTGATATTGAAGCAGTAATTCAAACAGGACAAACTGGATTACCAACATCTAATATAGTTGGTGATGGATTTGATATGCCAGGTGATTCTGATCAACCTGGAGTTGTTGAACTTGGTTTCTTTATTGAAACACAACCTATTGAGAATGCATTACTTATTCAACATAATGCATCTGTTGTTTCTGCAGAAATTCAAGATATTATTACTGTTAATTCTATCTCTACAGTAAGTAAAGCAATTACAACCACCATTCAGAATCTAATTCCCAATGATGCGTTGTCTAATGTCAACTACTTTGAGAATGCCGCATATCTTGATGTTGACTTTAATATTGGTGATTATATCGCTTATATTCCTGATACATCTAAATTCTATGGAACTGGTTTCCTATTGATTGGAGATGAGGTTGTATCTTACAACAGGAAGCTCTCTGATAGGTTTATTAATATTATTAGAGCAAGAAGAGGAACTACTGAAAAGGATTGGACCGCAGGAACATTCTTACGACAGATTCCAGAACTTGTATCTGTTGCTCCTGTTGGTGTTGCTCAGATTGAATCTGCATCTCAGTTGGTAACTGTAAGTGGTGGTGCAGTAACTGGAAGAACTGAGCAAAGATCTAACTACCAAATTGTAATCGATAGGCAAACGGTAATTGTTTCTACGGATATTGAAGTTGATCTACAACAACAATTATTTGTAGATTCTATATCTGAAGTAACAACCAGAGTTGCGACTACTATAGAAACTCCTTTAAATGATGTTATATCGACTCAAACAGTTCATAACCAAACAATTGTTCGGAATGAATTGCAAACAGTTCAAACTGAATTTATATTACAAAAAAATCAGTTAGAAGTTCTACTGTTTACACCTCCAGGTGGTGTGGTTGATGGTTACGAAGAAGAAGTGTTCTTAACAGATCCTCTTCCTGTTAGAGCTGGTAATACAAATGGAGGACATGATTCTGAAGTTGATCTTATTGACGTTGGTGGTAATTATTATGCTGTAAGGAGAGATTCAACAGAAACTCTTGTTACTAACTTGCTTTCTGGATCAGTTGTTGAATATATTGGAAACTACACCAAAACTAATGCAGGACATACTATCAGTCATTTTGATGGTATCTTCGATGATGGTGCATCTAATGTTTCTGGATTGACAATCCAAGAAATGAATATCTACTTTGGATCTTTAACCATTGAAGATTTTACAGAGAGAGCGGATTCCAGTTATACATTAGCTGGTGATAAATTCAATATAATGCCGCCATCTATCCAGAATCCTGTTGCTATTAGTTCCTCCGCAGGGACAATTGGTGGAAACATCATTGTTCAAGATACAAATTATTTCCCTAATGATGGATACTTGTTTACTACTGGTGGGACTGTTATTAAGTATACTGGCAAAACATCTACATCATTCACTGGATGTACCTTGATTAGAGGTACAAACTCAATTGCTAACGGTCATGAGTTAGTTCCGTTTGCAATTTTCTAAATAGAGTATAAATATAAATAACTCAGGCACAAACCCTACGTCGGAACAGAAAACAAATGGCTGCTATTATCTCTGATAAGTTTCGCATCTTTAACGCGAAGCAATTTCTAGAATCCCTTACTGAAGGTCCTAACGATACCAGTGCGGAACGCTCTCGAATGTATTTCTTTGTGGGTCGCCCACAACCTTGGAAAGCGTACCTAGAAGTTCACTCTAAAAATTCCACGGCGTTTGCCGTAGGCAACGAAGTTTATATTGGAACATATGGTTCCACTGCTTTCCGCGCCACCGTTTCTGCAGTTTATGATAGTGCCCTTCTTCTGACCGACGTTTTTGGTAGCAACGGTGTTAACTCTGCCCCTCCTATTAATTCTTCTCTAAAGGGTAGAACTGGTGGTGCTGGCGGATCCGACACAGGTGCCGAAGCAGTATCTGGCGTATATCGTTACGCTACAGAAGACGTTCCACCCCTTCCTCTTGACAATCAGAGAGAAAAGAGAGCACTATATGACGAGTTGATCGCTGCTAAGCGTATTACTGACGCATTTGCACGTACTGTTATCCGTCGTTACAACTGGGATCAAGTTGCTAACCCTAAGTTCGACATGTGGAAGCCTGACTACTCTGCTACTCCAGGTGGCGGTGGTCAAATTGGTAAGCAAACCGCAACAGGTCAAAATAGTATCGCTGATGCTAAGTTCTATGTAATGAACTCTCAGTATGAAGTATTTAAGTGTCTTTACAACGGTGAAGATCCTTCTAACAGCACTGGACAGAACGCAACTGAAGAACCAAGCACAGGTGGTGCTAACTATGCTTCTGCTACTGGTATCTACACTGAAACAACTGGTGCTGGTTACATTTGGAAGTATATGTACACCATCCCAACTGATGATGTACTGAAGTTCCTTTCTTCGGACTTCATGCCAATCGTTCTTCCTTCTAATGCTTCTAGACAAGCAACTGTAGCTCTTGCTACTGACGGTTCTTGTGATGTTGCTTTGATCGAGAACGCTGGTTCTGGTCTTCCCGCATCACAAACTCTATACACTAGTGTTAAAGGTGATGGAACAGGTGCTGTTGTAGAATTGGTAACTAATGGTTCTGGTACTATTACATCTGCACAGATTGCAACAGGTTTAAGTGGTTCAGGTTACACTTATGCTAATGTTCTTCTAACTAACGGCAATCTCTTTGAGGAAGCTGGTCTAAGCACTGCAGTCACAACTGGTGCTTCTGCTGTTGGTGCTATTGAAATTGTACTACCTCCTGAAGGTGGTCATGGTTCTGACCATGAGGTAGAACTCAATGGTAAGCGTGTTATGACTAACATCCGCCTTACTTATTCTGAAGGTCAGGGTGACTTCCCTGTTGATAACGACTTCCGTCGTATTGGCATCATTGCTGATCCATATGACTTTGGAACAACAACATTTGCAACTAATGATACTCGTTCTGGTCTAAGAGCGTTGAAGATTAATAGTGCTAATGCAGATTACTCTGTTGATGAAAAAATTCAACAAACTGTAACTGGTGGTACTGCATATGGTACAGTTGTTTCCTGGACACTAGACACTGGTTCTACAACTGCTGGTGTTCTTAAGTACATCCAAACTAATGACGAGCACACAGATCAGGGTATTGTAAGACCTTTTGAATCTAATGGTTCCAATGCTGTCAGTGGCGAAACTTCAACTGCTTCTGGTAACGTTGACACTTCCTACACTACTACTGGATCTCCACTACTAGGTGCCACTTTCGCAAGTGGTCTTGCTAATCCAGAAATCGAAAATAACTCTGGTAGCGTCATCTATGTTGAGAACAGACGACTAATCACTCGTGCGCCTGACCAGATTGAAGACATCAAACTAGTCATCGAGTTCTGATCACAAATAAATAACTTCAAATCCCTTGAGAAACCTCAGGGGATTTTTTTTATCTCTATAAATACTAAGGACAAAGAATGCTAGTATTTGGCGGAAAACGATGCCACAGAAGACAAACCTTAATGTAAGCCCTTACTACGAGGACTTTGATGCGAGTAAGAATTTTTATAAAATCCTATTCCGTCCTGGTTACTCAATTCAAGGTAGAGAATTAACCCAGGTTCAATCTATTCTCCAGAATCAGGTTGAAAGTTTTGGTAAGTATGCTTTCAAGCAGGGGGAATTAGTTATCCCTGGTGAGGTTGGTCTTAACACAAAATTAGATTATGTTAAACTATCATCTGTTTCTGAAGTTGCTGTCAATGAAGGAAATGATATTGTATATAAAAAATATGATATCTCCCAATTAATCGGACAACAGTTGATTGGTTTAACTTCTGGAGTTAAAGCTACAATTCTTGCTACAAAATTAGCAACAGAATCTACTTCAGACACACTATATGTAAATTACATTAACAGTGGTAGTTCTAATACAGAACCTACATTCCGTCAAGGTGAAACATTAGAAGTTGTTGATGGTGTCAACACACCACTTCTAGTTGTTGGTACTGACGGTAGTGTTCTACCCACTAGTATTCAAGTAACAAATCCAGACACTGATGAAACTACTTCATTAGAAAGTCCTGCAATGGGATTTGGTTCTGCCGTTAAGGTAGAAGAAGGTATTTACTTTGTTAATGGTTATTTTGTTCGCTGTGACCAAGAACTATTGGTCATTGAAGAATATTACGACAAACCATCTGCAAAGGTTGGTTTTACTATTAAAGAAGAGATTGTATCTCCAGAAGAAGATGTATCTCTATATGATAATGCAATTGGTTCTTCTAACTACACTGCACCTGGAGCACATCGACTTAAAATCTCTTTGAGTTTGAAAGAGTTTGCTCTAAATGCAATTACAGATAAAAACTTTATTCAATTACTAACCATTTCAAAGGGACAAGTAAAGAGTAAAGTATCTTCTACAGATTTTAGTGTTATTGAGCAAACTCTAGCACGTAGAACCTTTGATGAATCAGGTGATTATGTTGTAGATACATTTGATGTTGATGTTAGGGAGTGGGCACAAAAAGATGGAAACAGAGGTTTCTATGGTGCAGATGACTTTGGTCTTTACAATAATCTAACCGCTGATGAAGCATCCAGGAAAATGGTTGCTAGTATCGGTCCTGGTAAAGCATATATCAAAGGATATGAAATCGTTACCAAAGAAACTAAGTATCTAGAAATTAATAAAGCAAGAGAAAGTTTATCTTCTGATAATGTAACTCTAAAAACTAGAGGTCTGCCATCTTACAGTATTACTAATGTATATGGTAGTGTTCCTTTGAATAAAGAAGGATCTGACTTAACTGCATATCCTGATGTATTTTTATATTCTACCTTCAATGATGGTTCTATTGGTTTAAATGATACTGAATTAACTTCAGATCATAAGCAAACTGTCGATAGGAGAGGTGTTTCTTTTGATCCTACCGATGGTGTTAAAACTATCACCCTACAAATTACAAGTACAACTCAACTTATTGGTGCTGTATCTGATGCAACGTTCCAAACTACATTTGGAACTTTGTATTATATCAAGACAAGAAGTGATTTAGGATCTCCAACATCCATTGGATCTTTCAAAACACTAGCATTCTCAACAACACCAAAACCTTTAGTCAACTCTTCTCCGTCAGTTCAGTATTTGGAATTGACTATATCTGGGCGTAAAGATGAACTAGAACTATTGTTACTTGAGTATGATCTATCAGATCCTGCCTACCTAAGAAAAATTTTCTTATCAGAAGCAGAAGCTGCAACAGATTCTGATGAATTTGGATTTATTGTTGACTATTCACCAACAATTACTCCTGTCATTGGTAAAGCAAAACCTAGTAATTTTGTGCTACAAAATAGAGGTTCTGGTTTTAACTCTGATTCTGACATTGTTCTTTCTAGAGGAAGATTAGCTGCAGGAACTTCTGCATACAATGCAACGTTTGGATTCTCTTATTTTGACCCACAGTTTTACACCAAAATTATTTTAGAAAGTATTCCTGCTGGATATGATGCAGGTAAATATGTTTTTGGTGTTGAAAGCGGAGCATATGGCGTTGTAGAAGGAACACCTGCAGGTGTCTATACTACCAGTAACCTATTGTTTATTACAACATTATCTGGTAGATTCTTGTCTGGAGAAACAATTAGAGATGAAGATGGCAATACTGTAAGAATTGCTAGAGAAAATACTATCTCTCATTTTATTGTTGCAAACAGAGGACTAGGATATGCAGATGGTGTATCTCTATTAATTAATGGTCTTGAATATGATTCCTCTAAAATTAATATAGAGAAAACTGCAGATGGTAAACTTTATAAAGCATCCGTAGCTAGCAGATCTGCTGTTAATATTGAGTATGCACAACCACCTGCAGTTACTGCAAAGAATCCAGATGCTGCTGGACCAGCAAGTGCTGGTGCAAGTATTGTACCAATTTTGTTTAGAGATACAGTAACTACTTACACTCCACAGAATGTAAAATCTATTGGTTGTAGTTTTGGTGCAGGCAAAGAAAATAAATTTACTGCCGATGTTGTAGTTGATAGTCAGAAGTATTCTGAAATTAAAACCGTAACAGATTACACCTTCTTTGGATCAAAAGGATCTGTATTCTTAGAATCTACAAGTTTCAGTGCTGATGCATCCAAAGCTATCCAACAGGGTGACTTAGTTCAGTTCTCTGATGATGATAACAATTTAGTTCGTGCAATTGTACAATATGGTACAAAACAAGAAGGTGCGTATAAGTCAAGAATCTATCTAGATACTGCTTTACCAGGAGCAGTAACAAATGCAAGTATTGTAAGATTGCGTCCCAAGGTATCCAATTCTACAAGTGGCACACTACTATATCCAACTGGAAGTAAGCAAGTTTCTAGAATTTCTGCTGGTAACGATGATACTAAGATCAAGTATTTCTTCCGTAGAGATTTTGTAACTACAGCATCTAGTGGTGGTGGTATTATTACGTTTGCAGCGCAGTTACCATTTGGCACACAAAGATTTGCACTGTTTAGTGAAGAAAATTATATTATTACTGTTCTGGATCCTGGTGATGCACCTGATATTATAAAGGGTGATATCATTTATATTGCAGATGATGTTGTGGAAGTTAGTTCTTCTACAGATACAGCTAGTGGTCTTACTTCTGGTAGTATTAGTTTACAGTTACCATCAACATATTTTGGAACTATTCCTACTAATGGAACGTTCCCTAAACTTAAGTTGACGGCAACGTTAGAAGTATCTAATGCAAAACCAAGATTAAAAACTGTAGTTAGGAATAAGAGAATTACAGTTACATCTGCTGGTGACCGTGTTGTACCCTTAAGAGGTACTGATTACGATACAGAGGTTGTAGAAATTCTATCATACTCTGATGCATTTAAACTCAAGTATGTCTACGAAGGAACTTCATCTCAACCACCACAAATTGATACTGCTGGAAACCTAATTTCTGGAACGGATGTAACCAGCAGATATTCGTTTGATAGTGGACAGAGAGATACAATCTATGATGTTTCTCGTATTGTTTTAAAACCTGGATTTGAAGCAACTACAGGTCAACTTGTCATTGCTTTCGATTACTTTGAGCATTCTCAGGGTGACTTCTGCACTATTGATAGTTATCTACATGAAGCAGGAATTCCTGAAGATGAAATTCCATCTTTTGACTCTTCTGTTCTAGGTATTACAGAACTTAAGAATGTTATTGACTTTAGACCAAAAGTAGATAGTAAAGCAATTATTCCTGGTTTCCTTGATACATCATCTTTAGAAGTCACAGAAGGATCTTTTGCTGGTGCTGGTGCCGTTATTACTAGCACTCCTGCTCCAGATAGAAATCTAGAGTTTACATTCTCCTTTAGTCAGAAGCAGTATCTAGATCGTATTGATGGTATCTTCTTAGATAAGAGAGGAAACTTTATCGTTAAGGAAGGTAACTCTTCTCTTAATCCATCCAAACCAGATCCTATCGAGGATGCTGTACCTCTATTCTATGCTTACGTTCCCGCATTTACTACTACCAGTAAAGATGTAAGGGTTAATCCAGTTGATAACCGTCGTTACACAATGCGTGACATCGGTAAACTAGAGAAGCGTATTGAACGTCTTGAGTATTATACCACACTTAGCATCCTAGAGCAGCAAGCTCTTAATATGCAAGTTAAGGATGAGATTGGACTTGATAGATTTAAATCTGGATTTTTTGTTGATAACTTTGAAGCACATAAAGTAGGTAATCTCAGATCTCTAGATTACAGGTGTGCTATTGATTCACAACAATCTGTACTAAGACCACAATCAAAAGAAGATTCTATTACTTTAACAGAAGTAAATATCAGAGAAGATCAAAGAACTGTTTCTGGATATAAGAAAACTGGTAACATGATTACGTTGCCATATAAGCATCTTTCTTTGTTGGGTAATAGTTTTGCTTCTTCTAAAGTAAATCCAAATCCATTTGTTGTTCTTCAATACGTTGGTGATAGTGGACTTTCACCTTCAATTGATCAATGGTATGATCAAAGTGTTGAACCTGTAGTTGTAGATACTAACACTGATCTGTTCAATATTTTCTTAGCAAAGGCAGATGTAAAAGAAAGTTTATCTAGTTTACATAACTCTTTTGTTATTAACTGGGTTGGTGCATCTAGTTCGTTTACAACTATTAATTCTCTTGGTGAAGTAAATAGTCGTTCTGCAAATACTACTGTATCTTCTGCATCTGTAGGAAGTTCTTCAAACATTAGTCCACAAAACAATGAAGTTGGTAAAGGTCTACAGACAAAGAGTGTTGGAAATAGTATCGTAGGAACGTCTCTATCATTCTTTGCTAGAAGTGTTCCTGTCAAGTTTAATATTGGCAGAATGAAACCAAATACAAGAGTTTATGTCTTCCTTGAAGGAAGAGATATTTCTCGTTGGGTAAATCCTGATTTGAGATTTACTGGTATTGCTGGTAATTCTCTATCTGCTTTCAATGGATCTATTGTTACAGATGAATATGGTAATGCAAGTGGACTAATTGTTCTACCTGCAGGTTTACCACCACTAGAAAATTCAACTTGGTCTGGAGATGTTGATACTATACCATACGATACATCTGCTGAAGAGTTAAATTTCACATCAGGTACATTAACATTCAGATTTACTTCTAGTTCAACTAATGAAGATAAACTTGGAGTAGATACTTACACTGAAGTTAAGTATTATGCTACTGGTATCTTACCAGAAAATCCACCAAGCATTGTATCTACAAAACCATCCATCTTCAAATCAAATGAAGGTGTACAGTTAATTGAGAGTAATACTGATAATCCAGTAAGACCTAATCCACTAGCTCAAACATTTAAGGTTGAAAATCTAGAGGGTGGTTGTTTCATTACTGGTGTTGATCTGTACTTTAGCAAAAAGAGTACAAACGTACCAATTAAAACATATATTACTAATGTCGATGCAGAAAAACCTGCTAAGAACATTATTCCTGGTTCTGAGAAAACTTTATCTCCAACTACAATCCTCAAGTGTTTTGCTAGTGGAAACATGTCAGTTCTCAAAGGAGAAAGTGTGACTGGTGCATCTTCTGCTGCTTCTGGTCCTATTCTCAAAATCTTTGATAAGAACAATGTAGAACTAGTAGCTACTGCATCTGGTAGATATAGTTTGACTAATGAACAAGTTTACACTGTAGTTCTTAGTAACCACAATGGCAGATCCTTCAACCAAAATGAAGATCTAATTATTCCATCAGTAACTCTTGCTAATGCAACTGATGGTACTGATTTTGTTCTTGCTGTTGCAAAAGACAGTGGTAAACTATCAGATATTAGAATTACAAATACTGGATTAAATTATGACAGTGCAATTTTAACTATCGAAAGTCCTCAACTTCCTGGTGGTTCTAATGCTACTGCAAGTATTGAAGTGTCTGGTGGTAGAATTTACAATGCTGAAATCTCACTATCTGGTTTTGGATATACAGAGGCACCTTCAGTTGTCATCAAAGGCGTCGGAAATGGCGCTGGAGGGTGCGAAATTCAAACCTTTATCGAGATAGACACACCAGCGGTTAGAATGGGTGTAGCGGTCGATTCAGGCGATGCTACGGAATCTACTACACCAACACATTTTGCTTTCGATCACCCTGTATATTTACAGAATGATACAGAGTATGCCTTAGTAGTTGAGACAGATTCTATTGATTATGAACTATGGTCTTCTAAACTTGGTGAAACTGATATTGCTACAAGCACAGTCATTACAACTCAACCATCTCTAGGTTCTGTATATCGTTCACAGAATACTGAAAGTTGGACTGAAGATATCTTTGAAGATCTTAAATTTACTATGTATCGTGCTGAGTTTAATACTACAAGACCTGCAGAACTTCTATTGAAGAATATTAGTTTGGGTTATGAGTTGTTAAACAATAACCCATTTGAAACAAATGCTAGTGCAAACACAAATTCAACATCTAAGTTGTTTAGAAATAACAACTCTATCTTGAAAGTGCAGCATAGAGATAATGGTTTTGAGACAACTGGAAAGTCCTATGTTTTCTATAGAACTGCTAGAGAGACAGGAGGTATTACTGACAGTATCCTTAATAATACATTATTCAAAGTAAGTAACTCTGGTGTTGATGTATATACGGTTTCCTCTGCTGGACAAGCTGCTGGAAATGGTGTTGGTGGTGGCGATAATGTTTATGCTACTTTCAATAGAAAGTTTGAAACTCTATATCCACAAGTTTCTTATCTATCGTTTACAGGAACTACCTTATCAACAGAAGTCAAAACTACAAATGTTGTACCAGTAGATTCAAGCACAACTAACTATGTTTCATATTCACAAGATGATTACGAAAGAACGTTCTTGAATGAACCGCATTTCTTTACTAATCAGAAAATGATTGCTTCTGACATTAATGAAACACTCAATAGTTTGTCAGATTCCTTAAGATATAAGATGTCTCTATCATCCAATGTATCTCATTTGAGTCCAATGATTGATCTTTCTACTGCTACTGTTAAAACGGTAAGTAATAGAATTGAAAATGCTATGGGTCAAGAAGATAGATTTGGTAGAAGAGATCAGATTATTGAGTTCTATCCAGTTTATGCTTTTAAACTTGCAGGACAAAATGCTACTGAAATTCAAGATAATCAAACTATCAAAGGTGTAACTACTAAAGCTACTGGAACTATTGCAAGAGTTGATGGAGATACTGTTTATGTAAGAGTCAAAACATCACAGTTCTTCCAAAAAGGAGAAACTGTAACTCTAGGAAATCAATTATCTTTAACTAGTGTCGTAGTTGATTCCACCCCTTCGCAAGTTTTAACAACTATTGATGATGCTGCAACAATTGTAGCACGTAATCCAAATATTATGTTGGATACATACGACAATGTTATTACAGGTAAGGCAACTATCTGGAATAGTAAAACACAGAAATTAACTCTAAGGGTTGATGTTCATCCTATCAATAATAGCTTTACTGATAAGATTACTGATAATGTTTTCTATAATAGAAACGCTGTTACAGCAGATCAACTACCAGATATCTTCCGTGTGGGAGATTTTGTTAAGTATCCAAACCAACCAGATATCGAGAATGCATATCTTGAGGTTGGAAAAGTAACTTACACCAATGGTTTAGATTTTGTTGCTGAAGATACATCTAAGAATGGATCTGCCGCTGCCAAATATGTAACTAAAGAAGTTGCTATTTCCAATCCAGCAACTGCAATTAATGTTCACCTCTTGGCAAATCTTAAGGACATTTCTAATGTTGAAGTGTATTACAAGTACAAGAGAGCATCCAGTCAAGAAAACTTTGACGACATCGATTGGATCTACTTTAATGAAAAAGGAGAACCCGATGTATTTGAAATTGCAACCAGTGAAAATACTATTTCTGGAATTGTAGAGAGGCAATCTGCATATCAAGATCTTGAATATAGTGTAGAAAATCTACCTGAATATTCTTCATTCGCAATCAAAATTGTAATGAAAGGAGTAGATCCAGCATACGTTCCTAAGATTCAGGACATCCGAGCAGTAGCAGCATTCTAATTTCCGCGTATGGACCACATTAAAGTAGAAGGGCACGATGGTCTCGTAAGAGACAAAAACACAGGTGCCATCATCAATTTGAACGATTCTGCAATATCTGCAAGGAGAAAGTCAAAACAGTTGAGTTCCGCGTTGGACGACATAAATATGTTGAAGAATGAAATCTCTGAAATCAAATCACTACTTCGAGAGTTAGCAAAAAATGCCAGCAATTAACGTCGCAAAAACTGATACCTTTGAATCTCAAAGAGTAAAAATTAATGAAATTGCGTCAGCAATTTTTAATGTTACCGCAGGTGGTAGTGATCTATCTACTGGTATTTTGAAATTAGGTGATGGTACAAAACCATTACCAGCGTTAGCATTTAATAATGAACCTTCTTTGGGTCTATACAGACCAACTTCAAATACTATTGGATTTGTTTCAGGGGGTAAAAATATTTTAGATATTGAGGAAACTCAATTCCTCTTGTACAAAGATCAAATTGTTAGAAGAAGATCTATTCCAACTGGTGGTGGAATTGATATAAATCGTGGTTCTGGATATGAATTTGGAACATTTGTAGGTGTCCCTTTATTAGGTGGATCTGGTGCTAATGGTGTAGGTACATTTGAAATCGATTATTTTAGAGGTACACCAGGAACTGGTGCTGGTTATCTTAGTGGTTCGTTCACGGGTGTTTCTTTAGTTGGTGGTACTGGTTCAGACGCAGCGGTAGATTTTACTGTTTCTGGACTAGAAGTTCTTGTCAGTCAAGGTGGTACTGGATATGCAGATGGATTCTATTCTGGTGTTGCATTAACAAATGTAAGTGGATCTGGTAATGGTTCCAGTGCTACTGCAATTGTTGAAGTTACAGGAACATCTATTACCAATGTTTCAATTTCCTCCAATGGTAATAACCAGTACGAAGAAGGAGATATTTTAACGGTAGCAGATGGACTGCTTGGCGGTGGTGGTGGTACTGGATTTGAGATTGAAGTTACTGCAGATGCTGGTGCATTTACATTTGATGGCATTACAAAGGGACCAGATTATACCACAGGTGATGTTTTAACACTACCAGTAACACAAACTGCTAATGGTGTTGATCTCCCAGGTACACATATCACATCTGGTTCTGTCCTAACTGCTGGAAGCACGACAGTAACATTACCTTCATCAACCAATGCAGTCATTCCTGGAATGATTCTTGCTGTTGATCAAGGTGGATCTGTTGGAGAATTTCCAGTTGGATCTACTGTTCTTGTAGTTAGTATTACAAGTGGCACTGAAATTGAAGTAGATACAGCAGCTAGTGTATCTGGTACTGCAGACATTACATACTCTAGTGCTACACCAACTATTCTTACTATTCCTGGTGGTACAGCAAACTTAGTTGCTGGAATGATTGTTACAGGATCAAATACTACTTCAGCTGATGATATTACAATTACTGCTGTTCCAAATGCTACTCAAATTGAACTAGCTTCTGCACCAGTATCTTCTTTCTACCAAGCAAACTTAACATTCACTCCTAGTTGGGGCGTTGGAACAACAGCATTTACTTACACTGTTGGTGCTACTGGAGCAGTAGAAACTTTATCAATTATAGATGGTGGTACTGGTTATGTAATTGGTGATGTACTTACTGTAAATCCATCGGATCTAATTAACCCTATTGAATATAATATCAAATCTGAAGGTCTTCAAAAATTAACATTTACAGGAACTGTTTCGTCTTCTGTGTTTACTGTTGGTGATAGTTGGGAGATTGATGGTGGTGGAGAAGGTAGTGTATCTTTTGAAGTAGCTTTTGTTAAATCTACTGGTGGTAATATTGATTATGTTTTATTAAACGGTGCATCTTTCTCTGACGCAGATGATATTAGAGAAGTTGGAACTACTACAACATATACTATTGCAGTTGCTAGACCACCTGGTGGAAAGTATTACATAGAAAACGTTCCTGGTACTTATAATTTACATCCAGATTTTACTTTCTACGTTGGAGAAAAATATAAGTTTAATCTTGATGCTTCAATGACCAGTCACTCATTGAAGTTCAGTGCATTTCCTGATGGAATTCATAATATTACTAGTCCTTTTACAACTACGGTCACTGCTGCAGCTGATACTATTAATGTGACCAGCACTACTGGTATTCAAGTAGGAATGAAAGTAGAGGAGACAGGAAATGATCCTGGTCAATTGGGAGAAGATACTCTGGTAACAGAAATTGTTAATGCTACCACAGTTCGTGTATCACCTGCTCCAACTGCAACTGGAGCAATTAGTATTGCTTTTTCTGGAGTAGAATATAACGATGGTGTTAGCGTAAGTGCAACAACCATTGAAATTAAAATTACAGAAAATACACCAAACCCACTGTATTATTATTGTGCCAATCATCCTGAAATGGCTGGTGAAGATGGCGATGAAGCAGTCATTACAGTTGATGCTAATAATCCAAGAGTATTTGGTAGTGGATTCCAAGCAGAACTTGTAAACATTACAGTTTCAGATGTAGTTAAGTTTGATGTTGAAACTGGAAAAATTAATTGTAACGATCTCGTATCTCCAGCAGCAACTATTACTAATGCTAATGTACCAACTTTATTAAGTGCTCCAAATATTACAAGTGATATAATTTCATTATCGCGAGTTAATTCATCTTCTGATTTAGATGTTGTCGTAGGATCTAATATTAATCTAACTGGTGATGTAACACTTGGCACAGTAGCTACTGTTGCTAGAACTTCGGGTAATTTCTTTACTACTGGTGAGATAAAAACAACTACTATATTCAATTCAAACGATTCATTAAAAATTGAAGATGCTTCTATTGAATCTCTCAACAACTATGATTTAGATTTAACACCTTTTGCTGGAAGACTTGCGAAGGTAAACACAAGCACTGCACTTGTGCTTCCAGTTGGTACTTCTGCAGAAAGACCTACTGGTTTAGCAGCAGATGGATCTATTAGATTTAACAGTGATACAAATCAATATGAAGGTTATAGTTCTAATTCTTCTTCTTGGTCTTCTCTTGGTGGTGTTCGTGACCTAGATGGTAATACATTTATTCTAGCAGAACTAACTGTAGGTGCGAATGACAACACATTACATTTTGTTAATGATAATGTTGTTACACAAAGATTCACTCCCTCTTGGCATGAATATGTAAATGTAAAGAAAATTAGATCTGTAAACGCAACTGCTCCAACATACACAGAATTTATTGCTAATGCACCTGTTGCTGATGGAGATTACGTTAAGTGGAGAAATAACATTTACGTTGTTCCTGTTGGTGGATCTGGTACTACTTCTACTAGTGGTAATGAACCAACACATACATCAGGAACTGTAGTAAATAATACTGCACAACTTGAGTGGTTTACTTCTGCAGTAGCTCCAATCACATTTGAAGAAGTTGAAGAAGTTAGAATTTCTCCACTAGGATCTACACCTCTTGTTATTAGTGGTGATTTGAGATTTCTTGGTAATAAGGTCTCTACAGATATTAGTGATCTGGTCTTACAACCTAATGCTGGTAAAAGATTAGATGTAAATTGTAGCACTACATTAACAATTCCAGTTGGTGGTGATGGAGACAGAGGATCTGCAGTTCAGGGTGGTATTAGATTCAGCACTACCTCTAGTCAGTTTGAAGGTTATGACGGAGCTAACTGGGGTTCTCTTGGTGGCGTCAAAGACGTTGACCAGAATACTTACATCATTCCAGAAACTGCACCTGGTTCTAATGAGAATATTTTATATTTCTATAACGATGGAAATAATAGTGCTCAGTTAACTACAACTGCTCTTGATTTCTATACTGTAGATACTATCAGATCAATGACATCTGATGAATTAGAGGTAACAGCATCTCTAATTACATTTGATGCAGCATCTACAACATTAGATAATACTTCTGCTACAACTACATTCTTACATTCCGCAAAACAATACTTTGATCTAGGTCTTTCTTCTGGTTTATATGTTGAACCAGTATTGAGACTTGATAATCAAGGAGATGTATTCTTTAATACTACATTTGGAACTGGAGCATTTACTGGAGTTAAAATTTTTGATGGAGAGTTGAAGGAGTTTGAACTTCAAGACTTACTAATCAGAACAGAAGATTTAACCTTACTGAAAGGAACAACAAATACTGGTGGTATTATTGTATACGATCCATCTATTGAAGTTGGATCAAAAACAGTAATTACTGCACATAATCCAACAACAGGTGAAAAAGAATTCATTGAGTTTGGTATTATAGATAATGGAACAGACGTTTTTCATACAGAGTATGGCAACCTAAGAACTGGTCAACAACTTGTTATTCCAACTTTTGAAGTGACTGGCGATAATAAAGTTCGCATTAATATTGAACTTGGTGCTGGAATTGGAAATACACAATCTGTCAACATCACCCTAACCTCCCAAATCACTAAGAAGTAAAATGGCAACTGAATTAGAAAAGTTTGATTCTACTGGTGGATTTTCTATTGATAAAACCACGGTAGTAGATGAACTTAGGAACGCAAAAGATTTAAACAGTTTGGAGATTAAAAACTCTGAGTTTACAGATAGTAGCACAACAAATTATATTCTTAGAGGTCTTAACACTGCTGTACTACAGTTAGATAATGTTGGGACACAGATTGTTATTGGAGCTAATACTCTAAATTTCATCACTGGACATGTTGTTGCTGTCAATCCAACTGGTGTAGTTTATGCTGCCAAGATTGAATCTTGTGCTTTTTCAGATTCTGCAAGTTTAGTTTCTGTTCTCTCTAGTATGACAACGGTAATTAAGGATGATATTCCCGCAGGACAAACATGGGATATTGTACCTTTAGGAGCAACAGGTCGTTTTAGTTATTCTACTACAAGAGCTGGTACAACTAATATTATTAAATGGGTAGTATCTACGCAAGTTGTATCTATTGATTGGCAGTAATTGCTAAATATAAAAAGGAATAACTAGGCGTTAGCGAAGCAGGCACCATGAGTTTTAATATCAATTCTGACAAGGAATTTGTAAGGGGTTCTAAACCACGCCTTATTGGCGACGATGAAATTACTATCCGATCAGGCACGGGTTCTGCCGAGAAGGAAATTATCAGGGCACAGTTAGATGCTAACACTGCTCTGCCTCGTGTTGGTATTAATAGAACAGGTGAACGAGTAAACGCAATTACAATTTTATCAGGTGGTACTGGATATACTACAGAACCTTCTGTAGCAATTGATCCACCGCCAGCTGGTGGTGTCCAAGCTCTAGCGTCTGCATTTATTTTTAACGGTCAAGTTGTTAATATTGCAATTAACAACCCTGGTTCTGGTTATACGACAGCGCCTGGTGTAACTATCACTGGTGGTAATGGTGGTGGTGCATCCGCTGAATCTGTACTTGATACTGTTGATTTTGAACTTGATATCAATGGTGCAATTAGAACGTCTACGTCTATCATTTCTGATACGGCAAGAATTCTAAACCTTGATATTGAAAACTTTATTACTCCTGACACGAACTTCAGAGCTCCTAATCTGAAGACATTTATGAACAATACAGGCACAGAATGGGGTGCTAATGTTATTGTTCAGAAGGATTCATACAGATATTTTGGTGCTAATGTTTACCAGGCAATTAATGCTGGACAAACAGGTCCAGAAGCACCCGACCATAAGGATGGTATTGTATTAAATGGTGAAGTACAATTCAAGCATATTGGTTTCCGTGCCAATGATACAAATGCATTTGGATATAACGATACTGGAATTGCTGGAGTATTCCCAAGATCAATCACGCCTCTCCTAGGTGATAGATCTGATAAGATTGCAACTACAGAATACGTCCTTAACCTAGCAACGAATGACGTTGGTGGTCGTGTTTACGTTTCAGCACAAATTGGTTCTGATTTAAATGATGGTCGTTCTGCAGTTAACCCTGTTCGTACAATTAAGAGAGCAGCACAGATCGCGTGGGCAACTGTTGGTGTTAAGGAAACCCTTATTGTTTCTGGTGGTGATTATGTAGAGGATAACCCAATTTCTCTACCACCAGATGCATCAGTTGTTGGTGACAACCTCCGTCTAGTAATTATCAGACCTGCCAATCCTGGCAAGCACATCTTCAAATTTGGTGATAAAAACTATGTCACTGGTGTGACATATCGTGACCAAGTTGACTCTATTGGTGATGCTGTCGCGACTTGGGACTTTGCTATGGTCTTCGATGACAAGCAAAGAATCATCATTGACAATGAAGTCAATGGAGATTTTGGAGTTAACTTCCCAATCGGTCATCAAATTTTTGGACCTGATCAGTTCCGTGTAAATTTCCAAGAGAATACTGGTCTATCGGCATTAACAGGTGGACTAGAAGTAATTGGTATTAACACTGGTGCTAGAGCAAAACTAATTAATGTTGATTTTGATCAGACAGTTGGTGTTGGATCTTTCTTAACTGGTAATGTTGATGTACAACTAACAAGTGGTTCTTTCCTAGAAGGTGAAAGTTTTAACTATCTTGTTACTGGTTCGCAAGGAGCATCTCTTGCAATAACAATTACAGAGACAGTTGGTGAAAATACATTCAGAACTACTACAGATCCTGATACACTAATCCCACCTGGTACATACATTTTCCTTGATGATACTGATGACAGTAGTTTTTCACAAGGTTTCTATGAAGTAAAATCTATTGATGATGATAACTCACCAACATATTGGGATGTAGAAGTTGTACCAATTCTAAACTCACCTAGTTGGGATTCGACTCAAACAGAAACCATTGATATTTTTGCTGGAAACGTCACTGTCAATAGTTTTGATACTACAACTCTAAAATCAATTAGAGCTGAAGGTGAGGTTGTATCCTATGATGAGGATATTACATCTTCAGTTCCCATTCAGAGACTCGACTTCTCATTACAAGGAGATCCAAGCATTGCAACTGGTGGTTTCCAGAATGGTCAGTTTGGTAACTCGGAAGATCTAGGTGGTGTTGTATTCTACACAAACGAACTGGTTGGTAGAAGTAATATCCATGATTTTAAAAATGGTCAAGAAATTTTAATTGAAGGTTTACCAACATCATCTCCAGATTTATCTGTTCTTAACGGCAAGCAAAGAATTTATAAAGTTCTAGAAGATGCTGATGGACGTTCTAGAAGATTTGTTATTCCTAAAAAGTTACCAGCAATTACAGACGCTAACTTTGACCCTGGTACAGTTGCTACTGCCAAATCTTTCTCCAAAGCTATTACACTATCACTTCTAAACTCACCAAACACATTCAAATTATCTACTCCTGTAGAAAGAAGATTCCAAGACGCATGTGTATTCCTACGCAATAACAGAGAGTTTATTGCAGATGAAGTTGTAGGGCAAATCAATGAAGAGTTTAAGACAGATCACTACCGTGTATATGATATAAGTGGAAATGATTTCAAGATTTTTCTTGGAACTTTAGACCATGCTAATGCTTATGACAATACAAATCCAACTGGTACAGTAACATTTGGTGGAACTTCATATAATATTGCAGATTTTGTATACGATCATGCAGTAACTGGTGTTGCAACTGTAACTACAGGAACAGTTATTCCTTCTCTAGCAGACGATGACGTTGTAAAACTTGCGGGTCTTGAAATTTCTTGTTCTGCAGGAACTAAAATTTATCCATCTTATAGTTCACCCACATCTGGTTCTAATACGGGAACTGATGGTGATGACCAATGTCGTCAAGATGTTATTCATTTTGTTAATGCAATTGTTAGAGACCTTGAGTTTGGGTCTAACCACAATGTTATTGACGCAGCTAAAAAATACATAGTCAATGATAAAATTGCATTCATTGAGGACGAAATTGTACAGAACGTTCGTGCAGTAGAATATGCACGTAGATTGTGTGTTCTTGCAATGAGGAATTGGAGAACAGATGATGGAACTACAAATAATCCCATCTACGTTCCGAGATATTCATCCGTACCAAGATATTTTGATGATACTGTAATTACAACAACTGCTGGAACTCCTGCTTGTGCTGATGTAAAATCTGCAATTGATACTCTAGCATTCCTTTGGGGTGATGTAATCACAAACAATCAGAGTGGCACATACTTAGATGGTGCATATCTGATTGCTAGAAACGCAGATTTGATTGCTGATCAAGCATATGAAGATACTGAAGTTAATTTCCCTGAAATTAATAATTCAAGTGTAAATGAGAGAAAGTGTACTAGAGATACTAAGTTAGTATTAAAAGGTCTTGTAAAAGATTTAGTTCTTGGTGGTAACAATGGTATTGTTGATGCTGCTGAATCTTACTTTAGTGGTGGCACTCTTACTGGTGTTCCAGTATCTGAAATTCCATATGTTCGTTATGCTTATGATAGAGCAAAACTATACTGTAAACATGCAGCTAAGAATTGGTCCCTAGGTGGATCACAAGGTGGCGGTGTTTTTAATCGTACAGTTAGCAATGCAACTTACGATCCTGTAGGTGGACAACTAATTATTCAGATGCCAGATTCTAGCATTCCTGCAGGATTTGGACAGAATGCATCATCTAGAGTTGCATTCCAACTAGGTGGATTAGTATTCAACTGTTCTCATGGTGGTGGCGGTGATGATGCTGTTCCCAAGATTTTTGATTCTAATGTAGGTCAATCATTTGCAATTATTTCTTCTACTAGTTCTGCTGGTATAACCAGCATTGAAGTTAATGTAGGTGCTGCAGGAAGTAACACTGACACACATTTATTTGTAAGTGGTAGTGCTTTACTAATTAATGATTATGTTGCAATGTCTTCACCAATTCCCAAATTTGAGGATTGGAGTATTTTAGTAGACGATGGCGCAGGAGCTACATGTGCAAATGTAGATGCTTCTATTGATACATCGTTTGGTTTACTTGATAGTATCCTTGAGTATTCTGTAGACGTTGTTAACGGTACAGAACCTGGATCTACTACTAAAACATTTGGAACACTATTTGATCCAAATGATATTCTAACATATCCAGATAACTTCATCACTGATCAGAGCGATACACGAATGGCAGTTCGTGCTGATTTTGATGACTATCCTATTATCGAAGCTTCACCATACACACAGAACGCTTCTGTAATTTCATTCTTGGGTGGTAGTGGTGCTCTAGTTGACGGTTCTAAAGTTAAGCAACCTAATTGCCCCTTCCCTGGTCTTGAGTTGGACGGAACAGCATCGTTCCCCAACCAAGGTAAGTCGATGGTTGCTGCGGCATTCACGATTGTCTCCTTTGCTGGTACGGGATACAAGGTCATTAACGATGGTTACACCCAGTTAGTTTCGGTCTTTGTTATCTTCTGTTCTGATGGTGTTCTTGCCGAATCTGGTGGTTATGCATCCATCACTAACTCTGCTACAAACTTTGGTATCTATGCTCTTCGCGGTATTGGATATAGAGAAGAGTGTTACTCCTTTGACCAAGGTATAATCAGTAACGTTTCTTCCACACCTACTGGTAGAACAATTCTAACAGTTACTGGACTAGGTAGAGAACCACTAGAGCATTATGTTGTAAAAGTTGATGGATTTAGAAACACAAATACTGATATTGAATTCTTTGTCGATGCTGTTGGTTCTGTTACAGTTGGTCCTCCTTTCTCAGCACAACTTACTATTGACAACGGAACTGGAGATACTTTAGATCTAACAAATATCTCTACTGGTAGTGTTACTTCACCTGGTTCTCTCCAAGGAGAAACAATCAAGTTACACAGACCATCTATCGTTAACTCTTCCTCACACACTTGGGAATTTGCAGGTTCAGGAACTAACTACTTAGCTCTTCCTGAGAACGGTGGAACTAAAGTTGAGGCACATGAACAGGTTTCTGAACAGTATGGACGTGTATACGTTTCTGGTACTGACGAACTTGGTGACTTTAAAGTTGGTACATTCGCAAGAATTGAAAACAGAACTGGTGCTATTACCTTCACGGGTACTGTTACCATCTCTGAAGTTGAATTCTTGAAACTAAAAGGTGGCGACGTTGTTGTTACTGGATTTGACGCTTCCAATACACTTGGTGGTGCTCAATCTACCGACTCCAAGTTGCCCACACAAAAGGCAGTCAAAGATTATATCACCAACAACCTTGGACCATATATCAACAAACCATTCTCCACGAATGCTATTCCAAGAAACCTCGTAGAATTAACTGATTCTGGTAAGATTTCTGTTGATCAGATTCCAGCGTTGAGACCATTTGAAGTATTTACAGTTGCTAATTCAACAGAAAGATTGGCACTAGAAGGAGCTCTTGCTGGCGATATCGCAATTGAGCAAGATACTTCTACATCATTCATTCTAAACAATGATTTAGATAGTCAATTCTTATCATTTGGTATTGATACAACACTTCAATTTACTATTGGTGACATCTTTACTGGTAGCATTACTAATGGTCGCTTGCAAGCAACTGAATACAGACAAGGTGTTGTATTCCAAATCAATATTACAAATGGTGGTAGTGGATATGCAACTCCTCCAACTGTAACCCTTACTGGTGGTACTCCCCAATCTGGATCTGTTGAGGCAAAAGCAACAGCTATTATTGCTAACGGTGAAGTAGTTGCAGTTGATCTTATCGTATTCAATGGATTTAAAGGTGGTAAAGGATACACTATTCCACCAAATGTAGACATTGCTGCTCCTGCAGGATCTGGTGTTGCTGCTACAGCAAATTCATTAATTGAAAGCAGACTCTACGGAGACATTGTTAATAGAATCAAACTAGAAGACAATGATTTTATTGAAAGTAGTGACACTCCTGCAGTTGATATCAACATCACTAGGGTTGTTAATACATCATCTTCTAACTCCCTCAACTGGGTATCTCTATCTTCCAACCAAATTGCTGCTAATCAGATTGTATCTGGTACTATTGAAACTGACAGATTAGCATCTGGTGGTTCTGCAAACTCATTCACCTTCCTAAGAGGTGACCAGAACTTTGCACTAGCAGTTCAATCTGTTAAAGGTGCAGAGAAAAGATACTTTGCTAAGTTAACTTCTACATGCAATAGTGGTTCCAGTTCAATGGTTTTCGCTACACTAGCGGATGCTCTTGTAGGACATGAAGTTAAGAATAACGTATCTGGTATACAACCAAATACAAACATACAAGGTGTTTTAACTACTGGTGGTTCAACAACAATTCAATTGAACAACCCAGTTGTTTCAACAATTGCTGCTGGTACTGTTATTGAATTTGAACGTGGCGAATCGCCAGTGATCTTTGAATCTACCTTCACCAGAGGTAACTTTGTTGAGGATGCTATTATATCTAACGGTGGTACTGGATTTACAAACGGACAGTATTTTGATCAAGATATAATTGGTGGTACTGGAACCGAAGGTAAGATGAACCTCGTCATTTCTGGAGGTACTATAACAGAAATTACTGTCACTGATGGTGGTTCTGGTTATGATGCAGATTTCACAATGACAGTTCCACCTACAGCAATTGGTGGTGGATCTGGTCTTGTTTTACTTGTTAAGATTAGCACTGTTAACAAACAGTTTGCAAACGTCTCTCTAGACGTTCAGAGAGTATCTGATCTAACAATTTCTTCTGACTTGTATGGAACAATTGGTGTTGCGAGATTTAAGAAATCTCAGTTCATTGTTGGACAAAACGGAAATGGTTCTGTTGAATTGGACGTTGGTGCAGATTCAGGTCTTGATGCTGACCTTCTTGATGGACAGCAAGGTGAATACTATACGAACGCTACCAACCTATTTACTGGAACAATTCCACAGGACAGACTTGCTGGAACATACAATATTAGTGTTTCTGGTTCTTCTGGTAATACCTTAAGATTGTCTACTGGTACTAATAACCCAGCTTCTAACCCATCTCCTGATAACTTCCAAGGAGGCGTTGTTTCTAACACTGTTAACAATAGCGCAAATGGTTTGAATGATGGTGGAACCAAAAACATGACTCTGACATTCAGAGCAGGTGGTTCTAGTTTTGACGCATCATTTGGTGGTATCAGACAACTCGCATTCACAGATAATGATAACATGTATCTTCGTGGATCTGGAACTGGAGTTACAAACTTCGGATCTTGGGCAAAGATATGGTCATCATTAAATGATGGTATTGGATCTGAATTAGACGCTGACAGACTTGATAACAAGCAAGGTATTTGGTATCAAAATGCTCTCAATTTAAACTACGGAACTATATCTGATAATAGATTGCCCGAGTTCATGTCATCTAAGGTAGTTCAAGATGACTTGACAATTAAAGCATTTAATGGAGATCCTAAGTTTAGAATTTATGTTTCTGGTTTAATCTTAAACACAACACCATTTACTCCTGGATCTAGTGTCAACTTGTATGACGCTAACGGTCAGGGTACTGGTACTATTGCTATTGACAATTTTGTTATCAATAATGATCCTGACAATTCAAATGATTTTACAATCATTATTGGTAGGTTAACTACTGGTAATTTTGTTGGCGCAAAAACAATTGGTGATGCTGGAAATAGAAAAGAATTCCAAGATTTCACAATTGAAGATGGTAATACAGTTCAAGTTGCTAAGTTAGAAAGTGATGGTGGTACTGCAAACCTAAGATTGGGTAGAAAAGATAGCATCGCATCTTCTCCTGGTGTGTACTTCAATTCCTCTGTATCTGCAGCTAACTATAACGTAGGTTTAGTTGCAACTGGTGGTAACGCGACTGATGGTTCTGGTACTCTGAACTGCCTAGTTGCAAATGCAGATGGTTTCAACATTAATGGTAATGTTGTTTGGAATGCAGGTAACATTGAATTCCAATCTACAAACATTGCAGACACTGCTGTTAAGAGAGATGCTAATGGTGACTTTGCTGCTGGTACAATCACAGCAACAATTACTGGTTCTGCTTCCTTAAACGTTCTTAAGGCAGGCGATAGCATGTCTGGATCGTTGAACATTACTGGTACTGGATCTACTTTAACAGTTTCTGGTGATGCTAACTTCAGCAGTAAAGCAACTGTTACAGATGACTTTACAGTAGATACAGACACTCTATTAGTTGATGTATCGAACGATGCTGTTGGTATTAACGTTGGCACAACACTAACTGCTGGTATTGGTCTTGACGTTCTTGGTGGAGCAATTGCTGCTCTAAGATTAAGTGGTCCTGCTAATGCAACTGGACATCAACTTCTGCTTGATGGTTCCAGAGACGCATACTATGATAATGCTAACCATGCGATGATGTTTATCTCGTCTGGAACACAATCCAGTACACATCCTGGTGAAGGCGCACACTGGATCTTCAACGGCAGAGCAGATAATAGAGATTTCATCTTCCGCAACAACTCTTCTAATAAACTAACTATCCAAGGTGATGGTGGTCTTAAGATTGAGAATAGTGGAACAAATTATGCGATTGAAGCTGATAAGAAAGTTCTATTCCGAGAAGGTGTTTTCCTAGACAGTGGTAATGATAACTCTGGTACATTCGTTACGATGTTTGGTGCTCTTAACTATAGAAACTTTAGAATAAGTGCTCAAACAACAGGTAATGACCTATTTGCAATCCAAGCATCTGATAGTGATGGCAACAACGACTGGAACACAACTCCTGCAATTCAGATTAAGGGAGATACTAATGCTGTTGCAATTAACACTACTGCTCACTCTGGAACAGATCCTGATGACGGAACAACTGTTAGACAATACAAACTAAATGTTCAAGGTGATGTCAACTTCAACGGTCAACTTTTCCAAAACAACGCTGAGTTTGTTACTTCTAGATGGACTGAAGCTTCTAATGCAACTGACATCTTTAGATTATCTAAGGTTGGTATTAACCAAGCAGATCCTGATTATACATTAGATGTTAATGGTGAAGCAAACATCAGAGGCATTACTCGTGTTAATCAAGATGCACAATATCTAGATTCCTATGGTGTTATTAAGAGAAACAGAAATAGTATTGCCGAAGACATTACTATTGGTGGTTCTGATAATGCTGCTTCATATGGTCCTATTACTATCGCAAGTGGTAAGACAGTCACCATCAGTTCTGGTGGTGTATGGAATATCCTATAAATAACCATATAGGATATATCAACTATGGCGTTTATTCCTGCTAAGTTAACAGTAAACACTGCTAATCCAAGTGTTTCCGTAGATCTCCCGCTTCATTCTCAAGGTTCAATGCCGAGAGCAGAAGCTGGAGCAATTTGTTGGGAACCAACAGCAAAAAGAATTTACCTATATGCCCCTAATTCAGACGGCGACCTTGTTTGGCAAGAAACACAGAGACAATAAAAAACTATGTCTACATTAAATGCTGGAACCCTTAATATAACTGGGACCCTACAATTACCATCATACACTACTTCTCAAAGAAATGGATTATCTGCCACACCTGGCATGATGATTTACAACTCTGAAGAGGGTGGTGTTGAAGTATATGATGGAGCAGAATGGAAATCTGCTGTTGGTGCAGGTGGTGGATTTATCACAGCATCTGGAGGAGCAATTCAGAATGATGGAGATTTTCGTATTCACACTTTCAATAGTGCATCTGCTTTTGTTATAACTGAAGTGGGTGATTCTACTCAACCATTTGGCAACACTGTTGACTATCTTATCGTCGCAGGTGGCGGTGGAGGTGGTGGATTTGGTTCGGGTGACTTTAACAACTTTGGTTCTGGGGGAGGCGGAGGTGCTGGTGGTGTCTTAAGAACTGATGGATATAACTACGCTGTATCAGCTGGTTCCTATTCTATCGCTGTTGGTGGTGGAGGAACTGGAGGAACTGGTAACTCTGCAGGATCACCTGGTGGAAATAGTTCACTAGGAACACAAACCGCTATTGGAGGCGGTGGAGGCGGTCAACAGGATAAACCTGGACAATCAGGTGGTTCTGGTGGCGGAAACGGCACTGACGGTGATGGAGAGGGACCTGGTGGTCCTGGTACATCAGGTCAAGGTTTCCCTGGTGGAACTGGTGCTACATCTCAGAATGGTACTTCTGGTGGTGGTGGCGGTGCTAGTGAAGCAGGTCAAGCTGGATACACCAGACCCAATTCAGGTCCCGCAAGAGGTGGTAACGGATATACATCTGCTATCTCTGGTTCCGCACAAACTTATGGTGGTGGAGGCGGTGGCGCTAACTACCCTGGTGGTCCTCATAACCCTAATGGTGGATCTGGTGGTGGTGGAGTAGGTGCTCTATCTCCTACTGCTGACGGAAACCCAGGAACAGGTGGTCTTGGTGGAGGTGGCGGTGGTGCTGCTGACCAAGATCCTCGCAACTATCCAGAACCCAAAGGCGGTAATGGTGGCGGCGGTATCGTAATTGTAAAGTATAAATTCCAGTAAAAACAATGGCACATTTCGCAAAAATAGACAGAACAGGAACTGTTGTTGATGTTGTTGTAATTGACGATGAAGTTCTTAAAAACAATGAAGGCAACGAAGTAGAACAGAAAGGAATTGATTTTCTTTCTGAGTTATTTGGTGGAGCACCTCAATGGGATTGGAAGCAAACATCATACAATGCTGTAAAAGGACAACATAGAGTTCAACGTCCACCCGATGTAAATGGAGATTATATTGAACCTCTTTTTGGTAGCAAAAGTTGTTTGAGAAAAAACTATGCTGCTGTTGGTGGTAAATATGATTACGAAAGAGATGCTTTTATTCCACCAAGACATGATGCAACTCATGTTATCTTAGACGAAGCTGCATGTCATTGGGAGTGTCCATATCAGTCCAGACAACTTACTGATAACAAGGGAGCTCCTCTTCCATACGCTGATACTTCAGAGTATACTGTAAATGCAAATATGAATCCAAAAGGTTGGGTTTGGGATGAACAGAAAAAAACTTACATTAAAGTTTTAGCATTTGAAGAACAACGTGTAAATTACACATATGATAATCAACAACATATGTGGGTGAAGCAGTATTACTAAACAATATGATTACATCATGGTTTCCAAAAGCGATTTACTTTCAACCAAACATTTTAAATAACAAATTAGGCATCTATGAGCAACTAATCAAGGATGCCTTTTCTAATGTTGAAACTTTTCGTGACGGTCAAAAAAATGTAGATTCTACACACAAATCACATAAGAATATTTTACAAGTTGCAGATTTAGATAGTGTGTTAACAGAGCATTTTATCATACACACAAAAAAATATTTAAATGCTTTAGGATATAAAAAAACTAATACATTACATATTCAAAATTGTTGGGCAAACATTAGTTATCCTGGTGATTATCTTTTCCCACATAATCACAATGGGTCTATGATATCTGGAGTTTATTATATCAAATGTTCTACTGATGAGAAGATAAAATTTTTCAATTCTCCTACCATGCTTCCTGATCCAGAAGAGTGGAATGATAATAACTATCAGTATTGTGAATACTCATGTATACCAGGCTCGCTTTTATTGTTTACCAGTGATATGATGCATGGTACAGAGAAACAAGTATGCGAAGAAAAAATTGCTATCTCCTTTAATATGTCACTATGATTGAATTTATTGTTCCACAACAATCACCAAATTTTATTTCTGGATGGTACATTGATGAAGAAATTTGTGATGGATTAATTTCTTTCTTTGAAGAATCTTCAGATCAAAAACCTGGATCTGTTGGTTCTGGAATTAATAAAGATTTTAAAGTATCAACAGACGTTACTGTAATTCCAAGAAACCAAGATGAAAGAATACAAAACTATCTCACAGCACTGAGTGATGTATGTAAAGAGTACATCAAAAAATATCCATGGTGTTCCACCAATCAAGATACTTGGGGATTGAATACTAATTTCAATATTCAAAAATACAATCCAAGCGAAGGTTTCTTTGGGTGGCACACAGAAAGATCAACTATATCTAACATGGTTTCAACTAGACATATGGTGTTTATGACTTACTTAAACACAGTGCATGATGGAGGAGAAACTGAATGGTTTCATCAACAGATAAAAATACAACCACGTAAAGGACTAACAATTATGTGGCCTGTTGACTGGACTCATGTTCACCGTGGTGTGCCTTCTGAAACTGAAACTAAATATATTACAACGGGGTGGTATACTTATAAGATACCCAACTTTGACTACACTCAATATAATGGAGCTTGATGAATCTTAATTATAACTATTGGTATTTTCAAAATGCCTTTACTCCAGAACAATGTGACCGCATCATTAAGATGGGTATGAAAGAGAATTTTGAATTTGGAGAAGTAAACAGAAATCAAACTGAAGGTATCAAAGATTATTCAGAAAAAGATAAAGAAAATTTATTTGCAACTAGAAATTCTCACATCTCCTGGATAAACGAACCTTGGATTTATAACATCCTTAAAAAATATATTGATTCTGCCAACTCACGGGCAGGATGGAATTTTGATTGGGACTGGACAGAGATGTTACAGTTTACCAAATATGATGTTGGTCAGTTTTATGATTGGCATCCAGATCAACATCATTATGTTTATCCAGAGGATGATACTAATGAAAACATGAGAGGAAAGTACAGAAAACTTTCTACTACTTTGTTACTAAATGATCCTAGTGAATTCAAGGGTGGAGAACTAGAGTTTCACTTCAATAGGAAGGAGACAAAAGTTGCAGAAGAATTATCAACCAAAGGAACATTGGTAGTGTTTCCTGCATTTGTCTATCATAGAGTTCGTGAAGTTACAGAGGGAACTAGATATTCTCTTGTCAGTTGGAGTATTGGAGCACCATTTCGATGATCCATATTTCACACATTCATCTTAGTGATGATTTTGTAGATAGAATAATTAATTTTTTTAAAGACAATATTTTAAAAACATATACATGGGATGAAACTAGAGTTCTTAGTATGGACAAAGGTGGTATTGGTTCTTCTAATCTTTCAGAAACCTACTATGATATTTTAGATCTTGCAAAAGAAGTAAAGAGTAAGGTGACTGATGATAAATTTTCTATATTGCAAAATGTGGAGATAGTTAAGTATCCATGTGGTGCTAGTAAAACCTTTCACAAAGATAGAACTAGAAAAACTACTACTGGAGCTTCAATCACATATTTAAACGACACTTATATTGGTGGACATACTGTTATTGAAGGAGTAGATGTTCAACCTCTTTCTGGTAGAACTGTGTACTTTGATGGAATGGAATTCCGTCATGGTGTATCAAACGTAATTAAACGAGATAGATACACACTTTCAATGTGGTATGGACTTGATACCACTATGCCATTAAACAAAGATTTTTTAGATATTTAAAATGGAAATTATTGACAATTACTTAGCACCTGAGTTATTCAATCTCATCAGAGATAATATTCTCACCTCACAAAATATACCTTGGTTTTTACAGAAGGATGCTTCTGGTCAAGGATTGGAAAAATATCCATACTTTACTCACTTATTACATGCTCAACATCAAGTAAGAAGTAATAAATGGGATCAATGCATTGTTCCTATTTTGTTTATGTTTGGAGCAGATGCAGTTGTAAGAGTAAAAGCAAATTTATATCCTAGAACTGATACTCTATATCATTATCATGATCATACTGATTTTGAATTTGAACATAAAGCAGCAATTTTATACTTGAATACCAATGATGGATATACAGTTATTGGTGATGAGAAAGTAGAATCTATTGAAAATCGTTTGTTGAAATTTGATGCAACTCAAATGCATCACAGCACTTCATGTACTGATCAGCAATTTAGAGCTAACATTAACTTTAATTATTTTTAATGGCAAACCAACTGTTGAATATCAGGAACAGTTATAAGTTTCCTGAGTATATTGATATAGCAAATGTTCCAGATACTCTTCTCTTAGAAAAAGGTATTAGATCTGTAATGCTAGAAGAGTTTGGTGTTGTTGGAGAAATTGAATTCGTCAAAAAAATATCAGATGACAAAGTATCTTCTGATGGAAAATTTACATCTGTAGTTTGTTTAGACACTGGAGATTTACATCTGTATGCTTTAGATGTTGAAAATAAAGAAGTGGGTTTTGATTTAATTCCAAAACAAATGTATTTCTCTGATGCTATTGTATTCAGGTGGGCAACTATAAAAGAAATTAGTGATGTTAAATTTGAATTTTACTAAAATAGCAGATCTACCTGTAGTTCACATTGAGAACTTTTACTCACAAGAAGAGTTAAAAAAGATAATGGATGAGCTTGAATTTCTGAATGGTATTGACAGATATAAAGATGCAGAAGAACCTGGAGGACCAGGCACAGCATATGAAGATGGCGTAGCACTCAAGGTAGGAAAAGGTCTTCATCTGAATGCTGTTTATGATGATGTTAAACAATCAGATATATTAAACATCAATAGAAAATTATTTGATAACCAACTAATGGATACTTTAATGTCTAAGCATCCATTTTTTAGGTATGTGTGGAGATCAAATAGAGATGAAACTAAGATTCATTATTTTGTAGATGGAGATCATTACAAACCACACACAGATGACTGTGTTATCACAGCTATCACATGGTTTTATAAAGAACCAAAATCTTTTACTGGTGGTGATTTAATTATTGAAAAAGCGATAAAAATCCCATGTCTAAATAATTCTACGGTAATCTTTCCTTCAATTTTATATCATGAAGTGACAAGTGTCGTAATGAAAGATCTTCCTGGACAGGGAAGGTATTCTATGAGTCAATTTTTGTATATGTAATTATGGGACAAGTAATTCAATTTGAAAACGAAGAACCGAAAACTATTTTCGCTCCAACATATAAGTTTTATGTGTATGAGGGAGAGGTAGAGGTGGAAGACATTAGAGATACCATCCTCTCAAAAGAAGAAGAAATTATTAATGCTAATGATTATAAAAGTGACTGGAATACTGGTCTAGGTGAATCTAGTATGACATCTAGATCAAACAGTTATAATTTACTTGATTGGGATGAAGCAGATCATATCAAAGACATTATCAGAAACTCCCATGACAATCTTATCACCACGTTAGATCCTAATCTATGGGAAGATAAAATTTATGTGCAGTGTTGGGCGAACGTGTTGAGAAAAGGACAAGCAATCAAACAACACCAGCATTGGAATAGTAAGTATACGTATCTTGGTGGACATATTTGTCTAGATGATTACGACACTAATACTTACTATGTAAATCCATATACTAGAAAAACATTTGACACTAAAAATAAGAAAGGAAAAGTATATGTTTTCCCTAATTGGTTAGAGCATTACACTGATACTTATGAAGGTGATGATGTTCGTGTAACAATTGCATTTGATATCATTACACAAACTGTATATGACGAAGATGTTTTTGACAACATGAAAGATCATTGGGTACAATTGTGAACACCAGTCAAATTGTTGAAGCTATCAACTGGGTGACTAGAGATACTCCAATTATGTTTGATGTTACTGTTACTACACCTCCTGATGATTTGATACGTCAAAGAGCACAAGATAACTATAACAAAGGAAAACCAAATTCTCTAGACAAAGAATATTATCTGTCAGATAAATGTAAATCTGTAATCGTATGGAATGTCTTTAGTGATGTTGCATATGATTACTACTATAAAAACAATTTCTTACCACAGATTATTACATACTTAAATTTAAGATATGAATATAATTTTGGATATGATGGATACAATCTCAACCGAAAACAGTTTGCTCTTAGATCTGGAGCTGCAACTCTGGCAAAACCATCTCTAGCATTTCATAAAAAGTTCGGGATGAATTACAAAATTGATCTCATCTTTACCAATGCAGAGTTTGAAGATGCTGTTGTTGTAGAAGGACAACCAAGGTATGAGAACTGTGAAGGATGTGATGCTCCATGTGAGAGCAAATGTCCAGTAGGTTGTAAGATGGACTTTGATCTAGTTGATTGGGAAAAGTGTGCAAATTTTGTAGATGTTCCTGAAGCATTTAAAAATTTGGATACCATCTGCAGAATATGTCAAGTAGAGTGTCCATACTCAGAAGATCTTAGGAAAGATGTTCTTGCATTAAATGTAGAATATGGAGGCAGGATAAATGGGTGAATGGCGCACATGGAGATCCAATCCTGCAAACAACTACTTTGCTCCAAAATTTTCTGTTGACATGTGGTTTGATATTATTAATCTTCAATTAGTTGATGATCTTTTAGAGGTTGTTAAAAAGAATGAAAATTTATATCAACATCATAAATGGGAACATTACAACATTTTTCAATGGGAAGATAAATGTATCTTGAATCTCAAAGACATTATCAAAGCTTCTTATGAAAATTTTTGCAATAAAATTAATTGCAGTAAAGAAAAAATTTGGATAAGGGGTTGGGTATACCCACAAAAATCAGGAATGATTTTAAAAAGACACTATCATGCAATTCACGAAAACGCATATATTAGTGGAAACATCTGTCTTACGAAAAATAATACTACTACAGATTATGACATCCCATATCTAGGATGGATTACAACAGAAAATTCAAAAGGAAGGATGACATTATTCCCATCATGTCTTCCTCATTCTGTAGATAAATTGATAGATGAACAAAGATATACTATAGCATTTGATTTAATTACAGAACAAGGTATGGATTATTTTTGGTGTAACAATAATTCTCAATCTGATCCTCTATTACTAGCAGTAGAACTATGAAACTAAATGATTTTTTCTGGCAAAACGGATATTGCGTTATCCGTAATTTTATAGGAGACCCTGAATATCTCAGTATTCTTCCCGAAAAAGATATGTATGAAGATAAACATCTTGAGTGGTTGTATGATGGAACTTTTGATGGAGAGTTTCCTGAGTTGCAAGTTCCTGGTTCGTATTCCCGAACATGCTTCCCTCCTTTAAAGAATTTTCATTTACAAATGAGGAATCAAATTCAAAAATTTATTTTACCACCTCATCAATTACACCCAACATATTATTTTGATAGAATATACTATGCTGGTACTGAATTAACACCACATAAAGATTGGGAACCATGTGAGATTAGTGTTACTTTACAATTAAAAACTACTCTCTCAAAACCATGGAAGTTTTTTGTTGAAAGAAAAAATGGAGGTGTCTCAGAAATTGAATTAGAAAATGGGGATGCTGTAATCTATCTGGGTAATGCGGTAAAGCATTGGAGAGAACCGATGCCAGGAGGACCTAAGGATTATCACCATCAACTCTTTATGCATTATGTTGTTTATGAAGGAGAGGCATTTAAAGAACTACAAGATTGTGGATACTTAAAAGGGGTATAAATATAATGAAAGCACTAGAAGTTTTTTGAGAACATGTCACAATTAAATGTAGGAAAGCTAGTTGCTAGCAGCGAAGTTGTTTTCCCAAGTTTTACTAACTCATCTAGACCAGCGTCAGCAACACAAGGAGCGTTGATCTTTAACACTGAAGAATCAGTGTTGCAACTTTGGACTGGAACTGAGTGGGTATCTATTCAGAATGCAAACCCACAAGATTTCAGCAACGTTGCTGTGTTTGCATATACTGGATCTGATCAGACATTTAACGTACCTAGTTCTGGTGGAACTGTGAACCAACTCCAAGTTGTTATGTGGGGTGCAGGTGGTGGATCTGACGAAGGTGGAACTGCTGCTGCTGGTTCTGGTGGTTTTTCTAGTGGAACCATTGAAAGATTTGATGCCAACAGTTTGAATGGAGACACATTCACTATTGTTGTAGGACAGGGTGGTGTAAGAGGAACTGGAAGTTCACCAATGCCTGCTATGTACGGTGGTGGTGGAAGAGGATCTGCTGATAGTGGTGGTGGTCACGTTTCTGGTTCTGGTGGTGGACTTAGTGGTATCTTCCAAGGTGGAGCTACAGTATTCTCTGGATCTAATCCTGGTAGTGGATCAATAGATAGAGCACTAATTATCGCTGGTGGCGGTGGTGGTGCTAACGACCAAACAACTGACCGAGCATATGGTGGTGCTGGTGGTGGTACAGAAGGTGGACGTGGTGGTTCTGAACCATCTGGTAACAACAAAGGTGGTTGGGGCGGTCGCCAAGTTTCTGGTTATGCTGGATCTAACTCATCTGGCAACTATGCTAATGGTTCAGCACTAAGAGGTGGTGATGGTCCTAGTAGTAATGATGACCCAGGTGGTGGCGGTGGTTACTACGGTGGTCAATCTGGTGGTGATGACAACTCTGGTGGTGGCGGTGGATCAGGATATGCTGGAGGAAACTCCACATATAAAGTTCTTTCTGGTATTACTACAACGGGTTCTCAGGGTGCTCCTAACACACACAACCCACCACAAACAGGTAATGAATACTATGTCTCTGGTGTAGGTACTGGATATCAAGGAAGTCCTGACGGTGGTAATGGTAGATTGATCATCCTATACTAATATAAATACTGATACATCATTACCAATTGATTAAAATGGATCCCACACAACTTAAGAAAAATTTTGAAGAGCAGATTGCTTCTACAGTTAAACAAATTGGAGAACTTGAAGCAAATCTTGTTAAAGCAAAAGAGTATAAGATTAAATTAGAAGGAGGTTTAGAAACTCTAAATCTCTTAGAAGAGAAACCAGAAGTAGAAGAACCAGAAGAAACTCCTGCAGAATAAATACTAAATCCCTTCTTCCTAAATAGGTATGAAGGGATTTTTTGTGTGTAATGGCATCTCCAAACTCAAGAGCTGATCTCATCACTTATTGCAAGAGGCAATTGGGTGAACCTGTATTGCAAGTTAACGT
>Ga0181379_1000080_pt1 | contig 45439 bp, 46 predicted proteins | sample 2SPOviralmetaG_FD_130115 | JGI IMG/M metagenome (GOLD analysis project Ga0181379, IMG submission 130115) | Marine viral communities from the oligotrophic San Pedro Time Series (SPOT) site, San Pedro Channel, CA, USA - 2 SPOT_SRF_2009-07-10 | ecosystem: Environmental > Aquatic > Marine > Strait... | reverse complement strand
ATGGATGCACAACAAACATTTGATGTGCTTGATGACTTTGAGTATAATACTTCTTTAAGTTTCTTCCAGAGATTGGTCATGAACTTTACTAGATTGATTACTGGTAGGCATTTGATATCCTAAGTGTTAAGTGCTAGGTATCACTATAAAGTGCCTCTTTAATTTTAATAAGGATGAGTGCAATGGAAAAGAAAACACACGGTAGAATTTTAGTAGAGCTATCAGACTTTTGGATTATGGAAGGTCGAGATGATTTGTTTGATGATTGTCTTGAAGAGATTTGTTCAGAGTATGATTTCTATGATGGTAAAATTAATGTCAAAGATTTGACACTTGAATGGTTGCAGAAAGCTTTGTTTAAAGCTAACCCCCTATCAAGTGCAGACATCAAGAAGATGGCAAAAGATTACGGAGAAGATGTATAAATTTTAGGAGATAGTTATGAGTTATAGTTTATTGAGTTTTAGCAACCCAAAGATTTTAAAAGGTCGGGATGTGTATTCAGAATACTTAAGTGCAATACTGCACCTGAGTCCAATCAATACAAAGATATGTCCCTATCAAGATATTGCAGGGTGCAAGGAGGCTTGTCTTAATACAGCAGGGCGTGGTGGTATTATAAAGAAGGGTGAAACCACTAATACCATACAACTAGCTAGAGAACGTAAGACTAAGTTGTTTTTAGAAGCTAGAGATATCTTCATGGACTACCTGATTACAGACATACAAAAGTTTGTAAGATACTGTAGTAAAAAAGATAAGCTTCCTTGCCTGAGACTCAATGGTACTAGTGACATACAATGGGAGCATATCAAGATTGACGGTAAGAATATCTTTGAGATGTTCCCTGATGTACAGTTCTATGACTATACTAAAATACCTACAAGAAAGATTGAGCAATACAAAAACTACCACTTGACATGGAGTTATTCAGAAGCTAGTAGCAAATATGCACAATACTTTGATGCTATCAAATACAATATTGCTGTAGTCTTTCATGGTACAATGCCTATCTATTACAAGGGCAGAGAAGTTATTGATGGGGACAAGAGTGATATTAGATTTATGGATAAACCCAATGTAGTTGTTGGACTTAAAGCAAAGGGCAAGGCACGACATGATAGCTCTGGCTTTGTAATTCATACAGCATAGGAGGTAGAATATGATTGAAATAATAATATATATAATTTTTGGTGGAGCTTTTTTAATTATGTTATCAGGTGCATATCTTTTAATACAAGATGCTGATAAACTACACAGTGAAAGGAAAAGATTAAAAGAAAAGTATCCTGATTTAAACAGAGAGCAGATTAAATTATTAGCTCGATTAAACTTAACGGAGAATACAAATGAGTAAGATGTTATGTAGTATTAGTGATGACCCACACAATGATTACAGTGATTACATTGAAGGTACTGGTGTTTACAAAGGTACTAAAGAAGTTGATGGTGCTGATATATTTAGGTGGACTCAAGACCAGACAGAAGCAAGTTTGTTTTTGACAGAGACTATGCTTAACAAATCTATTATAGATGCAAACAAGAGTGTCATTATTTTGACAGGCATGATGGATTTAAGTTATGATAACATGGTGGCTGGATACAAGCACAGCTACCCTGCTATATTTGAAAATGGTGTGGAGTCTCAAGTAAATTTCTACAAGACTAAACGTGGAGACAAACGTCTATCTGTTAAGAATTTAAAATCACAGGCTGAAGCAGGTATGGTCTTAAGACTTGTTGTAGACTGGAGTTGGGACATTACAGACTCAACAGGCAAACCATTAATTACATTACTATTGGAGGTAATATGAAAGGCATACTTATAAACCCATTCGATGAGACAATCAAAGAAGTTATGTACTCTGGTAATTTTAGAGAGATATATGACTTGATTGATTGCAGGACTTTTACTGTGGTCAGACTTAACAATGTAGATGATATGTTTGTTGATGATGAGGGACTACTTATTGATAACAGATACTTTACTATCGGCAATAAAAATTATGCAGGTCGTGCTTTGATTATGTCTCATGATGATGAGGGAGATACTGTAGGCACAGAACTGACTGTACAAGACATAGAAAGTGTGGTACAATGGTTGCCTGAAGGACACAGAGAGACTCCTTACATGGAGTTTAGAGCTTGGAATTAATATATGAATTCAAAACAAATTAAAAAACTTAGAAAGAAAGTCAGACCTATACAGGTTGAGTGGCTTCGTACCCTATTGCCTGAAGACCAAGCAGAGTCTATTACTGTTGATACAGTTGAGGGACTACTTCCAGAGCAGACACATGCTTTTGGTCAAGGACAATTACACATGTCATACATGACAGACAAATGGATTATGAAATATCTCAAACAGTATCCAGACATTACAACTTTTGATGAACTAATAAAGGTATCTAAACATGGATGAGTATATTGTTGAGGTCGTAATAGATAATCATAGAGAAACTATTAAAACTTATGCTACTTCAATCTATTCTGCTATTGATAGTTTAATTACTATGTCTATGATAGATGTTGTGCTTCACGTGACTTGTACTACCAACGGTAGGACATGGGATGTTGAGGGCATGGACATGAAAGCTATGAGAGAAATGAGAGCAGAGATAGATGAAGAAGCTTTACTAGAATCCTTCAAAGATTTTAATAGCAACACAATACATTAGGAAAACTTATGAATACAAAAGATGTAGCTTATATTACTGTAATTATTATATTGATAGTAGGTTTTACTATTCATATATCAAATGAAAAAGATAGAATATATCAAGCCTGTTATGATATAATAGAGAGTGCCTCTGTATTGGAAGAACATTATAGTAAAGGAGACTAACATGGAAGATGGATTTGTAAGATTAACAGAAGATGAGTACAGATATTTCTGCGATTGGATTGCTGTACACACACAAGAACTATATGAAAACAAGGTAGGCTATGAGGCACGATGGACTCTTGACCCTAAAGTTTTCTATGTAAAACTATTGGATGAAAGTTTATATACTATAGATGAAATAATGCTTGACATCCGCAAAGAGATGGTGTAACATGTGCAACATGACACTGAGCAACCAAAGAACTTTAAGCCCTCTATCTCCAAATAATAAACTATTTGGTTTGGCTTCAGTCCACAACTCCGAGAGTAGTTGGCTCATTAACTCTCTTTTATTTAACTAACATCATAGGAGGCAAATATGATAATTGACGGAACGGCTTATTGGGCAAGTATCAAAACACCCAATACAACATTTGAACCCATGTACACAGTCAACCTTGTGGTTGATGAGGCAACAGCTAATGACTTTGCATCACGTGGACATACCATTAAGCAGATGGATGAAGGTTCTGCTGTAGTAGTTAAGCGTAAGGTAAATGGTCCTAACGGAATGGTTAGGTCTGCACCTAGATTGCTTGACCAAAACAAACAGGAAGTAAATCTTGCTGTGGGTAATGGCTCTAAGGTTAGAGTCCAGTGTAACGAATACGCTTGGGAGTATGCAGGTAAGGCAGGAAAAAGTCTTGACCTACAGGCTGTCCAAATCGTAGACCTCATTGAATACAAAGCCGAAGATGGCTCTGAGTTCTTTGATGAAACAGAGGAGTTTTAATATGATTGTTAGTATTAAAAATGATGATGGTGTTACATCTTATGATGTGACTAAGATTGAAGATGAGAATGCTAGGGCAAATGCTAATGTAATAATTAGTAAGGTGTCACAGTTAGAAGTCTTGCTTGAGGCACTTAACTTTACTAGTGCTACGCATAGAGGTAATCTTGAAAGCTTGCTGAAAGAAAACCCTAATGCTATGGTTGAGACAGAAGAAGGAGAGGTAGAAGATACTGAAACTGATTCTGAATAACTTTAACAGGCTGGGTGTAAAAGCCTAGCCTTTTTCTACTGGAGATAGAATGATACAAGAACAAACCCAATTCATTAAACATAAATTACCCTGCCCCGAATGCTCAAGCAGTGACGCTGTATCTCTTAATGAGAACGGCTCTGCAAAATGCTTTAGTTGTAATACTTTTTTTACAAACTATGAAGGTCAAGCTACAGGTAGAGTGATTGATATGAAAACAAAACCCAAGTCCGACAACACATTCCTAACATCCTATACTGGTGCTTATGGTTCACTAACCGACAGAGGTATCTCTGAAAAGACAGCAACTAAGTATGGTGTAAAGATTGTCAAGGACAGAAACAATAACGTAGTACAACACATCTATCCATTCTTTAATGGTAACGAGGTTGTTGGTACTAAGACACGATATGTAGAGAACAAAAACTTTGCTTGCAATGGAACATTTGAAGGCACTGGTTTGTTCGGAGAACAACTACATGGTAATACAGGTGGTAAGTATCTAACTATTACTGAAGGTGAGTGTGATGCTATGGCAGTGGATGAACTGTTCCAAGGTAAGTGGGCAGTGGTATCCGTCAAGCGTGGTGCATCATCAGCAGTAAAAGATATACGTGAAAGCATAGAGTTTGTTGAATCCTTTGACAATGTAGTACTGTGCTTTGACAATGACAAGGCAGGTAAAGAAGCGGCAAAAGCTGTAGCTAAAATACTAAAGCCTAACAAAACTAGAATCATGTCGTTCCCCAACGGATTCAAAGATGCTAATGAGATGCTCAAGCAGAAGAAGTTCACAGAGTTTACTCAAGCATGGTGGAACGCCAAGACATATACACCTTCAGGTATCATGGAGCTATCATCTCAAAGGGGTGATTGGTTACATCGAGAAGAGAAGGAGAGCATTGCATATCCTTGGGAAGGACTTAACAAGAAACTATATGGTATGCGTAAAGGAGAACTGGTCACACTTACAGGTGGCACAGGTCTTGGTAAGTCTAGTGTTACCAGAGAGTTGGAACATTGGCTTATCAAAAACACAGATGACAACGTAGGTATCGTAGCCCTTGAAGAGAACTGGTTACGTACTGCTGATGGTATTTTATCCATCGAGGCTAACGATAGAATCTATCTGACAGAGAAGCGTAGAAACTATTCAGAAGATGACCTTTTAGGTTTGTTTGATAAGGCTATTCCTTCTGGCAGAGTATTCATTCACTCACATCTAGGAGCTACTGACATTGATGATATCTTTGCCAAGCTCAGATACATTATTGTAGGTTGTGAATGTAAATGGGTAATCGTTGACCACTTACATATGTTAGTCAATGTGTTACATGAAGGTGATGAGAGGCGTGGTATTGACATGCTTATGAATCGCTTGAGGTCTCTGGTAGAAGAGACAGGTGTTGGTATGATATTAGTATCACACTTACGAAGAGCCGCAGGAGATAAGGGACATGAGCAGGGTATCGAAGTATCCCTATCTCATCTCAAAGGTTCACAGGGTATTGCACAGTTATCAGATTGTGTGATTGCACTAGAGAGAAATCAACAGGCAAGTAACCCTGAAGAAGCTAACCTTACTAAGGTTCGTGTACTAAAATCTAGGTACACTGGAGACACAGGATTGGCTTGTGGTCTCCGATATAATTCAGATACTGGTAGATTGTTTGAAGTATCTGAGGAGGAAACATTCGACAATGAACAGTTCTAAAATAATATTCGACATTGAAGCTGATGGTTTAGACCCGACTGTAATACACTGTATTGTAGCTAAAGAGTTGGGTGGAGCAGTACACACTTTTGACAACATGCAAATCGAAGAAGGTATTAAATTCTTAGAGAATGCAGAAGTTCTTATAGGTCATAACATTATAGGTTATGATATACCAGTAATACAAAAACTACAGGGTGCTAAAGTAACACACAAGTTAGAAGATACATTAGTTATGTCAAGATTATTTAACCCTGTTCGTGAGAATGGACATAGCTTAAAGACTTGGGGGTGGCGTGTTGGTATGGCTAAACAAGACCAACCCGAAACCTTTGATGAGTATACACCTGCTATGTTAGACTACTGTGTTCAAGATGTAAAACTAAATGAGGTTGTATACAATTACTTACTCAAAGAAGGTAAGATGTTTAGTGAAGACTCAATCAATCTTGAGCACAGAGTTGCTAAGATAATGCGACAGCAAGAAAAGAATGGTTTCTTCTTTGATACTAAGAAAGCTATGGAGTTGCTTGCTGAATTAAAAGACAAGCAGTTACGGGTTGAAGAAGAAGTTCACAACACATTCAAACCTAAGATGATAGATGACAAGCTAGTAACACCTTACATTAGAAAAGATGGTGAGTTATCTAAACGTGGACTAACAGATGATGAGTACAACAACTGTATCAAGACACAGAATGTTAAACCTTTTATGAGACAGAAGTTAGTTGAGTTTAACTTAGGTAGTCGTAAACAAATAGGTGAGTACCTCATTGACTTTGGGTGGAAGCCTGAAAGATTTACTCCAACAGGTCAGCCCATTGTTGATGAGGGAACTCTCAAAAAGATTGAACACATACATGAAGCTAAATTAATTGCAGACTTCTTACTTTATCAGAAGCGTATAGCACAAGTTACATCTTGGATAGATGAACTCAAGGGTGATAGAGTACATGGGTATGTAAATCCTAATGGTACAATCACATCTAGAATGACTCATCGTAGTCCTAACATGGCACAGATTCCAAACTCTAGTAGTCCTTACGGACAAGAGTGTCGTTCTTGTTGGACAGTACCTGAAGGTTACAAGCTTGTAGGTATTGATGCTAGTGGATTAGAACTAAGAATGTTAGCACACTATATGAATGACCAAGATTATATTGATGAGGTTACACACGGAGATATACATACTAGGAATCAAGAGTTAGCAGGACTTAAAACTCGTAACGAAAGTAAGACATTCATCTATGCATATTTGTATGGGGCAGGTGATGCTAAGATAGGTTCTATATCTGGTGGTGGTGCAAAGCAAGGTAAGAAACTCAAGGCTACGTTTCTTAAAAACTTACCATCACTTAAGATACTAAAGGACAGAGTACAGAAAGCATCTGAACGTGGGTTCTTGAAGGGACTTGACGGTAGAAAGATATATGTACGTAGTCAACATGCCGCACTAAATACTTTATTACAAGGTGGTGGTGCAATAGTTATGAAGAAAGCCATGACAATCCTACAAGAAAAGATGAGCCTCAATGCTCTTGATGCTAGGTTTGTAGCCAACATACATGATGAGTGGCAGATAGAAGTAAAAGAATCACAAGCCGAATGTGTTGGTGTGATGGGTGTTGAATCAATAGAAGAAGCAAGTAAATATTATAATATGCGTTGTCCTTTAACAGGAGAATACAATATAGGAGAGAACTGGTATGAAACCCACTAAAGAAAACAGGAAGAAGTTTGATATAGATTTGGCTTATGGCACAGTCAGAGAAGAAAAGATAGCAGAGATGCTGACTGATAAAAAGATAGAAGTAAAGTCTGAGAAAGACATGTGGCAAAAGACAGGTAACATTTGTATTGAATATGAATCTTGGGGTAAGCCATCAGGTATCAAGGCTACCGAAGCGGATTACTGGTTCCATAATTTATGTGTAGGTGACAACGAGTTTTGTACCTTAGTGTTTAAAACAGATGTGCTTAGAACTATTGTAGATAAGCTTGATACGTTTAAAACTGTAGCAGGTGGAGACCACAAGGCTAGTAAAATGTTCCTTGTTAATCTACAAAAATTATTCTCATCGGATGTTATAAAAGCATTCAAGGATTCAGAAAATGATAAAGAAAAATAAACAAACTATTGACAAATCTACATTAGACAATTATAATAAATTCACGGCTGAGTCAGGTCATTGGTATGCACAAGATGGTGCACCCATGTATACCATCATCGGTGCTAACGGTAAGGAAAGAAACACTACACTTAGAGATGCTAAGAAACTAAACTTAGTTCCTTCTGTTACTACCATTATTGGTATGATAGCTAAACCTTCCCTTGAAAACTGGAAGATTAATCAGGCTTTAAACTCAGCACTTACTTTAGAACGTAACGAAGATGAATCGTTTGATTCTTTTGTCTATCGTTGTAAAGAAGACTCAAAGAAGATTGGAAAGCAAGCCGCCGAAAGGGGGACACAAATTCATGACTTAATTGAGAATGGTTTCTTAGGTACGTTCACCAGTGAACCTTATGAAGTTATCAAGAAATATCTTGATGAACATTTTCCTAATGAAGAGTGGATAGCTGAAGATTCTTTTTGTGCTGACATAGGGTATGGTGGTAAGATAGATTTATATTCTAAGTCTGGTATCTTTGTTGACTTTAAAACTAAAGATAACTTAGAAGGTAAAGACCCTGCTAAATTAGTATACGATGAACACGGTATGCAGTTGTCTGCTTATGCACAAGGATGTAACTACGATAATCCTCAGAGAGTTTCTATCTTTGTAGATAGGAAAGACACAAGTTTAATTGCGTGTCACAAGTGGGATGATGAGACACATGACAGACATCTCAACATGTTTAACTCTATACTACAGTACTGGAAGCTAGTTAAGAACTACGACTCCTCTCTTACTGATGCCTAGAAGAGTACCGAGAAAACCTCGACCAAAGAAAGTCAATGTCCCAAAAGGATATGATAGTATCTGGGAAGCTACACTTCACGACACCATATTAAAAAAGTGGAAGCATCATTGGGATACAGTTGACTATATAATTAAACATAAATATGAGCCTGACTTTGTTAAGAAAATAAAAGGCAAGACAATTTTATTAGAAGCAAAGGGTAGGTTCTGGGATTTTGCAGAGTACAGTAAGTACATCCATGTAAGGGAGGCTTTACCAAAGGGTTACGAATTAGTATTCTTATTCCAAAAACCTTTTGCTCCAATGCCAGCCGCAAAGAAAAGAAAGGATGGAACTAAACGTACTCATGCTGAGTGGGCTGAGACTAATAACTTTAGATGGTACAACGAAGAAAGTTTACCTCACGAATGGAAAAATAATGAACTATAAATTTGATGAAGATAAAATAATAAAAGATATAATACTCTATGTAAATCAAACATACGACCAACACTATGCCAACGGAAAGTATCAAGCTACTGATATGATACTAGATGCAGGACACGGAGAAGGTTTTTGTATGGGTAACATCATGAAGTATGCAATGCGATACGGAAAAAAGAATGGTAAATCTAAAATGGACTTGCTTAAAATTATTCACTATGCTATAATAGCTTTATATGTACAAACAAACAATACTGATAAGGAATCAAATAATGGTTGAAGATAAAATTGGAAAGAAACCTTATCTTGGAATTGAGATAGACTATGACAAAGAAAAAACATTTGATAAGTTTAGTCTTGACACTTTAAAAGATAGATATTTTTGGGAGAAAGAAACACATGCACAAGAAGCATTCGCAAGAGCCTCCGTCTACGGAGCAACATACAAAGGGGAAACGGATTTTGAATTGGCTCAAAGACTTTATAGCTACTCTTCCTCTCGTTGGTTCATGTTCAGTACTCCTATACTTAGCAACGGGGGTACAAGCCGTGGGCTTCCTATCAGTTGTTTTCTCAATTATGTTCCTGACAGCAGGGGTGGTTTATCTGCTCACTATGATGAGAACGTATGGCTCGCAAGTAGTGGTGGAGGCATCGGTGGATATTGGGGCGATATTAGGAGCAACGGTATTTCAACTTCTCATGGCTCTCGTTCTACTGGAAGCATTCCTTTCCTCCACGTTGTAGACTCACAGATGTTAGCCTTTAATCAAGGCACTACAAGACGAGGAAGTTATGCCGCATACATGGACATCAGTCATCCAGAGATTGAAGAGTTCATTAACATGCGTAAGGAATCAGGTGGTGATATTAATAGGAAGAATCTTAATCTTCACAATGGTATTAATATTACTAATGCTTTCTTACATGCTGTTGAACATGATGAAGACTGGAGATTGATTGACCCTAAATCTAATGAGGCTGTTAAGATAATTAACGCTAGAGATTTATGGTGGCAGATTATACATGCAAGAGCAGAGACAGGTGAGCCTTACATGATAAACATTGATACCTGTAATCAACACCTACCTAAAACACAAAAAGATTTAGGATTAAAAATACAACAGAGTAACCTTTGTTCTGAGATTACTTTACCCACCAACGAAGAACGAACAGCCGTGTGTTGTTTGTCATCTGTAAACCTTGAGCATTTTGATTCTTGGTCTAAGGATGATAACTTCATACAAGATTTAGTAACCATGCTTGATAATATATTACAACATTATATTGACAATGCAGTAGACACAGAACAACTAGGAGAATACAGTGCAAACTTTAAAAGATTTCAGAAGTATATTAAAAAAGGAAAGGAAGGATTTACTAAGTCTGCGTATTCCGCATATAGAGAACGTAGCATTGGACTGGGTGCAATGGGGTTCCATGCATATCTCCAATCTAGGAGCATTCCTTTCGAGGGTATCTTTGCAACTGGGTTTAACCATAAAGCGTTTACCTATATCAAAGCTCAAGCTACACAAGCTACTAAACAACTTGCTGAAGATAGGGGAGAAGCTCCTGACGTACACGGTACAGGCAAGCGGAATACTAACCTATTGGCTATTGCTCCTAATGCTAGTAGTGGGATTATATGTAGTGGTACTTCCCCTTCTATTGAGCCTTTCAGGGCTAACTGTTATACTCATAAAACTTTGTCAGGTAGTTACCAAGTTAAAAACAAATACCTTGAAAAAGTTTTTAAATCTAAAGGACTTAAAACCACAGAGCTAGACAAGATATGGAAAGACATATCAGCTAACGAAGGCTCAGTACAACACTTAGATATTCTTAATGATAACGAAAAAGAAATATTTAAAACTGCGAATGAGATAAATCAAATCTGGATTGTTGAACATGCATATCAAAGACAACAATTTATTTGTCAAGCACAGTCAGTTAATTTATTCTTTACTTTACCTAAGAGTACAGAGCCACAAGAAACACACGACACATATATGCAGTATGTCAATGATGTACACTGGTATGGTATGAACAAACTAAAATCGCTGTATTACTTTAGAACAAATGCGGCACGAAACGTAGAGAACGTAAACACTAAAATACCACGGATTCGTTTAGATGATGTGGAATGTATAGCCTGTGAAGGTTAAGGAAAAACTATGAGCTTATTAAAAACTAGAGACTATTACAAACCGTTTGAATACCCTTGGATGTATGAGTATTACAAACTACAAAATCAAATGCATTGGATGCCAGAATCAGTGCCTTTACATACAGATGTTAAAGACTGGCAGGATGTAACACCAGAAGAAAAACATTTACTAACACAGATATTTAGATTGTTTACTCAATCAGATGTGGACGTAGCATCAGGATACATTGATAAGTACATGCCTATCTTTAAGAAACCTGAAGCTAGGATGATGATGTCATCGTTTGCTAACATGGAATCTATACATCAAGATGCGTACAGTTTGTTACTTGATACAGTTGGTATGCCTGAGATAGAATACAAAGCTTTCTCAGAGTATGAAGAGATGGCAGACAAGCATGATTACGTGAGTACATTTAAACCTCTTAAGTCTGATAAGAGAACCATTGCTAAAACACTAGCAGTATACTCAGCGTTTACAGAAGGACTACAATTATTTAGTAGCTTTGCTATCTTGTTAAACTTCCCACGCTTTGGTAAGATGAAAGGTATGGGACAGATTGTTACTTACTCTATCCGTGATGAGTCTATGCACGTTGAAGCTATGACTAAATTATTCCGTGAGTTTATTCAAGAGAACATTGAGATATGGACTGATGATTTCAAGGGAGAGTTATATCAAATATGTAGAGAGATGGTAGAGCTTGAAGATAAATTCTTAGACTTAGTGTTTGAGATGGGTGACTTACAAGGACTAACTAAACAAGACATGTATGCTTATAACAGATACATAGCTGACAGACGTTTGCTACAGTTAGGTTTAAAAACTAACTACGACCAAAGAGAAAACCCACTAGGTTGGATTGATGAAGTCATGGGTGTAGAACACCAGAACTTCTTTGAAGGTAGAGCAACTACTTATATGAAAGCAGGACTACGAGGAAGACAGGACTCTGTAACTTTTACAGGGATTGAGTAATGAAAAAGAAAAGAGATGAAGCTGAGTTACTTGGTTATAAACTTCTATATAATAGAACAGGTAACTTAGTTACTGAAAGATTAACAACTGATATAACTCAACTTAAAAAATATTTTAGCACTGAAGAGTACTCTACATTACATACCATAATTAGAGAAGCTACTAAAAAATTAGATGAAGTTCATAGCTACATCGAGTCTAATTTAAATGCTAGAAAGATGGATGATTAGATTGTATATATAATAATAGGTTCTGATTTACCCTTGACATAGATTGGGTCTAACAATTTAGCTTGGGTAGTCGAACCTACTATTGTACCCACACCAATCACTATATCTTTACCCACTTCTTTAGTAGAGCTTTCAAGTCTTGCCGCTAAATTAACTGCATCACCTATAGCTGAGTAATCAAAACGTGTATCGCTTCCCATATTACCTACAACTGCATACCCTGTATTTATTCCGATACCTATCTCTATTCCTAAATTGGCTTCTTCCATATCTTGGTGTATTTCTAACGCTGTTTGGATGGCTTTGTTCTCATGTTCATCTAAGTCTACTGGAGCATTAAAGATTGCCATCATTGCATCACCAATATATTTATCTACCATACCACCGTTTCTTTTAACAGCATTAGCTTGAATTGTCAAGGCTTTATTCATAATTTCTGTGACTTCTTCAGGCTCTAACCGTTCTGATAGACTTGTAAAACCTCTGACATCTGTAAATAAAAACGTACATTTTCTTCTATCTCCTCCTAACTTTAAAAGCTCTGGGTTATCTTGCAGTTGTTTAACTTGTCGAGGGTCAAGATAATGTTCAAATTGTTTTTTAATTTGTTGTCGTAATTTAAATTGTGTTCTAAAGTTTAGATAGAATTGTTGGGTAGCAATAAGTGTCATACTTATCATGCCCCATGTAAAATCTATGAGTAAATTGTTAGTAACAAAGTAGTTTTCAAAATAGCCCATTAGAGGCAACATAACTAAGAATGATACTACCCCCTTAGTGATACCTAGATAATTGATTACAAGGGCTGTGAGTAAGCCTGAGAGGATTAATATGAGTAGTTCTGCAAGTAATCTATACTCTGGAATTTGAGGACTGTCAAGCAACATACTTTCTGATAAAGCCGCTTGTATTTTATGAGGTTCTAATAACCCAACAGGTGTTGCAACTTGAGGTGATATTCCTTTGGCAGTAAATCCTACAAAAACAAATGTGCTTTCTACATTCATTTCTTTTAGTGTAGTCTGTGTTGTGTCAACCCAACTAATCCATTTACGTCCAAGGCTATCTGTATCTATTGGTGGTATGCCTCTTACCCTAACCATGTCAATACCATTTTGATTGGTTACAATTTGATAAGTATTACCACCACCTAGTATCTTTAAAACTTCTGTGCCGAATGAAGCTACCCATCCTGTAGGTGTTTGTTGTAGTAGTGGTATTTGTCTTACAAGATTATCAACATCTACTGGTGCAGAAATAGCACCCTGACTTGCAGATTGTTTTAGAATATCAACATTAGATAAGAAACCAGAAGCTTGTGGTAAAGTTATGTCTGGTCCTTTAATAACCGTACCATGAGTAGCAGGATATAAACCGTTGTCTACTTCTGGCATAGCTATAACACTAGCAGACTTGGAAAGCTCTAAAGCAAACGCATCATCTCCACCCATTCTATCTGCATGTGGGAATAACATAACCCACCCAACACCATAAGCTCCTGCATCCATAATGTCTTTATGAATCTTAGCTAAGTCTTGGCGAGGTAGAGGGTATCCACCCATATCATCAAGGTCTTGTTCTGAAATATTTAAAACAGTAAAATGCCCTGTAGAATTTGGTGTTTCTACTAGGGCATCAAAGGTTTTAAGTCTTAAAGTTTCTAAGGCTTGTGAATTGAATAGTAAAGGTAGGGTCAGTATACCTATTAAAGTAAGTGCCCACTTCATGTTATACATATATATCTATTATCTTACCAATTTTTGATAAAGGAAAACCATATTTTGTTTTTATGAAATTTTTGTACACCATTTAATCTCCTTGGTTTATGGTAATACTAGAATCTCCTCCTCCATTAATAACAAGCTGAGTGCCTTTACCATTCTGTACTAGTAGAATTGTATAGCCACCATCTCTATCTACATCTAAACGTACTGTATCTTCTAAGACTTTATAAAAGCTTAGTACATTGTCAGTTAAGAAAGTATTTATTTGCGTGTTGGAATCAAAGCCCATTTGAGTTCCCTTTAGATTTATGTCGGTTCGTAATAAAGATTCTGTTTGGTCTAGTTCGTTTACATCTTCTATAATATCTAACAAGTCTTCAAGAAAGTTTACATCAAGATAGTTTATATCTAACTCAGTAAACTCTAAATCACTATCCGTAAGATAGTCTATGTCTAAATCATCAAACTCAAGGAAGTCAACATCAAGAACATTAGTACTAATATTTCCATCTTGTCCCTCATCTTGTGCCACTTCTCTTGGTGCATTTACAATTAACATGTTATCAATTAACTCAAGTGTTAAGTCAAGGATAACAGGCTTGCTTGGTTTAGTTTCAAACATAGAAACTGTAGTAGCTTGGTAAGGTTTGTTAAGAACTACCTGTCCCATAGCTGTTGCAACAACAATCTCTCCACTTGGAAGACCGTCATTGTCTGGTAATAATATTACTAAACTCCTACCTAATTCATCTACAGTTACAGTAAAGTCTGTACCACGAATAGCTATCGTAGCACTTGGAGTTTTTATAAATATATTTTCTTTGTCTATAGTTGCTAGTTTTCCTGTGATAAATCTTGCAGTACCACTAGCAAACTCTAGAGCCATTTTAGATTTGGATGGGTCAGGGTCATATATAAACTCATCTATGATAAGTTCAGAGTGTTCAGTTAGTCTAACTTGACTGTCATCTAAAAAAGTAATACCCATTCTTCCATTAGAAGTTTGGACATTATCATAACTATTTATATCTAAAGATAAAGAAGCTTTATAATCTTTATCTCTTACTACCCGACCCGACCCTTGTAACTCTGTGATGTTGCCTACGTTAGCAACCGACTGAACTGCCGCCATCATTCTGGATGACACAAACAGTACCACCAGAGCCAGTGCTAAGTATTTTAAGCCAGTCATTATCATTTGTACTCATTTGATTGATAGAAAAATTTCTGTTACTTCCTGTTTGGTCAAGATAGAAGTAACCCCCTGCATAACCTTGACCATCAAAGTTTACAGTGTTTGAATCTCCATCAATATCCATGTAGTTTGTTGCACCATCATAATCTATATCAGCATTAATGATGTTACTATCACCATTAATAATCCAATCTAAATCAGTATTACTTGACATAGAAGCTGTTGCTAAGTCTAGTGTAAATGTATTACTACTTCCTGTAGTTTGAACATTAACATTAGAACCGTCTGCTCCGTATGTGTTAGCAGGGTCTACTTGGATTGTAAAAGCATTACTGCTTCCATCAAAATTAAAGTAGCCTGTAAAGTTATCAGCCCATATATCTCCTAAGAAGGAGTTAGTTGAACCTATTTGATTTACATCTAGTGTCATAGTTGAGCCATCTAAATCTAGAGGAGTCATTGAACCTGCGGAAGATAATAATCCTCCTATCAAGTTAGCTGAACCCAACTGTTCTAAATCTAAATTAGCTGTAGCACCACTTTGCTCTACATAAATCTCGTTGTCTGCCGCATAAGTTAATGTTGACAATATACTTAACGCAGTTATTATTATTATTTTATTCATATTCCCAATAGCCTCTATCTATTCCTATATGTATTATGTTTAAAACCCCCGACTCTATTGCCTTTTGCAAAGCTATAGAGATACTCTCATTCTCAGCCACACCACCTTCTATCTCTACTAGCTCAGTGCCAGTTTCAATAAAACGAAATATGTCTTGAGAAATACTTGTGGATAAAATACTTTTAGATACTAAAGTTTCTGTCAGTACTTCACCAGTTGATACGGATACTAGTCTTAATGATATGGTTACAGTATCTTCCCTATAGGATTTACTATTACCAATACCAAGATACCTTGCTCCGATACCACCAGATTGCAGATTAGCCTCGTAGCTAATCACGCCCCCTTGAACTAAAAGCCCTGCGAATAACAAAGGCTTTAGTTTACTATCTTCTTCAAACTCTTTACGAGTGCTTCTGATAAGTTGTCTTTCTTTTGTTAGGTCATCTAAACCTACACGTTCTACTACTCTAAAAAATTGACCGTTAGCCGTATGCTTAAAAGCCCTGATAAGAAATGCTTCAGGGGCTTGGGTGACTGCTGTACTAAACAAAGCAAACGTGCTGTTGCTTCTTCGTTGCCCTGTTAAGTCTTTAAAACTATTAGGGTATACAGCTATGGTAGGTTTGTTTTTAGCCGCAGGTAAATTTTTTAATTCTTCTGATTGTAAATCTAGTGTTGATGTCGGTTGTATTTTTTTAGTTAAAAATAAATCGTCATTAGCCTCAAAGACTGCACAACTAGAAAGTAAAAGTACCGATAGGCAAAGTAATAATCGTAGTTTCTCCATTCGCATCCACAATAGTAAGTGTTATATATACACCATCACTGCTATAAGTAATAGTGTTACCCTCTAATTCTATAGTTCCCTCTGAGCTAGGGTTTTCTCCAAATAAATTTTCAACTAACTGCCGTGATAGTTGTGCATAAATTCTAGACTCTAAGTTTCTGATGAACCGAGCTAGTGTTGTATTTTCTTTATCTCTTTCTATCTGGTCTTGTAAAGCTTTAAGCTCTGCTTTTAGGCTAAGTTTTCTTGAATGTTCTTGATTTTCAATCGTAAGATAATGTGAGCTTGTGTTGTTACCATTAAAGCTAGGGCTTTTAAATTTAAATACTACTTCATCTGCTAATGTATATCCTGACCATAATACTACAAACATACACCAAAAAAATATACAGAACCAACAGTTACGTTCTGTCTTACTGCTTCTAAATGTTGGTTTTAATTTCATTTTATTCTATCCATCCTATTAAAATATTAGTCATAATCAAGCAAGCACAAACAAGATTAATTAAAAGAATAATAGTACGTATAATTGTAATTTGATTTTCTACAGGTGCTGTATCTTCATCACTAAATGAGCCTAACGCATACTTCCATACTGTCCATAATTTTAACATTGTTAATCTTTTCGCCTATCTTTTTTCTGTGCTTTTGCTATTTCGTCTGTGTCAATTAAATTAGGTACTCCAAGTAAAGTTTTGAGGAGTACATCTTGTTTTAAAGATTGATTGTCTAATGACCTTACTCTATCTATTAACGATACAATAATACCATATTGACTATCAAGTTTTGTTGAAACTCTTTCTTCCATTGTGTCTAAACTTGTTTGAACCTTTTCATCTAATGTATCTAGTTTAGTTTCCATGCCATCAATAATTCTATTAATTAATTTAGACACGAACCAACCTAGACCCATTGCGGCGGCAATAGGAAACCCGACTTCTGTTATAAAGGTTACTGCTTCAGACATTATTCTTTAGGAGTATTTGATGCTCCAAAATAGAAACTAATTACAGCACTAGCTAAACCACCTAAATAACCAAGCACTAAATTAATAAGAGCTTCAGAGTTTTGTTCTGGTGGTTGTAAGGTAACAAGAAATATGTAACCCATAAATCCTCCGACAACAGTTACACCTATAATCCTTGCTGTCCAATCCCTTGAAAACTTTCCACGAGCATCTTGCTTGTCTTCAGTTTCTAATTTAAATACATCTACGTCCAACTCTTTTAACTGGATTTCAAAAGCTTGTTCAGCTTTTTTAAGCTCTAACATCTGTTCAGGCGTAGCTTCTGCTATAGCTTTCTCAATAGCTTTAGGTGTATTAGGTACTCCCAATACATCAGCTATTACATTTCCTGCCATACCACCCATAGGACCGCCTAAAGCAGTCCCTAACGTAGGAGCTACTGCACCTACTAGATTTTTTAATAAATTTTTCATTCACCTACTCCTATCACCATCATTTGTAATTCTCTACTACGTCCACCTACCTGATTAAACCAACGACTGTCTTCCATTTCAACAGCCATTTGATTCCAGTCTCCAGCTTTACAAGCCTTTAACATATTCTTAAACTTTGCAAGTCTTGTACCGCCTAAATTAAAACACATATTAACTAACACATGCTGTATTGGCTCTGGTAATCTATTAAAAGAAGGTACAGTACCATAAATATGCATCGCTTCTCTATAATGTTTATCAAAATCATCTTCGTAATATAGGTCAACTACTTCTTGTTTAACAGGCGTACCTACTTCCCATGTATACTCAGGGTCTTGCGGCTGACAAAGGTGTCCAACACCTAAAGTTTTATAGCCTAAACTATCCTCATATATTTCAAGCACTTCTCCTTCGTGCCTTTTAATCTGTTCTTTACATTCTTGTATATTCATAATCCTAATCCTTCCATTTGAGACTTAAGCTCTCTATCTTCCAAATCTTGTACTGCTTCTGAGGATGCATTAAATGGTAATCCTGTTTGCCTATTAATCATTTCGTCTGGTTCGTCTTTTGCATTAGGTACATTTACTATACCACCTCTTGCATATTGTTTAGCTTTATACTTTTTAGTTTTAGTAGTTGTTCCTCTTGCCGCACTTCTCATTTCTTTACGGATATCAGGTGGTATTAAACCATATCCTGGAACATTAGTAACTAATATTTCTGGTATATTCTTTCTATATAGTATACCATCAATAAAGTCTTGAGGCAATGGACCTGCAAAAGTTTTTAAAACAGATGTTAAATCTCCTGCATTTCTATCATACTCATTATCAAACTTTGCGGCATAATCAAATGGACCAAGACCACCCCATCTACGAACAGCTTCAAATATTATTTCACCATCATCTTTAGCTAATCCAGTTTCATAGTCTTTTAAGTTTTCACCTTGACTTCTAATAGTATTACCAATATGAGCTACACCTGACATTAATAATACAGTTGGTAAAACTTTAGGTATAGATTGCATTGGACTATTAATTGCTTCAGTTGAAAATCTTTTAAGTATAGTATTATTAAATACTGTAGGATATCCTGCAAACTGAACTAGTAACTGTGCCGCAGGAGTAGAAAACCATAGTGGTCTATTAGCTTCCGCAGTACTTGGATTAAGAATAATTTCCTTAACAAATCTGTTAGCTCCTGAAGTATATCTTTCGTGATAAAAAGATTGTGACCTTGCCAACTCATTATCAAATACACCATCTTTAAGTGAGTTTTTATACCATGAAACTGCTTCATTAGCATCAATACCTAAATCACCTAACTGTTCAGTAAGATATTTTTTCTTGCTTTTACTTAAATTACCTTTAGAAAGTTTTTCTGCATTCTGTCTAATTAATCTTTTACCAGTTGTAAAGGATGCAAGTTGTACAGCTTTTGTCCATTGTGTAAGTAAATTAACTTTAAAAAATCCTTGTTGTAAAGTTTTAGCTACACTTCCATGTAGTCCTTCACCTGCAAGACCTTCAAGTCTTTCTTGTACTGCTTGCTCTAAAGCTAATCCAGTTTGATATAGTTCTCCCCAAGCTTCATCATCTATATCTTTTATACCTTTGACTCTTTGACGTAGTACACCTCGCTGAAAACCTTTAATACTTCTGTCAATAATACTACTACCTTCTTTAACTAATGCTGTTGCAATATCACCTAATACTCTAGGAGCATCTGATTTACCTGCTCTAGTTAAAAGCAAAAAAGGTTCTGTTACGCTTGACAATGTAGCAAAAGGAAGGTGAGCCATTTGTTGAGTTAATTTACCCCAATCTGCCGCATTTCTAGCCCAAGCAGTTCTTTTTAATACAGACTGTGAATCAGTTTCAATACCTGTTACACGTCTGTGCATATTTGTTAATCTAGTAGCAACATCTTGAGCTTCTGTCATGCCCATACCACTATCAGTTAATTCTTTTATAATTGGTTGAATTTGATTCGTATCAAACTCTACAATGTTTCTACCAAAGAATTTTTTTCGTTCAATAGTTCTAGCCGCATTAGTAAAATAATCTTCTAAAATTGTTTGTGTATCATTTTCTAAAACAAAAGCAATTTTATTATCATCAATATTTATAAATCGTCTAGCTTGTAAATAACCTGCTGAATCACTAACAATTTTATCTTTAGTCATCATTTTAATTTCAAAAGGTGTCCATCGTTGTTGTAACATATCTTCAACAATACGATTAGCTTTTAATTGTTTAGCTAATTCTTCATCACCACCTGCTTTTTTTAAAAAATCAACACCAAAAACTTTTTCATCTTTACCAACTGCATCTTCTAAAACACCTTTTATTTTTTCATTTTCTGCATTTCTAATAACTACTTCATCTAATTCATTTATAGGATTAGCATGTCCAGATTCAATTAAAATCTTTTCAAATTTTTCTCTATTTTCTTTTTTAGCCAAAGCTGTATAATTAAATAGTCTAGGTAAAAAACCGCCTTTGTTTACAGTACCACTTTTAAATAATCCTTCGTTATTTAAATCATCATATGTTTTGTCTAATAAATTTCTTAATCCTGATGTTCCATCAAACTTAATACCAGTTTTAGTAACTCTACCACCATAAGAAACTGCAAGGTCTTGAGTAACTGTTATGCCTCCATATTTTTTACCAATTAATTCTCTTATCCAAATTTTACCACCTATGGCTTGTGCTTTTGTAGATACAATATTTTCATCTCTTAATAAAATATTAATAGCATCTTGTTGGTCTATAGCAAGCCTAGCTCTAAATCCTACACGGTCTAACACGTTTAAAGATTTAGCTAATCCATATAAATATCCACCAGTTCGTGTTCCTACAGACGAACCATAAGAATCTTTTTTAACAACATTTTCACCTTTACTTGTTAAAGTAACATCATAGTCATATCTAAACTTACCAAGTAATTCTTTTAATAGAGGAGATTTATCAACGTGTGATAAAAAAGCTGTAGTTGGTTTACCTACACTACCTGCAATAAACCTGTGTAAAAAATCTTTAGTTTTAGCAGACTTTGTAGACTCTAAAGGTTCTACTAAAATATCATCAACTCTAGAATCTTCTAAAACTTCTTGTCTTGTTTTAGCATTTGCTACATCATTAATAACATCTTCGTTACTAAATTTAAATTCTAATTGTTGGTGTCCTTCTGGCATCTCATTAACAGGAACATTGTCAACAGAGTCATCTATTTTTTGTGCGGCTTTTTCTCCTGCTTCTTTAATAGCTTTATTATAAGTTAAAGCACGAGTACCTCCACCTAATATACCACCAAATCCTGCACCTAATAATGTAGAAGCTTGTATGCTTGTAAAATCTATATCGTCTTGAAGTCCTAAATCTATATCAATATCTTGTACAAAATAATTATGTAGACCACCCCAAGCCATTCCTTCAGCCGCACCAAACAAAGCACTTTCTTTTAATGCTTTAGTTTTTAGCTGTGATTTAGTAAGTTGTTTAACACCTTGTTGTGCCGCAGTACCTAAAGCGGCTCTAGCTGTTAGTGTTTGACCACCTGTAGGTATTGCAAACAAAGCTGTTACTATGTTTAATGGGTCAGCAACAACATCAACGCCTATATCAGCTATCATTTTAAAGCGTTCTTTCCAGTTACCTATCTCTGCTTTATTAAATTCATCTCTTAAATAAACATAATCTTGTTTTTGTTCTTCTGTCCATTTACCTGTTTGAAAAGAACGTGCAATAGCAGAGCTTAAACTATATTCAGAGTCTCTAAGATATTCAAAGATATCTTCATTACTACCAATACCATCTAAAAATCTAGAAGCTTTGTTAGCAAACTCTGGAGTTTCTTTAAGTTGAGTTAAAGTTTTTTTACCTGAACGAATAGGCTCTATATTAGATTGCTCTAAGTTAGGGTCAGTTATAAAAGTTTCATAACCTTCAGGTTTTTGAGAAGATGCTATATCAGATGTATAAAAGAAATCGGATTCTTTTTCTTCCTGTTGTTTTTTATCTTCTTCTATTTGTTGAAGATATAATTCTAATTGTGTAGGCATTAACTATTACTCGGTATAATATCTAAGAAATCTTCTGCTCTATTTTTTGTTTGACTATACCATGCAGAATCTTTCATTTCTGTTTTAGCTGTTTTGTAATCACCTAATTTAAAAGCCGCCCAAGCCTTTTTAAAATCTTTATACCAGCTTGTTCCTAATTGAAAGTTTAAAGATGCTAAGTAATCTTGAGGAATAGCTTTATGCCCTGCATTTATTAATGTTTGATTTTGTTCTTCAGCCGCCTTATAAGCTTTAGAAAAATCTTCTGCAAACCATTGGTCACGTATTTCTTGAGGAACTTCATCTCCTTCTTTATATTGATTTTGTTCATCACCTACTAATAAATGACCGACACCAACAGTTAATTTACCAAGAGAATCTCTATAAACTTTTGATACATTACCACCTTCATAATTACTAATTAAATTTCTAGAATTTTCAATTTGAAATTCCCTTACAAGTTCAATACGTGCTTCTTCTGGTAATTTAAAATAATCACCAACAGACATCCCTTTATTTTCTTGATAAAATTTTCTAAAGGTAGTACTATTAAGCATCATTTTTCTACCTTCATTAGCCGTTTGTAAAGCATCTGAAACTTTTTCACTTGCTATTTTATTTTCTCTTTGATTCCACCAACTAGCTATTTTACTAGGTATACGACCAATTTGTCTTCTAAACTCTGCGGCATCTTCTTTATTTTTATCACCTAATCTTTGATACTCACCCATTGGACCTATTGAATACTCACGTGGTTCACCTAAAAGTTCTTCAGTAGAATCAGGTGTAGAAGTTTCTTCAGTAGATTTTGTACTACCCATTTTTTCAGTTGCTAAATCTTCTAAGAAAGATTGCATATCTTGGTCAAAGTTTACATCTACTTCATCTTCTAAAGCCGCTAATCGAACATTTCTTTCTTGGTCTGAAGTAGAACTACGTAAAATACTATCAGCTTCATTTTTAATAGCTGTTTGTTTTTGTTCGGTAGTCATTTGAGTATATGAATTACCTAAATTTAATTCACCATTAGGTGCTACATTAATACCATCTCCTAAAACATTAGCTAGTCCTACACTATTATAAATAGCAGGTAATGTACCATAAGAGTTATAACTTTCATCTTCCCACTTTAAAAGACTAGAATCTCTAAAGCCTTCATTAATTGCTAACATAGCAGAGAATTGTATACGTGAAGAATCGTCAGACATAATTTCTTTAAACTCTGCAAAACTTTTTCTTCCTTTACCTTTCTTGCCTTCTGTATTTTGATATACAGCTTGTAAAAATTTTCTGTCTTCTTTTAATCTAAGACTTAAAGCTGTTACATCTAATACAAATGCTTCTTTTTGAGCAGGTTGACCTTCTAATTCTTTAATTAAATCTTCAACATTATCTCCATTAATACGAGTCATTGTTCCTTCTAACTCACTAGGATATCTTCCACTATCAATAAGCCTTACCATTTCTTTTATTGGTCCTGCTTGAAAGTCTCCTACGTTATTACGTAAGTTAGTATTAGCTTTACTTCTGCCCCTTTCTCTCCATCGTGTAGGAGATTTACTTGCTTCAGCTAATGCATTGTCAACAATATTATTAGTCATACCTTTTAAATTTAAAGCTTGATTAATATCTCGCATAGTTGGTCCAGCTAAATTTGCTTCAGTAGCAGGACTAAATATATCAAAGCCACCTTTAGATTTATACCTATCATTAAATAATCCTAAGACTCGTTTAAATCCTCCTACAAGATTACCTTGTGCCCTAGCTTCAGATAAAACTTTTTGATAATTTCTTTTTTCATATTGAGTTAAAGTATGAGAACTAAGACCCATACCTCTTTCAAATAAATCAATTCTTTCCATCTCTTTATCATCAGCATTAAAAAGATTTCTTAATTCAGTTTCAAAATTTTTATAATTATTATTTTCTAAATATTTTCTGGCATATTGTTTTGTTGCTATATCAACTGCGTTGTCATACGTACTAGACTTATATAAAGTGTCGTATTCATCAGCACTAGCCGCTTTTATTTTTTGATTTACAAAAGGTAATATTTTTTGTGCAAACGCATTGTAATCTTCACTATCTGCAAAAGAATTTACTCGTGAATCTAAATCACCGCCTTCATCTTTCCATTTGTTTCCAATAGTAGATACAATACTAGAAGTAACACCTATTTGTTTAGATTCATTTTCATTGTTTAGTATTTCAAACTTGTGTAAATCTTCAAGTTCTTTTGCACGTTTCTTATATTGGTTCTTCATAACGCCTTGACCCAACATTAATACAGCTAAAGCTTGTTGAATTCTTTCATTCTTTTTACTTCGTTTAGCGGCTTTACGTGCATCTTCGTCTTTCTTTTGTAATAAAGATGAGCCAAGTTCATCAATACTCATATTGGAATAATTATCTAATACCATCTTTAAACTCCTGTTTTACCTAATAAACTTGGTTGGTCTTGTAAGGCAGGTTTTTGTTTATCTAAAATACTTTGTCTTAGTTTTGCACTATCTAAAGTTTTTAATTGTTCTTTAATATCTCCACCAACAGATGCAGGATTTATTTTTTGCACTACAGCATCTTTAAATCCACCACCTTCTGGTATTTTATTACGTTGCTCTCTAACAGATTGTACATCAAAATCAGCACCTTCTTGGTCATCTTCTTCAATTTCTACTTCAGAGTCATCACGATTAAGTACAGGATTAATACCTGCTTTTTCTGCAATAGCTAATAACATATACATAGTAGGCTCTAAAAGACTTAACATCATATCAGGATTCCACTTACCTTTCTGAAAACCTGCTGTAAGTAATAAGTTAGCTATATCTGCAACTGGAGTCTTCTGAGACATTAGTGTTGCAACAGTAGTAAGGTTGTCTTCTTTTAAAAGGTCAAAGAATATTTTTTCTGTAGCTACTTTAACAGATGTTATTTCTGGCTGTCCTTCCCAAGGGTATGGGGTATCAGGACTGTTAGTTAATGATTGACCTGCTGTTGGTCCTTCAAATAAATGTTCTTCAGCTTCTTTAGCTATTGCGTTTGGATTAAGCATATCCTCTTCCTCCTAATTGTGCTCTAAGAAATGCTTCATAATCAAATCCATACCCACCTACATCTACTGGATTTATATTACCTTGAATACCTCTGTATGCTAAGTATTGTCCAGCAGGGTCTTGTTGTGGATTAAAGTCTGCAAAGTTTACAAACTGTGGTGTATCTTGACTACTAGAAAAATTCTGCTGTTCTAAAGAAGATTGTTGTATATCTGCTTGCCCTTTAAAGTAATCACTTTTTCTTTCAGCAAGAAAAGCTTCCTGTGCTTCTTGTGCTTCTTCTGCTTGGTTCATAATTTCACCAGCTTTACGAGTAGCTTCAATAGGTTTATAAGCACCATATTCTTTACTAGAAGTAATTCTTTCTTTAAATGAAATATCTTTATTCTTTAGTGTTGTAAAAATACTATCTTTACTTTCTTTAGCTACTTTTTTAGCTACAGCTTTACCGTCAACAATTTCAAATCCGTCACTAACATCTACTACTCCATCAGGAACAATACCAGAACTAACATCTCCACCTTTAACAGCACCTGAAGCAACATCACCATCTAAAGGAGTTTCTCCTGTTACAATTTCAGTTACCCAATTTTTAAGACCTGTACCAATGTCAGAACCTTTACTAAATACGTTACCTATTTTGTTAAGACCTCCTTCAATAGCACCTGATACAGTATTCCAAACACTACCAAATGCACCTTTTACAGCACCTCCTACAGCACTTGCCGCAGTTTTAATACCGTTAAAAATAGTTCCAAAAATACCAGAGCTTGGTCCTGCCAACCAACCTCCTATGGCACTACCTATTCCTGGTAGTATAAAAGATAAAGCAAGAGAACCTAGTGGTCCTAACTTACCAAAAGCTTTAGCAATTTTACCTAAACCTTTCTTTAGTTTCTTTCCTATCTTTTTAAATACGTTACCGATTTGTTTTGCTTTTTTTCTTAACCATCCCATTAGTCTAACCACCCATTTATTAAAGTTCCTATTGCCGACAAGTTACTACTCCAATTACTTTCTGAAGAAGCACCTGTGTCATTACCTAAAGCCGCAGTATATATTGAAGTCTTTCTAGTCTGTTCATTATCCCAACGTCTAAAGTTAAAGTCTGCTTCGTCACGTAATTCCTGCCATAAGAAGTTTTGAGCAGAGGCTGTAAGTCCAAATGCATTTTGTGCATTCTGCCTATTAACTTCATTCTGTGCCGCAGTATCTGCCGTGTTTGCCTGTCTACGCCATGCTACGTTTGATTGTGCTATAGCTGTTTCGTTCTTTGTATTAAATTCTTCTCTTGCAAAGTCTTGCTGTGCATTAAATTTACTTACGTCTGTTTTAAGTTGTGCTTCAAGTTTGTTAGCTTCTGCTTCGTTACCAACTCTTCGAGCTTCTGCAACATTCAAAGCTTGTTTATTAAACTGAGTCATTGCATTCATTTGCTGTGCATTAAACTGTTCATTAGCTTGTGATAAGTTAGCCATGTACTGGTCAGTTTGTGTTTGACTCTGTGCATTAAATTGACGAGCTACGTTTTCAGCAGATTGATTTGATAACAATCTTTGTTGTTCATTTTGTGCTTTCATCATATTAGCTTGTTGCTCGTTACTAAGATTAGCCATATCTCTAGTTAAAAAGTTTTTAGCATTTTCTACTTGAAGTCTTTCTTGTGTACTAAGGTTTGCTAAATCCATCTGTGCTAGTGCTGTAGCATTTTGCATAATAGATTGTTGTTCAGCATTCATGTTTTCAATAGATACAGTTTGCATAAACTTACTGTTAGCTAAAGTTGTTTGCTGTTCAGTACTAAAGTTAGCCATGTCCATACCAGCAGTAACTTGAGCATTAGTCATTGCGGCTTGTTGTTCATTACTTAACTCAGCAAGACCAAGCTCTTGAGCTAATCTAGCATTGTTCTGTGCCGCAGTCATCTTCTTGTTTAGGTTAGCTAACTCAATCTGATTCTGAGCAGTCATTGTTTCACTATCAGCCCTGTTCTTTTCTGTCAGGTTAGCTAGTGATACTTTTTCACTTGTACTTAGTTTAGCTAAGTCAGCCCTTTGTAGAAGCTCTTGTTCTTGAGAAAGTACTTGAACTGTTGTGTTCAGTTCTTGTAATCTCATTCTGTTGTCTTCAGTAAAGTTAGCCGCATCAGCCGAACTTCTTTCTGTTAACTCTGCTATTTCTATTTGTTGTTCATTATTAAGATTAGCTAAGTCCATCTGTTGAGCCATAGCCGCATTAGTTTTTCTAAAGTCTACTAAGTTTTGTAGGTTAGTTAAACGTGCTTGTTGCTCACTAGACATGTTAGCTCTAGACGTAGTGTTACGTTCAGAGAGTTCAGCTAATTCTACTTTAAGACTTGCATCAAGATTAACTTCTTCCATACGAGAGTTAAGCTCTGCTTGTCTAGTACTTCTTTGTACTACAGCAGTTAGCTCAGATAATCTAAATTGATTATCGGCTGTAAAGTTTGCAGTATCCGTAGCGGCTCTATCTGATAGTTCAGCTAGTTCAATCTGTTGCTCATTGGACATGTTAGCCAAGTCCATCTGCTGTGCAAACTGTGCATCAGTCTTACGGAAGTCTATAAGAGTTTGTAGATTTGTAAGACGTTCTGTTTGCTCTGCGGTCATTGTATCTTTTGCCGCCGCATTCATTTCTGATACACGTTGCATCTCAACTTGTAAAGCAGGAGAAAGGTTAGCCTTTTCCATATCCTGATTCAAGTCTGCTTGTCTCATTACTTTATTTACTTGAGCATTGTAAGACTGTAGTTTTGCTTGTTGCTCTGCGGACATGTTCTGTCCTTCTGCCGCATTAAGAGCTTGTAAGTTTGCTAAGTCCATCTGGGCATTAGTATTTAGTGTAGCTATTGCCGCTTGTTGTCTTTGTGCAGATTCTTGAGCCGCCATAGCTTGCTGGTTCTGAATGTTCTGCATTCTAACTTGTTGTCTGTTCTGTGCAGTTTGTTGTACAGCACTTTCATTAAAAGTACCTTGTTGTACTGCAATCTGCTGTGCCATCTGTGCAGTCTGAGATGCGTGGGTTTGACGATTAGCAAGATTCTGCATTCTAAGTTGCATGCTCTGCTGTGCTTGTTGCAAGTTAGCTTGTTGTTGATTTGATAAGTTTTGTTGTGCTCTAGTTTGGAGAGCCTGTGCGTTGCTCTGAGCCATTGGAAGAGCACTCTGGATGATTGCATTAAACAATGCATCTCTGCCCACTGTAGAGGCTGTCATGCCCCTAGAAGCCATCTGTTGGTTAATAGCATCGACAGCAGGTTTAGCCCATAGTGGGGTCTTACCTTCTTCCATTCCTGCAAGTAAACCTTCCATCTGTGTAGACACTAAAGCTTCTTGTGGTAATGCGGCAACAGCCGCTGTGACCGTTGGGTCAGCATCTAGGTCTTCTATTAGTTTAGGTTCAGCAGGGTTTTCAGCAATAGCCGCTGTAATAGGCTCTGGTACGTTACCAACAACTGCCATCATGTCTGCGGCGGCTACTGTACGTTCCTTACCTGTAACTGCTTGCATACTAGATGCTTGCATTGTAGGAACACCACCAATCTGTGCGGCATCTCCTTGAGGTGCTGTACCTGTAATAGCTTCACGACCTTCTAAGTCTACTGAAGGTGCGTTACCTAGTTCATTAGCTATTCGTGTTGCGGCTTCGCCTACTTGTGCTTTACGTTCTGCCGCTTTTCTAAATGCAGGAACATCATCAATATCTGTATTATTTGCTTGAGGTGTATAGTCAGCCGCATAATACTCAGCTACTGCGGCTTTAACTTCTTCTGTTTCTTCAATAGGTTGTACTACACCTGCTTCACTTGTAGCGGCTGTACCTGTTTGTGCTGTACGTTCTCCTATTCTTTTAAACTCTGGTAAGTCTTCAACTTGAACACCACGTTCTTGTGCTAAGTCTTGTAAGCCTTTAAGTTCTTGTGGAGAAATAGTTGATAACTTTCTTTTTGTAGCTTTAGCATCACTAACTCCCTCTTGACGTACTATTTTACCTGTTGCAGGGTCAAAGGTTGCATCATCACTTAACTTACCTTGAATAAGGTTAGCTATTGAACCTTTTTCAATATCAACTGTAGCAGATTTATCACCTGTAACTCTAGTAACCTCACCTTCAGTAACTTGTGCTGTTGTAACAGGCTCATCCATTTTTGCGGCTGTTACATCTGGAGCATCAGTAATTTTTTCAGCAGTCATTGTAGTAGCTGTTACGTCTTCAGTATCTCCTGCTGTTCTAGCGTAACCTGTTGAAACTTTTTCTTTACTTGTATCAGCAACACCAGAAGCCTGACCACCATATCCAGTTTGTTGCATTCTAAAAGATTCTGAAGATGCATCAAGTTCTGTGGCTTCTTTGTCTATTTTATTTGCATCTGGAATAGTAGGAATATTAGTAGGCATAAAACCTTGAGCTATGGCTTCTGCTGATTGTCCAGTACGTTGTGTACGGTCTGTTCTATTAGGGTCTACTCGTCCTTCACCTTCTGTTGTAGTAGGAGTTCCACCACCACTATCATTATTACCACCACCAGTTTTTGTCCAACCTTGTCCAGGAACAAATATCCAGCCATCAGCTATGGCTTCTTGAGCAGATGAATAACCTCTTATAGACCACCATGTAGTAACATTTCCTTGTTCATTAGTACTTGTATTGTCACCATTTTGCTCATTACTATCTACATTATCTGAAATATTTAAATCAGTACCATTATAATCTGTGTAGTATGGTTCATCGTCCATACTTAAATCAGGTTCTAGCGTTGGTGTTGGTGTAGGAGTTGGTGTTGGTGTTGGTGTAGGTGTTGGTGTATTACCATATCCATAACCATATCCAGTAGGTGTTGGTGTAGGAGTTGGTATTACTGGTTCTGAATCAGACCGAGGTCTTGAGCCACCAGTATAACCATAACCACCAATAGCATACTTAGCACGTTTAGCCTTTAAATGCTTTAAAACACTTTTGTTATTTCTTTTGTTTCTTTTTTTACTCATCTATATATTCCTTTCTGTATTTTTCAGGATAATCTATTTTAAGTTTAGGTAGTTCTGTGTATTCGTGTAACTGTCCTAACTCTTTCATTTCTTTTAATTTGTTTAAATAGTTATCCATCCATTCATAATTTTTTCCAGACTCTGATTCTTGTTGTACAATTCCATCAACTCTTTCATCATAAATATAAGTTATTGGATTTTCATCAGTTGAATAAAAATTTAATCTACCTTCTAATGCTTCATGCTTTAAACGTAACATTTGCAAAGTGTCTTCTCCAATAACTACATCTTCATCGAATTTAAACTTTGCGGCTTTCTTGCTCATCCAAGTAACACGACAATTTATCTCGTCACGTTCACTATACTTACGGTTCTCTGAATAAAATTTTCTGTGTAAGTTTTGATAGTACATTGATTTTTCGTGACTTAAACCTACATTACTAGTAAAGTCTGTATAGTAATCTAAGTTTAAAAGCTCATCATAATCTACTGTAAATGGATTTAACCAAACTACTTCATCGTCTACAATACGTAATGATATTTGATTTATAAGGCATACTGCATCTGGTGGTTCTTTTAAAGTTGCTAAGTGTTTGTAAAACCATACACCATGTTCAGTTAAAAAGTCATCACCGTCTATAGGTACACAGTAATCGTTATCGGAAGCAAGAAAGATATCAAGTACTGAGTTCTTACCCTTTGCTGGAGTACCATTACTTTCTGTAATATAATACTCTAAGTTTTCAGATTCGCAATACTCTTTAGCTTCTTTAACGTATTCTTCGTTTAAGCTATTGATTACTATTACTGTATCTTTTTTATATATGCCACTAAATTCTTTATCGTTGTGACGTTTTAATGATTCTAAATTACTTGAGGTTAAAATATAAAATTTCATGAAAATAATTATAAACTACTTTGTTGTTACTCTATAGTTATTTTACTTGACTTCAAACAGTTTGTCAAGCTTTTCTCCAATTTTATCCATTCTATCCATAAGTCTTTCCATATCATCTTTTAATTCTACTTTTGTTACGTACTCTTTTGCCATCTCTTCACGAGTTTTGTTTAAGAGTATATCAATTCTTTTGGCTTCCGAGCTATTGCCACGAATGCCATAAAGTACTGGAGCTAACACCAGTGTTATAAATATGTTCCAAAATAAATATGGTGTTAGTTCCATAAGATTACCAAGGTACTCCCCAGCCCGTAGGTGGTGTTTTACTCTTTGTAATCTGAGCCGCTACTTTAGTTTCTACACGCGTAACCTCATCAGAGCCTAGTGTTGCTTTTACCCAAGCAACTACATTAGCTTCTGTAAGACTAGCATAAGCTACATAACCGTCAGCACTTGCATCTGGAGTATAAGACTCCATTCCTGATACTGTGCCTGTATGCGTTACTGCTGAGTCTCCAGAGCCTACTACTTCTGAATCTGTAGCAGACCATGCGGCGTGTACTACCCCTTTGTCAGAGTCGTTATTGTACTCTGTGTTTGTTATTGACCATGTTACTGCCATTTTTTTTCTCCTAGTTTTAAGTTTGGGATTATTCCCAGTTTGTTAAATTGTTAAATTGTTAAAAAGATTGACCACCGAAAAATTGTAACGATAGCGAAGTCGTATTTCCTGATGTATTAGTAACTCTAGCAACACCATTTGAAGGAAAAGTAACCGTAAAACTTCCTGAACCTGTGTCTGTAGACACTACATTTGCGACTCCATCGGTTCCTCTCCCAGCTACAAACAACAAACTTTGCGTTCTTGCTCCTGCATTTGCTTTAACGGTGTTCGCAACAATCAACATTCCTTGATAGCCTCCACCGCCAGTGTTTAAGGTCAGGTCTATGTATTCATTATGAGCAACTGTACTATCGTTAGATTCTAACATCAGACCATAAGTACCAAACGGAACCATTAAATCAGCATTTGCCGACGCATTTGCTCCTCTACCTAACGCTATTGAGTTTGTACTACCATCAACAAACAAAGCATGACTGTTGACGTTAGACTCAACGCGGAAGTCACGGTCTAAGCTATTTTCGTTAAATACGCTTTCAGTAGTGCCAAATCTCACAGCTTCTGCGTTTCCACCAGTATGAAATTTATATGTAATATTGTTTGATGAATCTATGCTGGTTTGAAATCCGTTATTCGTCCCTGAAATAGCAAAAAGAAGATTGTCTTTTGCAGTCCCTGCTGGATGAACGTGTCTAATTGAACCAGAGCCGCTGTTAAATGCCAGCGTTCCTGCGCCATCTTGAGTGCTACCGCCTAGCATAACTCGGTCATTACCACCATCCACAAATAGCATATTAGCGTTGCCGTTTGACTCAACGCGGAAGTCACGGTCTACACCACTGTCGTTAAGTACAACCTCGCCAGTAGTCATTTTCATGGCTTCTACGCTAGAACTAGTTATCCTAAATACATTTGCTACGTCAGCATCAAAATAGTTATATCCAGAAGCATATCCAATTCTTAAATCTGCGTTACTTGCGGCAACTCTAAACTTAGCATCCGTTGCGGCTGTTCCAATACTTACAGTATCTGTACCTCCATCAACGTACAAAGCGTACCCGTCGTTGTTAGACTCAACGCGGAAGTCTCTATCTGCTCCATCTTCATTGAAAACAGTTGAAGTCGCTCTAAATCTTAAGTGGTCAACAATTGCACCTGCATCAGATGTACTATAGCCTAATAAAAGGTCTGCGCTGTTGTTACTACAAAGAGCAGTATAAGAAGTAGCATTGTTTCTCATTGAAAATAAACTAGTACCTGCTCTTGAAAGAGAAAATATTGTGTCGCCAGAAGAATTAATACGCATGGTTTTACCACCAGCATGAGCAACACCATCAGCACCAACGTCAAGTTGGTATTCAACAGTACTATTAGCTATACCTATACCATTATTACCAGCATCAACAAACAGCATATGACTGTAAGAATTAGACTCAACGCGGAAGTCAGAGTCTACGCCAGTTTCATTAAATACTGTGTGGTATCCTGCAACAGTATTTGTAATTATTTCACCACCATGTCCTAATTCAATGTTACCTGTACCTAAAGTAAACTTTAAGTTAGATGCACCACCAGTAGCTGTGTTTTGTATTAACGACCAGTTGTTATTACTACCTGCTTTATCGTTTTTAATGGCAAGACCATCACCTAGTAAATTTAAATCTGAACTAGTTGTATAAGGGTTTGTACCTATTCCAACAGTATTAGTACCACCATTTACCATTAACATATAAGCGTTGCCGTTAGACTCAACGCGGAAGTCTACGTCTGCACCACCTTCATTAAATACCGAACTGTCTGTATTAAGGCGCAAAGCCTCAACGGCTCCGGGCTTAAACAGCATGTAATTCCCTTGGCTAGAACCGTAAATGTCAAGATAGTTGCTCCCGTTACTTGTGCCGCTTGCTTGCATCCGCAACCAACCTGCGTCTCCTGCACCATTTAAGTAGACAGCGTTATTAGCGGCATAATAAGAAAGAGAAGCGTTTGAGTTGTAGAGTGAAGTGTTGACAGACAGTGGCAATCCTGTGCTTGTTACCGTAGAACTAAACGTAGCCGCACCTGCCTCACTAATTGTTAATGCGGCGTCGTTAGATTCAGTCATTACTATTAAGTTTCCTGCGTTAGTTAAACGCAGGTGTGCATCTTTAGACGATGCCCTTAAATGTAACTGCGACCAAGACCCTGAAGTTGCTTCCACGTTTTCAATCTGCAACCCACCATTGGACAGACCAGTAGTGCCTGAATTATTTGTGTTTTCTAAAATATGCACTATAGAGTCGGGTGCGGCAGTTCCAACCCCAACCCGATTATTACCCCCATCAACAAACAGCATATTAGCGTTGCCGTCTGATTCAACGCGGAAGTCAAAATCTTCACTGGAATCATTAATTACAAAACCAGTAGAGGTCAATCTCATTTTTTCACTGCCTGCTCCTGTTTCAAAAGCAACAGCAGAAGGGCCATTTACAAACAATATTCCACTTGCGGCGGATAAACGAGTGTTTGTTCCAATAGTCACACCTGCATTAAACGTAGCCGCACCTGCCGCTGACATATCAAAAACCAACGCATTGACATTATTACCACCGTCAGAACCAAAGATTGTTAAAGCGGCATTAGACGTTGTTGTACCAATAAATGAAGGGCCGCCAGTTAATAAAACTTCTGGGGTTGCGTCTACGTTAAAAGTTACAAAAGTAGAACCACTGCCTTTTAATCTTACTTGACCTCCACCTGTGTCTAAATTTATATCTGAGGATGCATCAACAATAAAATCATCTGTAGATGTAAGCGTAGTCCCATCTATTGTGATGTTATCTACTACTACACCTGCGTTGGCTGTTATTGCTCCTGTGAATGTAGCCGCACCTGAACTATTAATTGTTAAACGATTAGAACCGTTAGTACTGTCATAAACAGTAAATACGCCGTCTGCATTAATTATAGAATAATCAGGATTAGCACCTGAATCAGTTAAATTTATTCTAGGATATGCACTTGTAATATCTAAATTGCCATTTGTTGTTATAGTGCCATTAACTTGTAGTACAGAAGCCATATCCACAGCACCATCAATGTCCACGACATCAAGGTTAGTAGTGCCGTCTACGTCTATGTTGCCTGAGATGTCTAGAGATGTTGCCGCTACCTCGCCCGTTACCTGAATACCGCCAGATGTTGTTGCGAGTTTGGTTGAGTTGTCGTGAAATAATGTAACTGCACCATCTGCAACCATTGTTATATAAGATTCGCCACCATCTTTTTGTAAATTAAGACTTGTTCCTCTTATAACAAGATTACCTGTACCTCCATCTCTTATAAAACTATTAGAACCATCATGGTAAATTTCTAAGTCTCCGCTCGCCCCAAATAACGCTTTAGAATTATCAGCAAACGTAATGTCATCGCCAGTACCTACTGCAATGTCTGTACCACCAGTGGCATTGCTCAGTGCAAGTATTTCAGCGAGGGTATCAACCGTGTCCTGTTGTGCATCTACATAGGCTTTAATGCTTTGTTGAGAAGCAATACCTGTAGCACTGTTAGATGCCATGTTATCTTCGTCAAGGAAAGCTTTACCATCAAGTATGTTAAGCTCTGCGGCTGTGCTTGTAACTGCTGTACCATTTATAGATAGTGCATCTGTTTCAAGTGTACCATCAACGTCTACGTTGCCTGATACGTCAAGTGAACCTGCATCAAGTTCTCCAGTAAGTGTAATGTTCCTAAAGCCTGTAATGTCTTTGTTAGCATCAACTGCTACACCTTTAGAGGCTACGATAGTACCTGCTGTAGTTCCGTCAAGTAAATTAAGTTCTGCGGCTGTTGATGTAGTTGCTAATGTAACTGCACCACTAGAGACATTAAAGTCATCTGAGTTAAATGATGCAATACCTTTGTTAGATGTTGTAGCATCTTCACCAGTAATTGTTAGAGTATTACTAGATGCTGAAGTATCAATACCTTCACCACCTGTAACTGTTAGTGTTTCGCCGTCTAAGTCAATTGCAATAGTACCACTATCTGATACTAAGTCTAAATCTTGTGCTGTGTCTTGTGCGTCTACGTAAGCTTTTACGGACTGCTGTGTTGGGATAAGTGTTGCTGAGTTAGAAGCCATGTTGTCTTCATCAACAAAAGCTGTAACTGTAATAGTACCATCTGTGATACTACCATATGTTAAAGTGTTAATAGTAGTAGCGTTAATTGTACCGCCTTCTACTTTATCACCAGAGATTTGATTATCTGCTAGTGTTAGTGAACCTGCTGAAACATCTAAAGTTTTACCAGAGCCTACAGTAATATTAGCGGCATCTATCGTACCACCGTTAATGTCTGCTGTATCAGCTACAAGGCTATCAATGTTTGCAGTGCCGTCAATATATAAGTTTCTCCACTGCTGTGTAGAGCTACCAAGGTCATATGTATCATCATCATCAGGAATAATATTAGAGTCTACATCAGCACCAAACACAACATTGTCAGTAGCCGCATCACCCATAGTGATTGTGCCGCCATTAAATGTAGTTGTACCTGTTACTGTTAAGTTACCACCAACTCCTAAGTTACCAGAAATATCTGCGTTGCCATTCATATCAATAGTTGTAGCGGCAATTTGGATTTCGGTATCGGCTACTATATCGAGTTGTCCATCAGTGCTAGAATTAATATAAATTGCTGTGTCTCTAAACTGTACTTTTTCTGTTGTTGTAAGTAATAGGTCATCTGAGAATTGAAAGTAATCCTCATCTTCCATCCAACTTAAAACACCATCGTTAGAGTTAGCATTAAAAGTAATTACAACATTGTTGTCTGTGTTAGTACCAAATACTAAAGCATTGCTAAACAGATTTGAAATTGGTCCACCATCACCTGCGGTAGAACCATCATGGGTATGTCCTGTTGCTACGTTAAAAGCATTTACTAGTTGGTTAAATTCGTTATTAAATAGTGCCGCCGTAATTGTATCGCCATCACTAAACGAACTCTGTCTTACATAAGTAGCCATTGATTATCTCTCCTATTGTCTTCCTGATGGTCTATAATTTACATACAAACCGTTAATTGCATATGGTGCATTTGTGTCTGCACTAAATATTTTAAAAAAGTTACTGTGTCCACTACCTGTTAAAGCTTGCCTTACAAGAGGCTGTTCTGTTGCACCAAACTTTTGAGCACCAAACAAAGCTAATCCAAAAATAGCAGGTTCTGGTATTTCTGTTAGTACTACGTCAGCAGGTTGTGGAGTATCTAAACTGTCGTAATCAAATCTAACTCTTAGTGTTGGCTGTGCATCTCCTTCTGGAGTAAATGCAATTTTAGCATAATCTAAAGTCTTAAGAGTTCCTAAGTCTCCATAATCATAATCTGGAGATTGATACTCTGCTTCAATGTTTGCACCGTTAAAACTATTACCTATATTATGATTAAAAATTTTACCATCTCTATCACCATGATAAACTCTTTCTAATCCTATACTATCAAATCCAGATGTAATAGCAGGTGCTTGTATTCCTAGTGTTTCGGACCATTCAAATCCTTGTGGTCTAAGTGTTCCTATAATACCTTTTGAAGTTGCTGTTGTATCTGTAGCTGTACTATAAAACATTCTGTATTGTGACTTATCTCTAAGTACAACACTACTAAATTGTAATGTATTAGCGGCGGCGGCTATGTCATTAATTAAAGGCTGTATAGCCTGACTAATTGTACCTAACTCAACGTCACCAATTCTTGATGTACCAGCAACTGTTCTGAATCCATCAGGTGCTAAGAATATTAAGTCACCAGCAATCTCTTGGATTGTTTGACCATCTAAACAACCTACGTTTTTAGTAACAGGAACTACAGCAGTCGTAGCCGCATTATTTATATTTTGTAATTTAAATATTGAGTTTTGACAGAATATAAATAATTCGTTACGGAAACTTTTAAGACCTACTACCTTGTCTTCTAATGTTACACTACCTGAACCTGAACCACTAAAACTATCTATATCATTTGTACTACTATAATAAATAGTGTTAGGTGTAGAAGGGTCTCCTGCAACAACTAAATGTTGGTCATGTATTGTACAAAACTTTGCAGTAGTAGAACCACTAATAGTTATTTGACTTGCAAAGTAAGTTCTAGCATTTATGTTTGCGGATGTACCTGTCATTTTAAATAAGAAAGGTTTGTTATTACCACTCTTATCTGTTATAACTACTTCACCGTAAGTTGATGTACCTTCAAATATAGCAAACTCACATTGGTCTACACCGCTAAGTGCTAACTCACTTCTGCCTGTAAATGCAGAATAATTATCTCCACTAGCATCAACACTAGCTTTATTAAGTTGTAGCCAAGCATTATCTCCGTCTTGACTAAAAAATATATCATCACCTACAACGGCTATTACGCCATCAGCATATACTAACAAACCTTCTACATCATTAGTAGTATTAGGTAGCGTATCGCCAAACAAACTAAATCCGTTTATTCTACGATATCCACCCTCTGGTGATACTTCAAAGTTTCTTAACTTAGTAGCAACTCCTGGGGTTTGTAGTAACGCTAAAGAGTTAGTAGACTTATTAAGTCCACCTCCTAACGGTACGGAAAAAGGTTGAGAACCTGCCATTTAGAAATAAGTCCTGTCATCTGACATATAAGTAGGTGCAGGATTAATCAAATTAGATTTCATAGTCCTCATATTCTTTTTATATTCGTCAAGTGCGAAAGAAGCTTGTTGTAGATTTTCTTTAAATTGATGTACATAATATCTTGTACGTGCTGTGATTACATTACTATATTGTTCTGGCATAGTAATCGCATCGTTATATGCTGACAATGATGTAGGCTTTTCAAAAGCATAGAAGTGTACGTTATACACTTTATCAGGTATTGGACTTAATCCAAACTTCCTGTGGTCTGGGCTTTTAATAACATATCTTGGTTCACCATGAGAAGCATCTGAACCGTTTGCATCATCTGCATTTTCACTATCTCTATAATATTGTTTCCAATCAGATAGTGTTAAAAATTTTAATCCTTTAGAAACGTAAGGAGTTGTTTCTCCACTTACATTTATTGTTGTTAAGTAAAAATCATCCCAGTCTACTGAAGAGTAGTCTGTTGTAATATTTGAACTACCACTTTTTAAAGTATACCATCTTGTTCCTGCTGTTGTAGCTACAGTTACGTTACCATAAAAAGGGTCTGTACCTCCACTAACTCCTGCTGAAAAAAAAGGTAGCTGTGGTTCTTGATTTGCTATATCAAATATAGATTTATTAATAGCATCTTTTACAAATGCTTGAATACCTGTTGCACTTTCAAAAGTACCAGAAGTTAAGACAACTTCATTAAGTTCTCTCAATACTTCATTACTTAAATCTAAATATGTACTAGCCATTATTTTTTACCTTTAGCTTTTATCTTTGCTTTTTTACTTAAATCTTTAAAATGGAAAAGTTTTACGCTGGTCTTACCGTGTGTTTTGCCAGAATGTAAATCTCCGTTAGGCATTTTGTGTGAACCGCCTTTATGTTCAGTGCCATCTTTTTTATAATGTTTTACGCCTTTCATTATTAATTAGCCTTTGCTTTAGGTGTTCCTTTATAAACAGGTTGACATCCATCCATTTTAACTTCTCCACCACTCATATAATTTACACGACCACCATACATCATTTTCTTTTTAGCCATACCACCGTATGTCATTTTCTTTTTTTTATCTTTACCATACATCATAATTATTTCCTTTAAAAAGTGGAGAGGTCCGTGAAGACCCCTCCGAGTTTGACATTAGTCAATTACGTAGAATGCACTACATAGGGCATCATCTCTAAGTACTTTCGCACCATAGACATGAAGACCACGCACAATATCACCAAACGATGTTGGGTCTCTCAACACTTCAGTTGAAAGAATTGTGTTTGCAGTAGCTGTAGAACTCATATGTCCAGCCATAACTTTACCAGTCGCATTAGACGTAGCGGCAATGTTATTAGACTTGTACATGTCGAATCCACGTAGCTTTCCACTAGAAACTAAACCGTTTCTGATTGAGCCTTGACCTGCGTTGAAGTCAACAGATAGCATTTTAGAGCCAGATTGTGACAACTCTTCATAGAATGAAGGAGGTGCAACAAACCAACGACCTTCTTCAGGTACGTTCTGGTCATCTAATAGTCTAGCCATTCTAGCCATTAGGTCAATAGCATCTACACCAGTTCCGTCTGAACCAAGTAGGTCTACAGAGTTAGTTGCGTGAGCCATAGTAGCATCAGCAGTAGCACTGTCAGAACCAATAATATGGTCAGGGGATGAAGCAGAACAACCAGAGAACATAGTAGCTAGTACAGCCGCATCGTATGCATCTTTAAGAGCATAAGCCGCAGAGCTTGAAGCTACTTCTTTGAAGTTCACATGTGACATGTTGCTTTCGATATCATCTACGATGAATTTAAAAGCTTTAGCACTGTCAACAACCAAAGAAATTTCTTGGTCGGTTAGTTTTGTGTCAGTAGTGTCAGAACCACGAGTGTAGTCTGATACTGAAATGACGGGTTCTTTGATAATCTTTACAGAGTCTCCGAAAGAGGAAATTTCACCAGCGTAATCTGTGTTGGTGATAGCTTCTACAACCGAGGCTTTTCTGAAAAAGTTTAAAACCTTTTTAGAGTAAACCGAAGGTAGGAAGAAACTATTAGTTTGTCCACTTACGGAGTTTGCAAAGTTAGCATTTGTATCTGTTGAGGGTTCAAAAAATTGAGCCATGATACTTCTCCTTTAAGTTAATTATAGTTTATTTCGAGATTCTGCCTTCTTGCATAGCATCTGATATTTCCTTTTCGTATTTATCAAATTCTGCCATACTCATAGACGCAATCTCCCTTTCTGACCAAATCTTTTCTGAGGTAGGAGTTACACTAGTTGTTTTAGTGGAAACCATATCTGCCGCAGATTGTCTGGTCGGTTTTTTAGAAGATGGCTTATCCTTTGGAACATCAATACCAATATCTTTTTTAAACAAATCAAGAGCACGTGAAGCTAGGTCGGCATCGTCATTGTTGTCATATATCCACGCTTGGATAGATGAGTGTTGTTCTTTTGCCCAACCATGAAAGTCATCACTGTTTCTGATATCTTCAAAATCAGGATGTCTATCCATTAACCTTTTTTCTGCATCTTGTCGTATTAAATCGTTTTCACGTTCTTGGAGTTTACTAAGGCGTTCTTCTAGAACTTTTGCTTTAGATTCGCTTTGCATGTGAGCAACGGTTTCTACAACTTCATACACATCAGGATAGTCTGTTTTAAACTTCTCAAGTTCTTCTGGGGATTTAGGTGCTCTATACTCAGGTTGTTTAACTTGTGTTAGTAACTCTTCTTCCCTAGACTTAAATTCATTAAGCTTGCTATCGTAATGCTTTTTTAAATCATCATAGCGTTTCTTGTAGTCTGGCTTCTTGTAAGGGGCTTCCTTCTTTGATTCCAGTTCCTCTCTATTAACACTTCCTTCATTACCGATTTCAGTTACGTCATCGCTTTTAAAAAGTTTATTTTGAGGCTCTTCAAAATACATACTATTAGATGATACAAAAGGTTTATCATCACTGTTGTGCCAATCTTTTTTTGCATTATAAGGGTTTGGCGTTTGTTCTTTTTGGACTGTATTAGTCATCTTCTTCTCCTAATCAGGGCTTCGTTCACAAGGTAGCTCTATGTCGACTAGAGGGCTTGTATGTAAAGGTCGCCTTTCGGGTTTTTAAAATGATAGAGTGCCTATAAATAGGGTGGCTCTATCGCTGTCTTAATCTTGGATTAGATGATAACATACCCTTACGGATTTCGTTATCTACTATATCTTCCTCAACGGGTTGCCCTAATGGGTCAACATCTCGTCTTTGGTCAACTAGCATTCCACCAATATTAAGATTCTGTCTTTCATCTACTTTAGCTTCAGCATCTTTCATCATAGACATCAAAGTGTCTTCTCCGATTTCTTCTACAGCTTTAGCAGTAAAGACAAATTCACCGTCAGATAACCTTGCAGGTATACTGTCGGAGACTCCTGTTCCTGGTCCTTCTACAGAACCAGAGCCAGCAAATTCTTGTGCTACTCCCACTACTTTATCAAAGAGTGTTTGTAGTTCGTTATCTTGTTCTAGTTTTGACATAAGCATATCTTGTTCTTCTTCAGACAATGCTTCGTCTAATATAAAATCTGTATGGTCTTCTTCCATATCTTCATCACCTACTAACTCAGGTTGAGCAGGAATAATAGCTATACCGACATCACCACCCATGTCATAGTTGTCTCTGTCGTCTGTCAGCATTCCTTTCTTTTTACTATACATTTTCTTCTCTCCTAGTTAGTGCTTCTTTAACCTGTAGGTCCAACTGCTCTAGGCGTACCAGAGAACTCATCTTCCCCTGCAAGCGGAACATTTCCTGTTCCGATGTTGCCACCACCAGTGCCTGTAGGTCCAAGGTCTTGAGGTTGTTGAGGTGCTCCTTGAAGTCCTCCCATTGGGGACTGTTGACTATTGGGTTGAGCTTCTTCGCCATTTGTTTGTCCAGCATTTTGCATTCCTATAATTTGTGCCATCACAGCCGCTTCTTCAGGGTCGTTGAGTATCTCATCAGGGTCTAAGTCTAAGCTGTAGGCTAATTCACTAATCAATTTAGAAATCTTAACAAATGGTGCAACAGCAGGATTCTGAGCAGTTTGTAAGAACATTGTCAATCTTTGACTTCTTACTTCTTTCTGCATCAAGCTATTAGTACCAGTAGCCTTAACTTCTAAATCACCTTTGACATCCAACTCGTCCTCTAGAAATTGCATGTTCCACTGGAAGTAGGCTTCTCCTAGTGGTTTCAATAAAAAGTCATCAAGGTTCTTGATAACTGTTTTAATGTTTAAACTAGATGCTCCAAGTAACATAGACATACCAGAGGCAGTCCTTGTCATACTTTGAACACCTGTTTGTCCGTGAGAGTAACTAGGTATACCAGTCTGCTCATCTGCAAGTTGCCTAAACTTGTCGAACATCATTAAGTTTTCTTGTGATGTATTAGGAAACTTTAAGCCATGTATAGCTTGCCCAGGCATTCCTGCTTGTCTGCGGAATATCTTTCCTGGATATATTTCCATTGATTGCCCACCAACTAAAGCAGACTCGTCTACATCAAAGACTAACGACCCAGACATTGCTAGGTTGTCAATAGCCATTCTTGCATGACCATTCATAATCTGTTGAGAATCATCCATGTTCTCTGCTACACCAATACCAAAAAAGTTATATGGGTTTCTTTCGTATGGGAAAGCGTGATATGGGATTCTATAAGGAGTGAAAGGATTAAGTACTGCTCTTAATAAGTAAGTACCACATGTCCATATATTTACTTGTACTTCGTCTAGGTCATCAACACTGTCGGGTAAGTCAATACCTACTTCTCTTGCATACTCTGCATCCATAATGCCCCAGTATTCTAAGACTTCAAAGTTAGAACCAATCTCTTCATCGTATCGTGAATCATCTTTTAATTGGCTTTCAAAATCTTTTTCTACATAGTTTGGACCCATTTGAATTGCACTACGTATAGCATCGTCATCAAAGTAAGGCATGTTTCGTAGTTGTCTTAATTGACTACGATTCATTTTATGTCTATGGATTACATACTCACATTCTTCCATATTGGTTGCATTAGGGTCTGGATAAAAATCCCAACAACTAACAAACTCAATACGTGGTACTCTTACTTCTAAAGGATTGTAAGCTCTGTTACCTTCCTCATCTGTATCCCACTTGTGTAATTTTTTATTAAAGTTAAATGGTCCTTTGACAATACCAGTACCTAATAAAGCCGATTCTAGTAAAGCATTTCTCATTTCAGAGTTGCCGTTAGATTCTTCTATCTGGTCATGGATTAACTTCTCCATACGTCTAGCGGCTCTTTGTGATGGAGATAGTTCTAGAGCTTGTGGGTCAGGACTTGCTCCGTCTGTAAGTATACCTGCATCTTCTGCTTGGTCTTCTAAGCTATCTTCAAATATTCCGTTTAAGTAAGTAGCTCCTGCTTTTAAAACTTTACCGTCACCTTCATAGCCTACATCATATGGGTTATCTTTAAGGTTTCCAAAGTTATCTGGTCGTTCTTCTTCTTCACCCATTGAAGTTTCTAAATTAGGAGTAGGGTTAGAAGTATCTAAGTGTGCGTAGTTTGTTTCACCTTCAGGTATCTTGGTTTCCGAAATTCCTATCGGAAATTTCCCTGTACCAAATATAACATCTACAAGTTGACCAAAAGCCGCAAGGACTTTTGTTTTAGTAATCTTTACAAATACTCTAGACTTTTCAGACTCCCTAAACTTCACGTTCTTAGAGTAAAGCCCTCTATAGTTCTCGTAAGCTTTAAGCCAACGAGTCTCATCTGTTTGTCGAGCATCTTCTGCTATTGCGAATCTATCTTTAATAGTTCCAATAATATTTCTTTGCTGGTCTTCCTCAAGTGTAAGTTGGACTCCAGATTCGCCTTCTACTTCTTCATAAATACTATTAGCGTTTAAAAATGTATTTTCGTTTTCTGCCATATCTTAATAACCAAAAGTTGAATCAGAAGGGCTAAATACATCTGATTTTATTCTTAACATCCTATCTTGAGGATGGTCCATTCTTGGTCTACTCATAACCAAGTACCTTAACGCATCGTATGCGTGGTCAGCCGCGTGAGTGTCAACATCTTCAGGGTTAGACTTAGAAAGTGGCAAAGCCTGTATTTCTTTTATTAGATTGACACATGTATTAAATATCTGCAATCTAGGTCTTCCTGTACTGTTGTTCTTTCTCAAATGCTCATGTATCTGAGTCTTACCTGCTAACCTATTCTTATCGGCTCGTCTTAGTTTATGTCCTTTATTAACTAATATCTCACCTATCGTTGGACCAGTATATCCTGTTCTTGACCAAGCGGCTGTATCTAATACACCTGCTATTGACCTAATCTCATCCTGTTCCATTTCTGTAATGGTATCTCCGAGTGCTTCACCTGTTAGACCCTTTCTGTATAGTTCTCTATATATTATGATGGTCTTATCTTCAGGGTCTATCACAGCCCAGAGACAACAACTTTCTGCGGCATAACCGTAGTCTACCGCTTTAACTCTTTCCCACCAACTTGGTAATTCAAATGGTGGTATAACGTGTGTCTCTACTTCAAACTCTGCAAATGCCGCACCTTCTGAGATATCCCAGTTACCTTCCAACAACTGTTTACGTTGTATGGCTGGTAAGGATTGCAACATCCTTTCGTATTCACCGTCTTCAGCAAGGTGAGGATTATCCTGTAACAATGCTGGTATAAACTTTCTTGTGAGTCCGTCATGTCCTTGGAAACTTGTATTATTTTCCGCAGGTTCTACGTATCTCTTTTTAACCCAATGAGCACCTACACCTCCTGGGTTAGCTGTACATCTGAGATATGTCTTAATCTCTGGGTTAGTCGTTCTTAGTCGTGATGCTAAGTAGTTCCAACCAAACTCTGTAGGTAAATGAGTTATCTCATCAAAACCTATCCAACTGTACGCTTGTCCTTGATAACGATAAACATCTGCATCTCGTTCCAAGAATCCAAATTCAATCTTTGCTCCACTAGGGAACTGCCATAACTTTTCTACTTCTTTAAACTTAGCACCTTTAAATGCTATT